>ENA-OQAZ01000807-OQAZ01000807.1-human-gut-metagenome-genome-assembly--contig:-NODE-807-length-16754-cov-2.756059_pt1 | contig 16754 bp, 16 predicted proteins | sample MGYA00242737_ERZ504531 | MGnify/ENA primary metagenome ERZ504531 (study PRJEB26092, sample SAMD00036244) | human gut metagenome | host: Homo sapiens | study: EMG produced TPA metagenomics assembly of... | reverse complement strand
ATCCAATCCGCCCAGATACACATCATAAAGCTGACGGCGGAAACGCTCATTGCTCGGTCCACAGTAGAATGCCTCTTCACCAAAGGTACGCTGCAGATATTCTCTTATTTCCACAGTAGAAAGACATCTCTTTTCTCCCCGGTAAGCATTCGCAAGCAGACCGCTTCTGTGCCAGAAAAACAGGCGGTTGATCTCATTTGTTGCTGTCTCCACGTCAAATACAACGCCCACGCACTGTTTCTCATGGGTTCTCGTCTGTTCCAGCTCGATCACAATCGTACTGGAAAAATTCTTGTTCCGTAAATACTGGGACTCATTATTTTCACTGATGTTCATCATTCCGCGCAGATACTCGATCAGAGTACGATCCGAATCATCTGCTGCTGCCTTGTTGAAAAATCCACGCCCGTCCGTGTTGGCATAGAGCACAATCTGAATTGCATCGATAACCGTTGATTTTCCACTTCCGGAATGCCCGGTGAAAAAATTGATTCCTTCACTCAAAGTCAGTATTTTTCTGTCTATATAATGCCAGTTGTTCAGGCAGATTTTTGAAATCGCCCAGAACGGCTGCCTGTTATCCAATGTCTCCAAGAGTCTCCTCCTCTTCTTCCCGGCTGCTTCCAAATGATTCCAGAACTTCTCTCACCGCATCTCCCTGCAATACTGCATGGATACACGGATAGATCAGAAGTCTTGTACTTTCATTTAACTCTTCCAGTACATCCAATGGCTCGATCAGCTGGTATTTTTTCAGCATGGCAATGGTCCTTTTCATCTCTGTCGGTGAAGGGATACTTCGAAGCACACGAAAATCTCCTGCTTTTCCGTTGAGTGCCCCAAGCGTCGTCACGATCTGACTACTTGACGAAACCGATGCCATCTGTTCATCATAAATCAGCTTCAGTAATAAGATGTAAATCGTTGCAAGACGCGGAAGCTTTTCTCCCCAGATCATTTCATCTTGAATGTAGATCAGTCCCAGATGTACGTTCTCACATAATGTGATCCCGGCAATCTGAAAATACATTTTCAGAAAATCAATGTGCTTTTCACAGATGCGGTACTCTCTCTGATACTGCAGTCTGCCCGCACGCTTGTCGAACTTCCTCTCCAGAAGGAACGTCTGTCTATAGAGAAGCCGGATCACATCCGTCAGGTCTTCCTGTTCTTCCTGCGTAAGCTGCTCAAAATATTCTATCATTCATTCTCTCCAATTTTGTCTTCTTTTTCTATAAATGTCTTCTTACAAACTTCAGTGCAGGATAACGGTATCCGTTCTTTTCAATCGTCTCCGCATCCTCTTCCAGCGTTTTATATTTGCTGTTCTTACGGGTACTTAAGTCATATGCCAGAATCAGCTTTTCAAAATCCTCCTCTGATGTAAGGGAAAGTTTTTCTGTATCCAGCACATCTTTCTCTATATGCTCTTCGATAAATTCTTCAATCTGCTTTTTGCTGAATCTGCGCTTGATCCGGTTCAATCTGAGCACATCTTCCTTGTCCAGATCATCCACTTCTTCTTCCGGTGCCATCTGACTTACAAAATCCTTCCGGTTTTTTCTTCGCTTATAAAGAGATTTTTCTGACAGGATTTCGACCAAAGACAGATTCATCTTCTCCCCCGTCTTTTGAATGACCTCTTCATAGTCATCCTCTGACATCCGGTTCAGGAGCTGAATAACCAGTCCCTTCGTGTCACTCTCTCCGCTCAGAAGATAATTCAGTCTTGTCACCGTCGCACGCACATATTTGCTGTGCTCCTTATCCATATTGGAAATGCGGTGCTCGATATCATCAAAGCCTCTCTCAATCATATCCAGAAGTTCCAGCACATCTTCTCCCGTATCTCCGGTTGCACGGGCGCGCTCACGGATCTTCTCGATCCATTCCTCATCATCCCGCATCTGACGCAGACATTCTTTGATATCTGTCTTATAGATATAAAAATTATCCGAAGTCTTCAGTATATGGTATTTTTTCCGGACAATCTCTTCCACATATCCGTCCAGATGCTCTTTCAGAAGATCCCCGTAAAACTGCTGTTCCAGAAGCCTTGCAAAAAATTTATCCATGTTATGCAGCATATCCTGCAGTGCTTTGTTGAGCCGTCTGGTATTGATAAGTGCTGTCCGGAGCATATTCAGATTCACCCTCGGATCATTTTTAAACGAGAACAATGTCGCATAGACATTCTGGATATAGATCTCTGTCTCCTCCAGGTCCTCCGTAGAAAGCCGCTCAAAGGCATCCACAAATATTGCTGCATAATCCGGAATTACGATATTCGTCACCAATGTATTATAATCTTCAATTTTCTTCAGCCATCCTTTTCGGATCAGCCAGTTCAGAATCCTTGCCGACGGAGTCTCCAACATATCAAACTCAGTCTCATCTTCTTCTCGTTTAAGTTCGATCTGTTTCTTCATATACAGATCCCGAAGCACCTGAATACAGACTTCCTTGGTCAGGAAATAATTGCTGTATTGGTATTCTTCATTGATCGCCATCAAAGCCTCAATGTATGTCTCTCTGTTCACAGAACGGAACAGACTCCAGAAACCCTCCGGAATTTCAAAACGTAACTGCATGCCTTGCCTTTCTGTAAATTCATAAATTTTCCATTATCTATAAGTATACCATATTCTAGTCTCTAAATGGAAAAAATTATTTTTCTTGTTCCACGAATATTCTCAGTAAACGGAAAAAGGAAACCGCAAAAATGATTCCTCATCTTGCGGTTTCCTCTTTTTACCTCTTCTTATACCATACACTCGTGAATCTCTTCTTCTTCAAGACCAATTCCCTGCATGACATTTTTCAGTTCTTCCCTGCATTCCAGCGGTGCGCACCAGGAAAGCCCGCATCCTGCTGAAATACTTCTCGGTACCGGGATCATACGTCCCTGTGCACCAACTTTTTTACATTCTTTTTCCATCGCCATCGCATCCGCTGTTGTGTGGAATGTGATGACCAGCTTTAACTCTTTTTTTCTCATTATTCAATCACAATTTCAAATTCAGAGCCTTCTCGGTAGAAGTTGCCTTCTTTCCTTTGTCCTTCGCAAACTTCTCAATGTTCGTCTTCTGGTGAGGTTCGCTCACAAGAACCTTGATCGGTCCGTTTGCATTCTTCAGTGCCTCTGCGGTAAGCATCAGCGGTTCCGGACACGAAAGTCCTCTTGCATCTACTTCTTTCATATTTTTTACCTGCCTTCCTAGCATATCATATTCCTTATGGATTATCTATCCAAATTTTGTAACTTCTGATTATTTTGCCTGTTCTCTCTTGTTCGTAAATGCAATGATAAAGCATGCAATAATACAGATGATACAAGCAACTTTTCCATTCGGCGTTACGGCTCCTGCAACGAGTTCGCCTGTCTCTGCATTCATTGCGGTTCCGCTTGATGCAAGTCCGAAGTTATGGCAAAGTGCTGCTGCAAAGAACATGCCAAGTACAGTAACTGCTGAATCAGAAGAGCCCTGTCCTGCAAGGATCAGCTGGCGAAGCGGGCATCCGCCGGCAAGAACTGCCGCGAATCCTACTGCATACATGCCAAGGATATTCCACAGATGGTTGGAATGTGCAATGATTCCAGGTGTGTTAAATCCAAGTACGAATCTTCCTGTTGCCAGGTTGAAGATCAGCATTACTACAAAAAGACCTGCAATAATTGTAAGAAGATCAAAGTTCTTCATTAAGATCGCATCACGGATTCCGCCGGCGAAGCACATTCTTGATTTCTGAGCAAGTGCTCCGAAAATAAGTCCGCCGATCAGTGACATGATAATTGGTGCATGAAGACTTCCAGGACCTGCTTCACTTGCTTTGAGAAGTGTTGAGCAAGTTGCAAGAATCAGAATACCAAGCATCAATACCGGAAGCACTGCTCCACTTTCTTTATTCGTCTCATGCGCACGTCCAAGGCTGAATCCTTTTTTAAGGGCAAATGCTCCTGTTCCTACTCCAAGTACAAATCCAATCAGTGCTACCCATGCATTCAGGTCACCTGCTGACATACGGATTACCATACGGAGCGGGCATCCAAGAAAAATCAGGGAACCAATCATAATTACCATACCAAGGATAAAGCGGATCATCGGTGAAGATCCTGCTGTTGAACGGTACTCTTTTGTTGCCACTGAAATAATAAATGCTCCGATTACAAGACCGATGATCTCCGGTCTTGCATACTGTACAACTTCGGCCTGGTGAAATCCCAGTGCTCCTGCCGTATCACGGATAAAGCAGGCAATACAGAATGCCATGTTTGCCGGATTACCAAAGTAAGCCAGACATGCAGCTACAAGCCCACACAGAACCCCCGCAAGTGCAAGCTTCTTCTTTGAATCTGATAAATTCATTTTTCTTCCTCCTTCGTCTTTCTCTCATTCGTCATTTTGACTATTAAAGGCTTTTTTATTACCTTATAATTATACCTTTTGCACAACTTTTTTGTCCAATTCATAATTAAAATAGACCGATATATATATTGATACTATCAATACTATACCGGTCTTCTATCAATCTCTGATCTTATAAAATTTTACTCTTCTTCTGCAAGCTCGCAGACTGCCCGGATTGCAGTATCCACTTCTTCCTCTGTGTTATAGTGGGAAAAACTGAATCTGACAGCCCCCTGCTCTACGGTTCCAAGCGCCTCATGCATCCGTGGTGCACAGTGTCCTCCTGAACGGGTAGAAATCCCATAATCTGTCAGAAGTGCATCGCTGACTTCTCCCGAATCATAATCTCTGATATTCAGGCTCACTACCGCACAGCGGTCCATGCTGCTGAAATCCCCATAAATTTTGACTCCCGGGATTTCCTTTACCCCTTCATAAAACCGTTTCATCAATGCCTGTTCCTTTGCACGGATCGTATCAATTCCTGTTTCTTCCAGATATCCGATCGCAGCATCCAGTCCGGCAATTCCGTGTCCGTTAAGTGTTCCTGCTTCCAGTGCTGTCGGCATCTCTTCCGGCTGTGTCTTACTATAGGTCTGCACACCGGTACCGCCTGAAAGAAGCGGCCGGACATGAACGCCTTTTCTCACGTACATTCCACCGGTCCCCTGCGGTCCCAGAAGTCCCTTATGGCCGGTAAAACACAGAATATCAATATGCATCTTCTGCACATCGATCGGAAATACACCGGCAGTCTGTGATGCATCTACCACAAACAACAGACCATGCTTCTGGGCAATCTCCCCGATCCGCTCCACATCCACTTTGTTTCCCGTCAGATTAGAACCATGGGTACAGACAATTGCTTTTGTATTCTCTTTGATTGCTTTTTCAAAATCTGCATAATCCAGAGTTCCTTTTTCATCACATCCAAGGAATGTCACTTCAACTCCCTTTTTCTCCATCTCATAAAGTGGTCGGAGAACAGAGTTATGTTCCAAAACCGTAGAGATCACATGGTCTCCCGGATTTAAGATCCCCTTGATCGCAATATTCAGACTCTCCGTTGAGTTCATGGTAAATACGATCTGTCTTGCATCTTCCGCCCCGAAAAAACCTGCAAGCTTCTCTCTTGTGTCATATACGGTTCTTGCTGCTCCGAGAGATGCCTCATTGACACCTCTTCCTGCATTCCCCATTGAGCACATTGCTGCGGTGATCGCATCAATTACTTCCTGTGGTTTGCGCATTGTGGTTGCTGCATTATCTAAATATATCATATTGATCCTCTTTTCATTTCCCCATATGTGCATCTGGATAAAAATCCTTTACAATCCGGATCAGATGCTCTGCTGCTGCAGGCAGCTGATAATTTTTATTGTATACAAGGTTCAGATAACGACTGCTTTCGTCCTTCTGTAACGAGAATTCCAGAACCTGTCCGGTCCGGATCTCCTCTTCTGCTGCAAGTTTTGATATGATCGTGATTCCAAGCCCACTCTTTACTGACCTTTTTATCGCTTCCGGATTCTCGATGCTTGCTACAATATTGAGAGTATCAGGCATAATTCCTGCTTTTCTCAATATTTTTTCTGTTTCCTTGCGGGTTCCCGATCCTTCTTCCCGCATAATGACCGGTTCATTCTTTATCCATGTTGCTGTCCTATAGCGCTTCTGTATTTCCTGATAAAACTCGGTATTCGGCATGATAACAACCAGTTCATCCTGATAAAAAGGCATATATCTGCAATGCTTTTTTTCAAGTACCGTACCTGTGAATCCAATATCTACCATATGCCCTGCTACCTGTTCAACAACACCGCAGCTGTCATTTTCTGAAATCCGGAACTGCTCATCCGGATAAGTCTCTCTGAATTTCGCCAGAATCGCCGGAAGAACATACTGCGCCGGAATCGTAGAGGTCGCAATTGTAATACATTTTTCCTCACGATGCGCATCCTTGGAAAATACCTGCTCGATTTCTTTTTCGAGTTCCACCATCTGACGCGCATACTGATATAATTGCTTTCCTTCTTCCGACAATTTTACTTCCTTTGTATTTCTGACAAAAAGCCGTGAGTCCAGTTCTTTCTCCAGAGAAGAGATATGTGCACTGACCGTTGGCTGCGTCAGGAATAAAAGCTTTGCCGCTTTTGAAAAACTTCCCGACTCAGTTACCTTAACAAATGCCTCCAGCTGCTTTAAATTCATAAGTATGCCACCCTCTCACTTTCTCCGCCTGTCTTCTTTGTCACCTTAATGCTGTCCATATATTCTAAAATCGGTTTCGCACTCTTTCTGCTTGTTGAGAACATATCTCTCACCTGTGCGATCGTGATCAGATTTTCTTCCTTCAGATGATTCTGAATTTTTTCCTTCGCTTCATCCATCAGGTGTTTCATCGTAAACATCTCTTCATTGATACGGAGTACTTTTCCTTCGTCAATCATCATGAGAACCACATCTTCCGCTGTCTGGCGCGGAATTTTTCCAAAATCAATCTCTGAAAATCTCACAAAATCATATCCTGCTTTTCAATGTATCTTCGATCAGCTTCTCTGTCTGAAGATACATCGCATCCTTCGGAACTTCATATCCCGGAAGCGAAAGATATTCTTCCCTTCTTCCATAGACGTTTTCTCCCGTCATTCTTTCGATATACGCATCAAATATGTTTGGTTTGATCTTTTTCAAGAATGTGTTGTGAATTTCGGCTTTCTTCATTCCATATCGGTATGGATGCTCACTGTGATATTTCTGCAATGTCTCCTCTATCTTCTGACGTACTGCAAATTCGCTGTCTCTGTGCCACAAATATGTGTCCTTCTTCATTGGGAATACAAAGATTGTACCCGATTCTTCCAGTTCTTCAAGATACTCCTTCAGTTCATCTACGGAATGTGCCATCACCTTTGCAAGCTCAGCAAGTGTGATCATCGTGTCGCCGTGTTCTTTGATCTGAAGCTCCATAACATCGCCAAGTGAACCGGATTCTTTTTTCTTCAGTTCTTCGATTGCCTGTGCATCAAAACGTTTCTTACGCACCGGATTCGGTTCCAGAACGATCCCGCCTCCGATAGTCTCCATCGGCGAATAGAAACGTACTACAAAACGGTCGCCTCGTTTGACCGCAATCTCTTCTTCCAGTCTGAGCTGTACCAGTCCCTCTTCTCCCGGTCCGATCTGCTCCTTATCCAGCAGAACAGCACGGCAGAGGATCTCACTCGTACCCGTGTATAAATGCAATCTCTCATGATTTGTAAGGATACGCATGGAGTCTTCCAGAACTTTCAGCTTCACATCCAGAAGATCTGTATTTTTCATACTGTTCTTCGGCGCAAGCACACACCCTCTGCGAATCTCCTTTTTCTTCACATTTGACAGATTGATCGCCACTCTCTGTCCGGCATAGCATTTGTCCTGATTCTGCCCATGTACCTGAATATTACGGATCTTGCACTCTTTTCCGATCGGATACATTTCCAGAACGTCTTCCCTGGTGATCGTACCGGAGATAAGTGTCCCTGTGATAATTGTCCCAAAGCCTGACAGGGTAAATGCCCGGTCAATCGGAAGTCTTGGAATAGTCTGTGTATCCTTTGCAACCACCTCATCCGACATCAGTTGCTGGATCGTATCCGTCAGTTCATCAAGCCCCTGCCCGGTTGCAGCCGATACTTTAACAACCGGTGCACCTTCCAAAAAAGTACCTTCCAGTTCTTCCTGGATTTCTTCCTCAACGAGTTCCAGCCATTCTTCATCGACCAGATCACACTTGTTGATCACCAGAATGCTCTTCTTGATTCCAAGGAGTCCCAGAATGTCCATGTGTTCTCTTGTCTGCGGCATGATACCTTCATCCGCTGCCACAACCAAAAGTACCAGATCCATTCCGACAACTCCCGCAACCATGTTGTTGATAAATTTTTCATGTCCCGGAACATCAATGATCCCTACACGGTCTCCATTTTTCAGATCAAAATAAGTAAACCCGAGGTCAATGGTGATCCCTCTTCTCTGTTCTTCTTCCCACCGGTCCGTGTTACGTCCGGTAAGTGCTTTTATCAGTGTCGTTTTCCCATGGTCAATGTGACCTGCTTCCTACGATAATGTTTTTCATAATAATTCTCCCAGCATCTCTGCTATCTTCTTAAAGTAGCAGGATTCAATTGTCCGCACATCCAGATAAATCGTGTCGTTGGCTGTACGCGGAATGATTGGCATAGAAAGATGCCGCATCTCTTCTTCCAGCTTCGGTACACTGATATTCTCCGGCTTAATCGTAACTGCCATACTCGGAATGCGTTCAAGTGGAAGAGAGCCTCCACCGATCTGTGATTCACACGGTTCCATCCCGATCGTTGCAGCAAGCTGTGCATTCTGCAGAATCCGCTTCAGAGATCTTGCACGCTTTTCCACATCCGCTTTGGACTCTGTGATCATACGCAGTACCGGAAGATTCTGGATTGCCTTTTCTTCTGATAAATATTCCTGTAATACCAGTTCCAGTGCTGCTGCTGTAAATTTATCAATTCGCAGTGCACGTGTCAGCTGATTCTTCTTCATCTGGTCAATATATTTCTTCTTACCGATGATGATTCCAGCCTGCGGACCACCGAGCAGCTTGTCTCCGCTGAAGCATACAACGTCCGCTCCCTTGCGGATGGAATCCTGAACCGTCGGTTCATAGGTCAGTCCGTATTTACTCAGGTCGATCAGCACGCCACTTCCAAGATCTTCGATAATCGGGATATCGTGTTCCTGCGCAATCGGAAGCAGTTCATCGATCGTAACCGTCTCTGTAAATCCAACAATACGGTAATTGCTTGTATGAACTTTAAGGAGTGCTTTTGTCTCCTCTGTGATCGCTTCTTCATAATCAGAATAATGTGTCTTATTCGTCGTTCCGACTTCCACAAGTGAAGCTCCGCTCTGCTCCATTACATCCGGAATCCGGAATTTGCCACCGATCTCAACCAGCTCTCCGCGGGATACTACAACTTCCCCGCCTTTTGCCATTGAACTTAAGATCAGCATAACAGCCGCAGCATTGTTGTTAACCGCCATCGCAGCCTCTGCCCCGGTCAGTTTGCAAAGCAGTTTTTCAAAATGAGAGTATCTCTCTCCACGTGCTCCTGCTTCCAGATTGTATTCCAGATTGGAGTAACCACTCACAATTCCTGCCAGTCTCTCAACATGCTCCTTACTGATCGGTGCACGGCCGAGATTGGTGTGGAGAACTGTTCCTGTTCCGTTGATCACCATTTTCATATTCGGCTCATGCAGCTTTCCGGCATGCCGTTTTATATTCTGCGTAAGCATCCCGATCTGCGCTTTCGCTTTCTCTTCTTGCTCGCACTTTCCGATAAATGTTCTGAGCGCATCCATCTCTTCACGGATCACATCCATCACAAATTCACGTCCATATACATCAATCAAATCCTGTATCTCCTGTTCTTCAAGCAGAATATCTACTTTCGGAATACTGCGAAATAATAAATTTTTATTCATTTTCTCCTCTACCTCTTTGGATTCCTAGTGTAGCCGAATCAGTTTATCGCTCTTTTCTGTTACGGTTCCGATCAGGGATACCTTGGTATCCAGCCTCTTCTTCTCGAATGCTTCCATCACGGCTTCCGCATACTGCGCTTCCACGCTGATGAGCAGTCCACCTGATGTCTGCGGATCATATAACAAATCGATAAAATGATCTTCTACATTTCTGAAATCTACTTTCTGATAAGAATATCCCTTGTTCTTGTAAGCCCCCGCCGGAACAAGGCCCATCTTTGCATAGCTGATTGCTTCATCAAGATATGCAATATCGTGAACATTCAGTTCAAATGTCACATTGCTTGCCTCTGCCATTTCAACACAGTGACCTAAAAGACCAAATCCTGTAATATCCGTACATGCATTTACAGGGAAATGATCCACAACTTCTTTTGCTTTTTTATTTAAAGAAGACATGACAATCTCAGCTTCCCTGATTGCGGCTGCAGATGCCATCTCTCCTTTGATTGCCGTATTAACAATTCCTGTTCCGACCTGTTTGGTAAGGATCAGCACATCCCCCGGTTTACATCCGTAATTCTTAAAAATCTTCTTCGGATGTACAAATCCGGACACACAAAGTCCGTACTTCGGCTCATCATCCTGTACTGTATGTCCACCAACCAGAACAGCTCCTGCCTCTTTTACCTTATCGGCTCCACCGGCAAGAATATCTCCTAAGATCTGTGGATCAAGACAATTCGGAAATCCTACGATATTAAGTGCTACCTTCGGCTCTCCTCCCATTGCGTAAACATCACTGAGCGAGTTTGCTGCTGCAATCTGGCCAAACATATACGGATCATCCACGATCGGCGTAAAAAAATCCACGGTCTGGATCATCGCAATATCATCTGTAACCTTATAAATCGCAGCATCATCTGATGTCTCGATTCCGACGATCAAATTTTCATCTTCAAATTTCGGTAACTTACCCAGAACCTGGGCAAGGGTCTCCGGACCTACTTTAGCGGCTCACCCGGAAGTTTTTGCATACTGTGTCAGTCTTACTTTTTCTTTATTCATTGTTTATCCCCAACTTATACTTTGCATTTAACATGTTACCTGCCGCAAAAAATGCGCACATAGATAAATTCTATCATTCATACTTTCTATTGTAAAGACTGCTTTTGCAATTCATACTTTTCTATAATCAATTCTCTCACATGTTCAGCCGCTGCCGGAAGTTTGTAGTTTTTATTATATACAAGATTCAGGTTTCGACCGCTGCCATCCTGTGAAAACGGGAATTCCAGAACTTCTCCTGCCTGGATCTCATCTGCGGCCGCAAGTCTTGAAATAATTGTAATGCCAAGACCACTTTTAACAGATCTCTTGATCGCTTCCGGATTCTCAATTGTCGCAACAATGTTCAAATCATCCAAAGAGATTCCCATCTTTTTTTAATTGCTTTTCTGCTTCTTTTCTGGTACCGGATCCCTCCTCACGCATAATCAGAGGTTCTCCTTCCAGCCATTTTAAATCCTTCTGCTCTTTTACGATTTTCTGATATTCTTTCGTATTCGGCATAATAACAACCAGATCATCCTGGTAAAACGGTATGTATTTACAATTTGCTTTTTCGATTACTGTACCGGAAAATCCAATGTCAACCAGATGCGATGCTACCTGTTCAATGACAGTACTGCTGTCACTTTCTACGATTCTGAACTGTTCTTCCGGAAATCTCTCCCGGAATTTCACCAGAATATCCGGCAAAATATACTGCGCCGGTATCGTAGATGTTGCGATTGTAATACATCTTTCTTTCTGCTCTGCTGCTTTTGAAAACATTGACTGGATTTCCTGTTCCAGTTCGATCATCTGACGTGCATACTGATAAAGTGTCTTTCCATCCTCAGATAATTTGACAGTCTTGGTATTACGCACAAACAATCTCACTTTCAGTTCTTTTTCAAGTGTCTGTATATGTGCACTTACTGTTGGCTGTGTCAGATATAGTTCCTGTGCTGCTTTTGAAAAGCTCTTTGAATCGGATACTTTAATAAATGCTTCCAGCTGCTTTAAGTTCATAATTATTCCCTCTCTCTATTCGATCAAATTCGTATAAATACAACCTCTCTGGATTCCTTTATTTCCTTTGATCAAATCGCGCAGCCACATCCATCTTCTACTATCCGATATCAAATACCAGAGAGCAAAGTGCATCTGCCGAACAGACAAATTCTTTCTGTCCAGGAGGTTACCATCTTCAGTTTTTAACAACTTGTCCAGAACCTGAACAAGGGTCCTTCGACCTGCTTTGATGCCTCAACATGATGTCCTTGTACACTGTGTCTCTCTGATATCTTTATTCATACTTAATTTCTCAACTTTTCTTAAATATTCTCTGTCCGTTATACGGACTTCTTTGTTATATAGTTCTCAAACTATGGTCTGATGATCTTTCCTGCTTCAGCCATAGATTCAACAATACTGTACATATTGGTTACACCACCAACAACAAGCTTGTCTTTTAAGTGATAGTAGTCAAGACATGTACCACATGTAAGAATCTCTACGCCCTGTGCCTCCAGAGACTTCAGATCTTCAATAGAATCTGATCCTTCTGTTGTAAGAGTAGCTCCTCCATTGTAGAAAAGCATCTTCTTCGGAAGTGTATCAAGCTGTGTAACTGCATAAATAAATCCCTTGATCAGGACTTTACCAAGTTCATCATTACCTGTTCCCATACGGTCAGAAGATACAACTACAATGAGGTCTCCCTTCTGATCCGGTGTACATACAACTTCTGCATCTGCTGCCGGTGCTCCCTGCATCTTGATCGTTACTTTGTATTCTTTTTCTCCAAGCTTTTCAGAGCTTACTTCTCCGCCCTGTTCTTTTGCCAGCTTTGTAACATTCTGTACAGCAATCTCATTATCTACTAGTACTTCAATTGTCTCCGGTCCTGTAAGAGCCTGCATTGCCTTTTTTGTTTTGATTACCGGAATCGGGCAGTTATCTCCCATTGCATTAACTGTTACCATAATATTCATTTCCACCTTTCTTTTACGTGAATCTTTTCACTTATAGATACATTCTATCACCCTTCTTCCCTTATGTAAACAGATAGTCCCGTTATTTTTACCAAAAACCAATTGTTATCGCGATAGCTTTTTGTATATTATTGCGATATTTTACATTCGCTTCTTGCAGTATCCTTTCTTCTATAATAAAATAGAAAAGTAAGACAGTATGTCTATAAATATGCATTGAACAAAACTATAGAAAACTGAGAATCTATCGAAAAACGCTTCAGAAAGGATTTAATAATATATGTGGTTAGCAGATGGTTGGAAAGATTATGAAGTAATTGACTCCTCAGACGGAGAAAAGTTGGAACGCTGGGGGCAGTACATCCTGGTTCGTCCAGATCCGCAGGTGATCTGGGATACACCTCGCACAGACAAACGCTGGAAGCATCCGAACGCACACTATCACCGCAGTAAAAAAGGCGGCGGTGAATGGGAATTCTTCGATCTCCCGGAACAGTGGCAAATCAGTTATAAGAATCTTACATTTAACTTAAAACCGTTTAATTTTAAACATACCGGACTTTTCCCGGAACAGGCAACCAACTGGGACTGGTTCTCTGAAAAGATCCGCAATGCCGGGCGCCCGGTAAAAGTACTAAACTTATTCGCCTATACCGGTGGCGCAACACTTGCAGCAGCTGCTGCCGGCGCACACGTAACTCATGTAGACGCTTCCAAGGGAATGGTTACATGGGCAAAAGAAAATGCTGTTTCTTCTGGACTCGGCGATGCACCGATCCGCTGGCTGGTTGATGACTGTGTCAAATTCGTAGAACGCGAAATCCGCCGTGGCAATCATTACGATGCGATCATCATGATCCACCTTCCTACGGTCGTGGACCAAAGGGCGAGATCTGGAAGATTGAAGACGCAATTCATCCACTGGTAAAACTCTGTACGAAGATTTTATCCGATGATCCGCTGTTCTTCCTGATCAATTCTTATACGACAGGACTTGCCCCGGCAGTACTGACTTATATGATCGCGACTGAGCTTAAGAAATACGGTGGACATGTGGATTCACAGGAGATTGGACTTCCGGTATCTTCCAATGGACTGGTGCTTCCTTGTGGGGCAAGTGGAAGATGGGAGAGATAAGATTGCGGATTTTTGATTGATACGTTTGTGGCTTCTCAATAATACAACGTTTTTCCGAATAGCAGAATCTCAATTTGTGCAATCATAAAAGATCTAAAATAAAAGAGAAGTGATCCGGTATGAAATGGATTTCTCCTACTATAAAGCTTGTGCTTTAACGAAAATCCTTTTCTAAACTCAGATTACTTCTCTTTTTTATTTTCCATTCTCCTTTGGGTTCCCCATCTGAAAATTTATTGCAGATGCTCCATCAGATAGCTAAGAAACGCCTGGCAACCTTCCATCACATCATCAAATGTCTCATCAAAATTTCCTGTATACCATGGATCTGCAATGTCTCTCGGACGATTTGTGTAATCCAGAAGTCTCTGTACCTTGTGCTCCGGGTCATTTCCGATGATTCTCATAATGTTCTGTATATTGTATCGCTCCATGCAGATGATGTAGTCGAATGCGGCATATTCTTCTCTACACATCTTGCGTGCACGGTGATTGCCACACGGGATTCCTCCTTGCGGAGCTTCTTTTGTGTGCCGCGGTGAACTGGGTTCCATCGTTGTCTTCGTTGCTTGTACCGGCGGAATCGATGATAAATCGGACTCCAGACCGGATCGTCTGACTAAATATTTCATGACGTATTCTGCCATGGTGGAGCGGCAGATGTTGCCGTGGCAAATAAATAGTACCTTTATTTTCTCCATTTTATCTCCTCATATCCTCTCAAAGCCTTATAAATACTGGCTTTTCAGCCTTTGTGCATTTTTTACTTGAAAGGTTCTTTTTCTTATAAATTCTTGTATTTTCTCATGTTTTTTCGGGCATTTGTGGTACAAATGGGTTATTTTTAAAGTCCCAAATTCCTTATGAGATAAGGCTTACATGAGTTGTTTGTGCATGTTTTTGGGTTATAAACTTTTTCTTTTCCAGTTCATCCCTTGCTTCTTTTAATCTGGCAAGTTCTTTCTTTGCATCATCATAGCCGGTATGCGTATAAATATTAAGTGTTACAGATACATCTGAATGCCCCATCAGATATTGCAGTGTCTTTGGGTTCATCCCTGAATTGGCCATATTTGTACAATAAGTATGCCTGCATACATGAGGAGTAATTGGCGGCAACTGCAACAAATGTTCACGATTATATTTTTCTCTTGCATGCTGCATGTACTTTTCCCAGTGAAGTGCAACCATTGGCCTTCCATTCTTGTCCAGAAACAGAAACCCTCCATATCCATCCACCATCGGCTCACGTTTTGGTTTCCTTCTATTCTTCAAGATTCGAAGAAATGCTTCTTTTACATCCGCTTCCATTGGAAGTAACCGAGTACCACTTGTTGTCTTTGTAGATACGATGATATACTTCATTTCTCGAGTTCTTTGCAACTGATGATTCACATTGATAATATCTTCTTTAAAGTCCAAGTCTTTTACAGTAAACCCACAAAATTCAGATATTCTAAGACCTGTCTTGAATAAGATATAAAATGCATCATAATACTGATTATAATGTGGATCATTCTTTACAAACTCGAGAAATTTTGCTTCATCTTCCAGAGAAACAGCTTGTCTTTTCTGACTGTCATTAACAAGTACTGTACCTAATTCAAATCCAAATGGATTTTTTAGAATCAAGTCATCATCCACAGCCATTTGAAAAGCAGGTCTTAAAACACCTCTGATGGAATGAATGGAACTATATCCTCTACCATCTCTTTGTAGTTTTATCAGAAAAATCTTTGCGTCAGAAAGTTTCACATCATCCACTTTCTTATAAGCGAATTCTTCCTTTTTCAATACATTCACCACAAATTTGTAATTCGCTAAAGTATTATGCTTTACTCCTGTTTTCAGGGAAAGATATCGTTCCACAAGTTCAAGCACTGTAATGTTACTTCCTGTAATCCCTTGCATCTGTAAGGACTGAACTTTTCTTTCTTTTTCCCTGAGAGAAAGATCTGCCCGTTTACCTTCCGGCATCTTATCTGCTTCTGTCAATCTCCAACTATATAATATTTTACGCTTACCAAGTGAATCTGTATATTTATAGCGATAACGTCCACTTGGTTCCTGCCATTCTCCTTGCTGGAGAACTCTGCCTTTATCATCACGTCTCTTTGAAATCATATCCTACCTCCAAGGGGACGCAACATGATATTGTTAGTATATCATGTAACCCCTAATTCGAACACCTCCTTATTTTAAATTTCATTTTATATCGCACTGAGTGTATCAATAAATTTTTCAAATCTTGTTCGTTTTATCTGTACACGATTCCCATTCCAAAGCAAATACTCTGCATTTGGATTGTCACTGACTAACTTACGAAGCTTTCCTTCTCCAATACGAAAATAGGATGCTGCCTCTTCAATGGATAATGTATACTTCTTCCAATAAGGTATATCATAACTTGTCATTTGTATGCCTCCTTCTATTATCTTTGTTTTTGACATTGGCGGCTGGCAAAGGTATCTATAAAGACTGCCAATGCCAAAGTAGTTTTTTGCCAATGTCATCCTTTATTCTGTTGTCAACGCAACTGTTTTTCTTCCCTGACACCAGTCGTAGCTCAATCTGTTTTCCAGCTGCTTTCTTGCATCTCTTCCTGTTCTGGAAGAAATCCCATAGGCTAGTAGTTCTGCCTCTAATTCTTCTAACA
>ENA-OQAZ01000806-OQAZ01000806.1-human-gut-metagenome-genome-assembly--contig:-NODE-806-length-16757-cov-2.074564_pt1 | contig 16757 bp, 29 predicted proteins | sample MGYA00242737_ERZ504531 | MGnify/ENA primary metagenome ERZ504531 (study PRJEB26092, sample SAMD00036244) | human gut metagenome | host: Homo sapiens | study: EMG produced TPA metagenomics assembly of... | reverse complement strand
TCATACTTTTTACCTTTCTTAAGCACTGGTCTGAAATATTTATTTCATCCATTGCTTCCTTATATAAATTATTCATTTAACCAATCCTCCTTTACAATTTCCCTTAAAGCATTTCTTGCTCTCATTAATCTGGTTTGAACTGTTGTTTCTTTTATTCTAAGTATTTTGGCAATTTCTTTAACCGAATACCCTTCATAATAATAAAGCTGCACCACTATTCTGTTTTTCTCTTTTAGTTTCATGACAGCTCCCAGCAAAACAGCTTTCTCATCAGATTTGTCCCTTGTATTAATAATTGGTTCGGAGTCCTCCAATGGAACAATTTCGTTTTCGCCAAAATGATGTATTCATATTTTTCGATTCGTTAATTGCCACCCTTATAAGCCATCTTTTAACATGCTCATCATCCTTAAATTTTTCTTTTGATTTAAGCAATTTAATAAATACATTCTGCACAATGTCTTCTGCATCCGACCTGTTATTACAATAGGAAACTGCAATTTTGTACACATTGTTTGCATACATATTTACTAAATCAGCGTACCTGTTTGTATCCATTGTTTTCCTCCCGTGTTACTCTGAAAGATCTTTCTATCTATAAAACAATTCAAAAAGCAAATATATCACATTTTTATTTATTTTAAATCATATTCTACCCTTTTCCATATTTTTCAAAGCATTATTTTCAGGCTTTATATTAATACTAATTAGGAAAAATAATTTAGGAGGATTTTTATAATGGATTTATCAGAAAAAGAACTTTCAGTTATTCAGGATTTATTAAATGAAGAGGAGTTGTTGGTCAAAAAGTTTCAGATGCTTGCTGAGCATAGTCGGGACGAAACAATAAAACAGCAAATGCTTGATATTTCACAGAAACATCAGGGACACTTTAACTCAATTTATTCTTATGTAAAATAATTTGCTTTTTGAAAATCAGGAGGTTTAACTATGAATGAAGTATATACAGAAAAAGAAATTTTAGGCGACGCTCTTAATTCAGAAAAGAACGCGACTACACTTTATAACCTTGGAGCTAACGAATGTGTTCACGATAATCTTCGCGAAACAATGTTAGACTTACTTGCCAAGGAACATGATATCCAGGTTGATGTTTTTAATCAGATGCATACAATGGGCTACTATCCTACACCTGCCGCTGAAGCAAAAAAAAGTGCAGGAGGCAAAAACAAAATTTGAATGTGGATTTAAAGCTGTGTAAATATACAAGTTGAATTCAAGTAACAAATAAGTAATTCCCCCATAGAAGCAAGTTTATGCATACTATGGGGGTAGATTCCAAGCTTTATTCTCATTGAAACACTTAAAATTCCAGCTAATAGTCTCCTTCCATTAAAACGCGATTTTTTCAATTCACTTTCCTTCCCTTCTCTGGTATTTGTGACTTTTTGTACAAATCGCTTTTAAAATTATAGTTGTTTTAGTGTGTTTTTACCATATTTTAAAAATGCTTTTATGGCTTTTTTGAATTTTCTTGCAAATTGCATTTATTATGGCAAAAAGTTTTGTGTAGTTTTACTATTTTCACTTGCTATTTTTATCATTTTATGTTGCATCTTCTATATTTTGTAACTAAAAACAGTTCAAAAATCTGGTTTTTATATTGATTGTGCATTTATTCATATTCTTATGTGATATATATTGGTAGTAAAATTTAGTAATTGTATTATAATTTTTTTTAATTTCTCCACTAATCAAAAAACTTGGAACCTTTAAGCTTTTTTGCTTTCTAATTCCAAGTTCTTTATTCTCACTTTCTTACTCTCAGCAATTTTTTTTGCCTTATTAATTGTAACTTGGCTGTTAAGTTTAAGATCTGACTGTGTTCCTGTCAATGTCGCCTGCGTTGTTGTTTCTGTCAAAGCCGGTGCACTATAGACAACTGCTAAGAGTAACATAACAAAGCACATTACAAAATTTTTTTAATGCTGCTTCTCATATTCTTCATCCTTCTTTTTTTTATATAACACATTTGACATTTTATCTCTTTTTCTCTTAAAAATAACTCATATGTTTAATATAGCAATATATTTAATAAGTAATATAAAAAATCGGAAATGCACTGCATCTCCTATTTTTTTCAATTCATATTTTTAACCCTGTAGTCCATTGGACTGTCTTATCATATCCTCAACAACAATATCATATATTTCACCTATACTGTTGCAATATTCCAAAACCTTCCAAGGCTCATTTGTATGGAAATGTATTTTTATCAAATCCTCATCACCTACTGCTATTAAACAGTTACCTTCAAAATGTTCCGTGATATAATCTGATATTTCATCTTCATCCAAATCCTCATCTTTTCTATCTATTAGAAGCTGTGTATCATAACGATATGCAAACTGATTCTCTTCTACATCAATGCTGTTAATTTCTGACATTACTAATCTCCCTTCCATAATTGAATGTTTTCAGCTATATCTTTTTTCTTGTATTTTAGTTAGTTATATGAAACCTGTTAATATAATACATCATTTCTTACTGATGTCAAGTGCATGGCTTAATACACGTAGTTTATAATGGTTTAATACACATAATTTATACTTCACATATTTAATCTTACCAATAATTTATTTTAATTTAAACATTACATATACCGGATCATGATCAGAATAGCTGTACCCTGTGTTAATATTATCATATTTTACACATTCTATATTGTCGGAAATAATAAAACCATCCAGCGTAACTGTATAAGTTACTCCCGGCTTATACTCCATATCTGCATTTCTTGCACTATTCCAAAGATTTTCTTTTTTCCTCATCAGATAACTGATCTATGCAAAAAGAAAACTCATTTGGAAGTTTCTTTCTTGGAAAAGGATAAGCCCATGATTCCCTGTTTTCTGAATCATCTTCAGAGGCTTTCAAATCGTGATTAAAATCCCCGCCACACAAAACATAATTGCCTGCCTTGTACTCTTTTTCCAAATCAGAAACCAACATATTAATCTGTCCCTCACGTATTTCATCACTGTTTCCGTAAGCAGACATATGAAGTTCAAAAATAACGAATTCCTTTCCATTGTCTACAGGAACCCTTGAAATACTATAGCATCTGTCCAAATCAAAAAACTTGCTAAAAGATGTTGAAACCGGAAAACTTCTTCTCAAAGAATCCGTAATGCTATATTTTGAAAACAACGCAAGTCCTGACTTACTGCTTCCGTGAGGCTGGGTAAACGGATAAAACAAAAATGCTGAATCATAATTTTGTGCAAACACACAATCATAATCTTTCATAACATTTTTTAATAATGAATACTCATTTACATGATAACTTCTGGTCGAGTTTAAATCCACTTCCTCGATTAAGACAAAATCAGGATCATATGACTTAACCAGCTTACCTGCACCGTTAACAGTTGAGATAACACTTTTCTTGCTCTTTGCCCATGATGACTTACCGCCATCCATAAAGAAACTGAAATCCGGTGTGTACGCACCAAAACCAATGTTATAAGTAAGTGCTGAATATTCCTTTCCTGTAGAAAGTTTTTCGCTAGCTTTAGACTGTTCAATACGGCTTTCAACCTTTAATTTCTTATTATCTTCAATGCGATGATAACTTGCATATAAGTAAATAATATATCCAATTAATACAACCACAATTACTGCTATGGCAATGCAACTATCTTTAAAATTCTCTTCACTACTTTATTCATTTTTTGTACCTGCTTTTTCTTATTTAATTAGAGTGTCAAAACTCCTATGGCTTTATTAAAAACATTTGTCCAAAATATCCGGATCCAAACCTTTTCTTCCTGTTACCATTCCAATTCCAAAATACAAAATTCCACCTACAAGAAGTCCCCAAACAACTGCGTTAAGTCCTGCAATATTAATAAAATATGTTGCAAAAATATAAGTTGCAATTGCGCCTACGCTGCTACAAACTGCCGCCTGCTTTGTTCCTTTTTTCCAGAACAAACCGCCAACAAGTGGCCAGAAGAAAGTACATTCCAAACCACCAAATGCAAACATATTAAGTACGAAAATAATATCAGGTGGATTAATTGTAAGAACCATAACTACTATACCTAATATAATTGTAATAACTGTACTTATCGACTTAACATTTTTCTCGTATGACTTATTTTTTCAGGATCATCTTTTACAACATAATTCTTCCATAAATCCTTTACAATTGCGGCTGTGGCAAGAATCAAAAGCGAATCAGCCGTAGACATTACTGCAGCCATTGGAGCTGCAAGGAAAATTGCCGCAACTCCTGTTGGCATAATTTTTTGAACAATATATGGAATAAAATAATCTGATGTTGGAAGGTTATCCACATCAACGAATGCTCCTGCCCAAGTTCCTGCAAGATGCATGCCAACAATTACAAAGCTACATGTTAATACACCAATCCACATTGCCTGATGCATACTCTTCGTATTCTTAAATCCCATGGCACGAACTGCAGTCTGTGGAAGTCCCAATGTTCCAAAACCTACCAAAATCCAGAACTAAGCAATCCTCCGGTGTGTATTTTGAAAAAATATCATTATAAACATTAGGCAAATTATTGGCAAGTCCTGCATCAATTGATGCCAAGCCTCCACCTGCTTTAAGAACAAAAAATATAAATAAAAATGTTCCCACACACATTACAATTCCCTGAATTGTATCTGTAATTACTACAGCACTAAATCCACCAACAGCTGTGTACAATACAACAACGGTTCCAAAAATCAAAAGCGAAGTTACGTGGTCCAATCCTGTTATTGAAGCAATAAGTGTGGCTCCACCTGTAACTGGCTTATCATCTGCGCAATAAAGAAAGCAATAAGACCAACACTTGTAATAATTACAAGAGCTGAACTTTTGTATCTTGCCTTAAAATACCCAACTACAGTTACTGCTCCTGTTCTTCTTGAAACCAGCGCCAACTTGTTTCCTAGCACTCCAAGCACTAAAAAAGTAACCGGCACCTGAATTGCAGCAATCCAAGCCTGAGCATAGCCATATGTAAGTCCTGCTGCGCCCGGTCCTGAAATAAAAGAACTTGCTGAAGTATAAGTTGCCATAATAGTCATGGCAAGAACTATACCATTCATATTTCTTCCACCAATAAAATACTTCTTCTCCTCAGAAGTATTCAAACTCTTTTCTGCCTTTCTGCTATAAACAAAACTTACTACCACATTAAATAATAAATATCCTAGAAAAACTGATAAAATTATAATCTGATTACTGTTCATCTTCACATTCCTCCTCATCATAAGAGAAATCTACAAACACAAATTTTAACAACCAGAACACCCCAATAATTGCCAAAATTATTGTGCCAAACACAGAAACCACGAACCATAAAGGCATATGGAATAAAGTGCCTCCTTTAGAATTCAGTAAAAATGCTGTAAGCACGTGCCACACAAAGCATACGACCACAACTAACATTGTAGCTTTAATCTCTTTAAGACACTGCTTATGCTTCTCTTCCTTTGTTAATTTTTTCATTATAAACTCCCTTTTAATACTTTTTATAATATTATTTTGCAATTCATCTACTTGAATCTTGCAATCCATAATAAAAAAAATCATTATGTTTTCTAACATACATTCTCAAATTATACCATTTATACGTTTTAAATGCTATTATTTGAATTATTATTACTACTGTAAGCCTTTTTGTAAAGGAATTTCTGTAACAATCCACTTTTTCCTAAGAAAAATGTATTATCTTTCATTTTCTTTACTTAGAAGATTTTTATTTTCGAAATAATCAATTTTCATAGAATGTTTTACTTCTTCAAGTGTATTTGCTGCTACTGTTTTAGCTTTCATACTTCCTTGATACAATATATCATAAACATCTGGAAGACGTTGTTCCCACATTTTACGACGCTCTCTTATTATTTCTAATTCTTTCTGCATTACATTATTTAGGAATTTTTTTACTGTTACATCTCCTAATCCACCTCGCTCATAATGAGCTTTTAATTCATCTAAATTCTTATAATCTGGCATAAACTCTTTAAAATGTTCCGGATTACAAAACGCCTCCAGATACGTAAATACCGGATTACCTTTTGTGTGTCCCGGATCTTCTTTTCGAATATGTGTAGGATCTGTATACATAGACATAATTTTAGATTTTATAACATCCGGTTCATCAGAAAGATAAATACAGTTTCCCAATGATTTACTCATTTTTGCTTTTCCATCTGTTCCCGGTAAACGAAAACACGCCTGATTCTCCGGAAGAATGATATCAGGTTCTGTCAATGTTTCACCATATGTATCATTAAATTTACGTACAATCTCTCTCGCCTGTTCTAACATTGGCATCTGATCTTCACCTGCTGGGACTACTGTTGCATGAAATGCTGTAATATCTGCAGCCTGACTAATTGGATAGCAAAAAAAGCCCACTGGTATACTTGCTTCAAAATTTCTCTGTTTTATCTCACTCTCTCTTTTAATGAGCCTACATAATGTCCCACATGAAGTCGTCCAGTAGGACGATCTCCTGTTAAAATAATCTGTTTCATTTCAAAATCTCCTTTAGTTAAATTCTTTTTCCAGCATGATTGCCACTCATTGTTCCATTGTACGTTATCAGAAATAAGAAAAGCTGTCAGTCCATGCAATAAAGCCCATAATCTTGTTAACCTAGTAAGTGACTCCTCAAACGATATTCCAATTTCTTCTGCCAATCGCCCATACTGCTCACGAAAAACATTATATGGAGGATAATTTTCCTCCTTTTTTTCCATTGTAAATTCTATTTTTATATATGTATTGCGATACATAAAACTATAATATGTCGGGTGTTCAATATAAAAATTAATATAAGCGTATGAAAGTGTCCTAATATTCTCCAATGCATTCCTCTTTTTCTCAGCTTCTTTTGACTTTAAATATAAGGTAAATTCTTCAGTAACATATTTCTGACATTCATAAATATATAAGTGAATGTTACCATTGTCAACATTTGTCTATCTCAATTTATAAACTTGCGTCATCCCATTCTTGACATAGAGCCTTATATAAGTCCTCTTTCTTACTTTTAGATGAATTTTAACGACACTTATGACGACACTTTTACAAAATATCCTCATAAACACGAAAAAAAGGCATTCCCGAAATCTTCGGGAATGCTTGTATTTTTGTATTTTCAACTTTTTCCAGTACCATTTTAGTACCATTTAAAGTAAGTACTTAGCTTTCATATATCCAACTACACCATTATACTCAACTTTTGCATATCCTTTTTTAACATACATTACATTGACTTTGGTTTGTTTGGAAGTTTTTTCTTTAGGACTTTTGTTCTTGTTTTGTTCCAGATGTTCAATCCTTTCTTTGTTCCAAAAACTTCCTTAGTCCAAGTCTTTTTGAACTTTTCAAATGTTCCGTAAGTACTTTTCAACTTAGCCGGAGTATCGCCCCACTTTCCAAGATAGAAATGTGGAGTATCTACAGGGCTAACCCAGTCACCACCCCAGGCAAGCCCTACTTTCTTTGACTTGGCAATTTTTGCCACTTTTATAATTGTTGCCTCGTCATACAAAAGTTTCTTGTCATTTATCACAATATCAAAAGCAATGCCCCACTGGTGCTGACTGGAATAATCGCTTCCCTTTGCATTGGTTACAATGTTGCCTTTCTTGGTTCTTCCCTGAGCATAAAGTTCATCCTGCTGTGCCTTGCTTCTAAATCCCTGTGTAATAATAAGATATATTCTTTTCTTTGCACACTGCTTTAAAAGTAAAGTTAACTTGTAATTAAGCCAAGGGTGTAACTTAGTTCTGTCAATTCTAATATCATGTGTTTTGTTCATTATTCTTCCTCACTTTCCACTTCCGGCAATCCTGCAACACTTGTTAACATACTAACCACTCCTGCTGTTGCAGAAATTCCAATTATTGAAACCCAATCAAGCTCTGTGATTAAATTTCCAACAGTAATTAATGATACTGCTGTCTGTGCCATTGTTTTTACAGCTCTGACAGCTGCTGCCTTAATCCATTTCTTTGTCTTGTCACTCATTCGTTTACTCCTTTCCCTGCTTCATTGGCAGTTCCTTTACTCTCTTATAAATCTCTGTTCCTGTTCCATTTCCGCCCAGTGCGTGATATGCCTTGTATAAATGTTCAAAATCATCCAAGGCTTCAACTGATATGTGCTCCTGAGCTATGTACTGTTTTCCCTGCGTGTATATCTTGTTATGCAAAATTGCAATAACTCCGTCCTTAATTAATTTATATGATGAATTTTTTAATTTGACATAATTAACTGCACTAACAAAAATTGCACCAATTAATGAAGGAATCCCACAACAAGGATAAAATCTGATAAGGTGTCATGTATATCTCCTTTCTTATTCCTCTGTTGTTTCTTCTGATTCGTTATAAAGTTTATAGTCTACATAGATTGTAATTGTATGATCGTGATAATATTCTGAATAACAATATAATTCTTTTTCTGATGAAATGTCATATTCCTCATCTATAGTTATATATCCAAAATTGTCAACATTGAAAAGATATGAGCCCTGATTTGAAATTAACTTTTTATCAGTTGGCACTGTATACATTTTTCCCAATTTTATATATTTAAAACTCGCCACATTAATTGAAACTTGTCTTAAATTACCAAGGCATAATATTCCCTCGTGTTCTATTCCGAGAGTTCTACACATATCAGAATATTTTATAGTCATATTTTCAAATTTACCTTGCGAAGTCTTATTAATAGCATTTATCTGGCTTAAAGCTGTGTTGTTAATGGCACTAATCTGACTTGTAGCTTTGTTGTTAATATCTTCAAGCTTTGCATTCGTAACACTAGCTATGTCTTCCATCTTTGCAGTTGTAAGTGTTGCTATGTCACTGCTTTTTGCTTCTGTCAAAGAACTTATTTCTTTTTGTGAGCTTATGGTTAATGAATCAATTGAATTTTTTTGATTCTGTGGTGGCATTATTTATTTCTGCTATGCTGTCTACTCTCTTCTGGTCAAACTCAGCTATTTTATTGACGACATACTTTAGATGTTCCTGCTCTATTATGTATATCTCTGCTATCGCACTTTCCAAGCATATTACTTCTGCCGTGCTGGCATTGTTTGTAAAAATTCTAATGTATTTAACATCATATTCTGTTGTTCCATATTTACTCAAATCTATGATTTCATCAATGCTTCCTGAATAAAATTCCTTATTAATCGTTTGCTGATACTCGTTCTGGAATTCAATTCTAGCGTTGGATGATTGATGCCTTTACCCTCACATATGGTGCATTAACTTCAATTGGTAGTGTTGCATTACTTGTTTTTACAGTCTGTTCATTATGATGAAACAGTGACATTGCCACATTCTTTGCATTTTCAACATTACTTACTACTTCATTTACAGTACTATCAATCTGCTCTATTGCTGAATCCTTTGTCTCTTTTGGCAAGTTCCTTGATTGAATTTGCGTCTGTAAGCATTAATTCACATCCTCTTGCAACAAGTTCCTGCCTTGCCACGTCTTCCGTAACATCTTCTCCAAGAGTCTTCTTAAGTGAATTTATTTCATCCGCAATCAGTTCATCTATGTTTATGCCTGTTGATTTTGTTAAGGCATCAAACAAAATGAATGTAAGCAAGGCTAATGCCGGAAGACTTGTAATGACTGAATCGGCGTATTTTAGTTCAACAGCTCAAAAGGAATGCTTTAAGGAGTTGGATGTTGAAAGATATGAATTGTAGCCACATTGGACGGTCATGCATCAGACATCTGCCAGGAAATGGATGGAAAAGTATTCAAGATGAGTGAATATGAAGAGGGGGTAACAGCTCCGCCATTCCACGTTAACTGTAGAAGTTGTACAGCACCTTATTTTGATGATGAGTTTACAAAAGACGAACAAAGAATTGCAAGAGATGAAGATGGTAATAACTACTATGTTCCTGCAGATATGACCTATTCTGAATGGAAAAAATCATTTGTTGATGGTCAGACAGATGATTTGAAAGAAACTAAGACAGATGATACAATATCATTAAAGAATAAAATTTCTGAACAGGATAACAGGATTGATGAATTGAAAAATCAATTTAGTGATGCTACAGATGGTTATTCTTATGATGAATGGTTTTCTGAATTTTCTTCAATCGAAGAAGGTTATGGTGATGCATCTGATGGTGATGCAACGTTTACCAAACTTAAAAATCTTGATGAAGAAATTAGGAATGCTGAAAAGCAACGTTCAGATTTATTACTGCAAAAGGAATCGCGTGGTCAGTTAGACACTGGTTTTCCAGGAAAAGTACCTAATGATAAACTTGATGAATATAATGCAAAAGCCTTTGAACAAATTAAGGTTGATACAGGATATTCAGAAGAACAGGCAACAGAATTTCATAGTGCTTTGAAAGAATACTTTGGCGGTGATTATGCTTCAATTCTTGCAGGTGAAGGTTCAACTGTTAAAACTATACGTGACGGACTTGACAGAATGCCGGTATATGATGGTACGGTTTACCGTGGTTTGTGCTTTTCTGAAAGTTCAGATTATGATATTTCAGAATTTACACGTTTGAAACCGGGTGATAAAATACCATCAAAGGGTATAATATCCAGTTGGTCAAGTGATAAAAGAGTTGCAGAAGCATTTGGCGCAGCATCTACACAAGCCGTCGAATCCAGTACAGTCATTCTTGAATGTTTAGAAAATAAAACTGATGTTGGTGTTCAGCACATTTCAAGTTATGGTAGTAGAGAAGCGGAAGTATTGTGTGGTTCAAAATATGAAGTGCTTGAAATTGTTACAGAAAGCAAGTATGACTATGTTTCAAGACGAAAAGATTTATTATATTTCTCGGATGATCTAACCGAATGGGAAGACGAATTAAAAAAACAAGTGGTGTGTGTAATTAAGGTAAAAGAGGTATAGGCTTATGTTAGAACATAATAAATACAATGATAGATTAGTTCGTGAACATAGAGAACTTTTAAAAAAGGCAAGAGAAACCGCTGATGAAAAAGAAAAAGCACGTATTCTTAGATTAGCGGAACAGAAGCACAATGAAATGCTTGTCGCAGAATTTGATGATAAAAATTTCAAAAGATTTAATCAGTAAGAAGCACCTGAAAGGGGTGCTTTTTCAGTGTGTTAAAACATCAGACTTGCTGAAAGAACAGCAAAAATAAACTGAAAGGACAAATATGTACAAAGAAGAAATACTGGAGCAGATTACAAGATGTAAGGATATGCAGAATAGATGATATTGATTCATTTATCAGGCTTAGCAACAGAATAGAAGAATTAATAGGTAAAATTGATAAAGCTGAAAAACAGTCAGTTGCACTGGTGCAACATGCCGAAAAAAGACCTGAAATGTTTTGAAAATTTAATAACGTTAATCAGAGAGCTTAGAAATAGGCTCTCTTTTTATATGCCTTTTTCTGTAGGCACTAAAGAACAGAAATACCTTGCCGAAGGTATATCGGTGGAATCCAATCACCAGTAGAACTGGAATAAAACATCTATGGAGGTAGTAAAAATGGAATGGTTAAAGGAATTGCTTGAAAAAGCACAGATTACAGATGGAAAGCTTAATGTTGATGAAGTAATGGAGCTGCAAAGAAAGAGTTTCCTAAGCACGCTGTACCAAAGAACGTGTTTAATGATAAATGCGAGGAATTGAAGACAGCTAATGCAACAATCACAACATTAAAGAAGGAAAATGGAGACAATGAAGAACTCCAGAATAAGATTAAGGTATAAAGTTATACTTAAGTATGTACATAAAATATTAAATAAAAATGTACAAGTGTTATGATATGTGAGTTTAGGAGGCACTCATAATGATAATTAAAAATGAAATCATAACAGACTTAAAAATCATAAGTGTTAATGATTTATATAAACTGAAACCGTTTATGGAAGGAACATCATTGAAAATTAATAAAAGTCTGAATAAAGAAAGTGTAATAGTCAGATATGAAACAGGTATGGGAAAACAGGCTCAACTTGATTGGAAAGAAGCCATACCTTTTATACTGGATACAGGCGAAGTTGTTGAAGTAAACATGTTTGTATTGCTGTTATTCTATTCAAGATTTAGGAAATATCGTTTATCCATCTCAAAATCACAGGACATTCTGTTTTCTTTCCTGGATGATGCATTTGAAACAAAAGCCAAAGTTGAAGCTCCGATGAAGATACCTGATGAAATACGCGCTTATAATGGAAAACTCAATTATAGACAGCTAAACGATTTAATTATAATAATTAATAATCGTGTAAACAGTCAGGTAAATCATGGCACGGGACGTATTCCACTTATGTATTTTCAAAAGGAAAAAAAGAAACGTGGCTTCAAACAAAAAAAGATGCTGTTAATTGGGAACGAGAATTTTTGTTACAAATGCAGGGAGAACCCGATATGACCTTAAACTATCTTGCTGAATTGTATTTAAAAGATATTAAAACAAGATTAAAAGAAATAACTTATGATGGACATAAGCATTTGTTGGAAATCCGAATACTTACATATTTGGGAAATAAGCCTATTAATTTAATTACCCCGGCTGACGTAAGAAACTGGCAAAACACACAAATTTCAACGGGTGAAAAGTCAATGTTACTTCACCCAAGGCACCTAAGAGTAACAGAGAAATAACTATTCCCCAGCTACTGGTTAATGATTTAAACAATTACATTAAACATATATATGATTACAAGAAAACCGACCGTGTCTTTCCATATACCAAAGCCATTCTTTATAATGAGCTAAAGGCTAAAAGTGAGCAGGCAGACTTAAAGAAAATAAGAGTACATGACTTCCGTCATTCTCATGCAAGTTTATTGATTGATATGGGTATTAATCCATTACTGATTTCTGAAAGATTAGGGCATGAACGAGTTGAAACTACCCTTAACACTTATAGTCATTTATACCCTTCCAGAGCTGATGAGTTAGCAGAAAAGTTAAACAAAGTAGTACCATTTTAGTACCACTAAAAGAAAAAGGACTTAGGAAAAAACTCCTAAGTCCCTTTATTTATAGCTATTCGCCATTATATCGTATTATTCAATAATTGTAGCAACCTTACCAGAACCTACTGTTCTACCACCTTCACGGATAGCGAATCCAAGACCCTGTTCCATAGCGATTGGGTGAATAAGTTCAACTGTGATTTCTACGTTATCACCAGGCATGCACATTTCTGTACCTTCTGGTAAGTTACAAACACCAGTTACGTCAGTTGTTCTGAAGTAGAACTGTGGTCTGTAGTTGTTGAAGAAAGGAGTATGACGTCCACCTTCATCCTTTGTTAATACGTAAACCTGAGCAGTAAATTTCTTATGGCATGTTACTGAACCTGGTTTAGCAAGAACCTGACCTCTTTCGATCTGGTCTCTGTTGATACCTCTTAAAAGAGCACCGATGTTATCACCAGCCTGAGCTTCATCAAGAAGCTTTCTGAACATTTCAATACCTGTGATAACTGTCTTCTGTGTTTCTTCCTTAACACCGACGATTTCAACTTCATCGTTTAAGTGAAGTGTTCCTCTTTCTACTCTACCTGTAGCAACTGTACCACGACCTGTGATTGTGAATACGTCTTCTACTGGCATTAAGAAAGGCTTATCTGTATCTCTTTCTGGATCTGGGAAGTAATCATCAACTGTATCCATTAATTCCATAATCTTATCGCCCCATTCTGATGATGGATCTTCAAGAGCTTTAAGAGCTGAACCTTTGATGATTGGAGTTCCGTCGAAACCATATTCTTCAAGGATTTCTGTAACGTCCATTTCTACTAATTCAAGTAATTCTTCATCATCAACCATATCACATTTGTTCATGAATACAACGATTTTTGGAACACCTACTGACGTGAAAGTAAGATATGTTCCTTTGTCTGAGCCATAACACCATCAGTAGCAGCAACTACAAGGATAGCACCGTCCATCTGAGCAGCACCTGTGATCATGTTCTTTACATAGTCAGCATGGCCTGGGCAGTCAACGTGAGCGTAATGTCTCTTCTTTGTTTCATATTCAACGTGAGCTGTAGAGATTGTGATACCTCTTTCTCTTTCTTCTGGAGCCTTGTCGATATTTTCGAAATCTGTAGCTTCATTACCTTCAACTCTTTCAGCAAGTACTTTAGTAATAGCTGCTGTTAAAGTTGTTTTACCATGATCGACATGTCCGATTGTACCAATATTACAATGTGGTTTTGTTCTTTCAAACTTAGCTTTTGCCATTTTGATAATCCTCCTAAAAATAATAAAATTAAAATTTCAGACCTTGTGGTCTTTTACATAGGCTTATCTCCATTATATTTATAATGGGAAGATTTTCAAGCCTTTATATTAAATTAATGGTTAAATCCATATATTATTTTGCTCTTGCAGATGCAATCTTATCCTGAACAGACTTTGGAGCTGCCTGGTACTTTTCAAAGAACATTGAATAGTTACCACGTCCCTGAGTAGCTGAACGAAGTTCTGTTGAGTAACCGAACATTTCTGACAATGGAACGAATGCTTTAACAATCTTTCCACCACCGATATCGTCCATACCTTCGATCTGTCCACGCTTTGAATTTAAGCTTCCGATAACATCACCCATGTATTCCTCAGGCATTGTTACTTCAACCTTCATAATAGGCTCAAGTAATACTGGATCTGCCTTAGCCATAGCATCCTTAAATGCCATAGAACCAGCGATGTGGAAAGCCATTTCTGATGAATCGACTTCATGGTAAGATCCATCATATACTGTAGCATGTACACCAAGTACAGGGAATCCAGCAATAATACCTGACTGTGCAGCTTCTTCGATACCTTCACCAACAGCTGGGATATATTCCTTAGGAATGTTACCACCAACTACTGTAGATTCAAACTTAAACTGTTCTTCACCGTTTGGATCCATAGGCTCAAATTTAACTTTACAGTGACCATACTGTCCACGACCACCAGACTGCTTAGCATACTTGCTATCTACATCAACAGCCTTAGTAAATGTTTCTTTGTATGCAACCTGAGGTGCACCAACGTTAGCTTCTACCTTGAATTCACGAAGAAGTCTGTCTACGATTACATCTAAGTGAAGCTCACCCATACCAGCGATGATTGTCTGACCTGTTTCTGTGTCTGTATGAGCACGGAATGTAGGATCTTCTTCAGCTAACTTAGCTAAAGCTTCACCCATCTTACCCTGGTCATTCTTTGTCTTAGGCTCAATAGCGAGCTCAATAACTGGTTCTGGGAATTCCATTGATTCAAGAATTACAGGATGCTGTTCATCACAGATTGTATCACCTGTTGTAGTAATTTTGAAACCTACAGCAGCAGCGATATCTCCTGAATATACTTTATCAATTTCAGTACGCTTGTTGCATGCATCTGTACGATACGGCCTACACGTTCTTTCTTATTCTTTGTAGCATTTAAAACATATGAACCCGAGTTCATTGTACCTGAGTAAACTCTGAAGAATGCTAACTTACCTACAAATGGGTCAGTCATAATCTTGAAAGCTAATGCTGCAAAAGGTTCATCATCTGAAGAATGACGAACTACTTCGTTACCATCTTCATCAGTACCTGTAATGTCAGGGATATCTGTTGGTGCTGGCATATATTCGATAACACCATCTAACATCTTCTGAACACCTTTGTTCTTATAAGCAGAACCACAGAATACAGGAACAGCTTCACAAGCGATTGTTCCTTTTCTAAGAGCAGCCTTCATATCATCGATAGAAGGTTCTTCTCCTTCAAGGTACTGCATCATAAGGTCATCATCTAATTCACAAATCTTTTCAACAAGGTTTTCATGCCATTCATTAGCAAGATCCTTTAAGTCATCAGGAATAGCTGTGATTTCGATGTCTTCACCCTTATCATCTTTATAATAATATGCTTCCATTTCAAACAAATCGATTAATCCGATGAAATCATCTTCCTTACCGATTGGGATCTGTACAGGAATAGCATTCTTTCCTAAACGATCAATAATTGTCTGAACTGAATAAAAGAAATCTGCACCCATTTTATCCATCTTGTTGATGAATGCCATACGAGGTACATTGTATGTGTCAGCCTGACGCCATACGTTTTCTGACTGTGGTTCAACACCAGCCTTAGCATCAAATACACCAACAGCACCATCTAATACACGAAGTGAACGTTCTACTTCTACTGTGAAGTCAACGTGTCCCGGTGTATCGATAATGTTGATACGATGTTCTAACGCACCAGCCTTTGGCTTATGATGATCTTCTAATGTCCAGTGACAAGTTGTAGCGGCAGAAGTAATTGTGATACCTCTTTCCTGTTCCTGTTCCATCCAGTCCATTGTAGAAGCTCCATCATGAGTTTCACCAATTTTATAGTTTACACCAGTATAATATAAGATACGTTCTGTTAAAGTAGTCTTACCGGCATCGATATGAGCCATAATACCAATGTTTCTTGTTCTCTCTAGTGGATATTCTCTTCCAGCCAAGGTTTTTTCCTCCTTAATTTAATATCTTATTAAAGAATTACCTTCTTGTAATTCTTCACTGCCATACGGTCACAGTTACAAACTGCATAACAGCCTGTTCTGTGACAATTGCAGTTTTATATTAGAAACGATAATGAGCAAAAGCCTTATTAGCTTCAGCCATCTTGTGCATATCTTCACGCTTCTTAACAGATGAGCTGTGTTGTTTGCTGCATCCATAATTTCGTTAGCTAATCTTTCTTCCATTGTCTTTTCACTTCTCTGAC
>ENA-OQAZ01000805-OQAZ01000805.1-human-gut-metagenome-genome-assembly--contig:-NODE-805-length-16757-cov-3.286771_pt1 | contig 16757 bp, 27 predicted proteins | sample MGYA00242737_ERZ504531 | MGnify/ENA primary metagenome ERZ504531 (study PRJEB26092, sample SAMD00036244) | human gut metagenome | host: Homo sapiens | study: EMG produced TPA metagenomics assembly of... | reverse complement strand
TGACGACGAGGAAATATCGAGGATGAAGATGATTCCGAGTATGACGACAACAGAGGAATACGAGGATGAAGATGATTCCGAGTATGACGATGACGAGGAATACGAGGATGAAGACGATTCCGAGTATGATGACGACGAAGAATACGAAGATGAGGATGATTCCGAGTATGACGATGAGGAAGAATACGAGGATGAAGACGAAGATGACTACCAGATCGATGATGAATTAGATGAAGATCATAAAGAGGATTTTGATTTTGAAAAAGAATCTGCTCTCGATATCGATGATCATGATTCTGACGAAGATGATGGTGATTTTGCAGACCTTGATTCCTTTGAAGATGAAGAAGAATTAGATAGCAGTGATGATTATCTTGATCTTGAATTTGACGAGAAACCGGCTCCTGAGCCAAAGAAAGAAACTTCAAAATCAGCGCCAACTCCTGATATTGACGAAGTTCTTGAAATCGAAGAACCGTCAGAAGATGAAATCACCGAACGCATGGGTAAATTCGATACCGGATTCGTTGTACAGGGCCGTTACGATCTGAGTGCAACGAGTGAGATCGGACTGAAGCTTGGACTTACTGAAGAGCAGAAGCAGCTGTTCTCTTACTTCGTACCAATCCGTGGTGTCAGCGAACAGCTTGTTGAAATCCTTGATAACGACAAACGTTGCCGTAACCGTTATGGAACTTCCCGCACAGGCAACATCCTGATCCTTGGCCGCAAGGGAAGCGGAAAAACAGTCCTCGCAGTTGATATTGTAAAAGCAATCCAGAAACAGCGCAGACTCAAACAGGGTAAAGTTGCAATCGTAACCGGTGATTCTCTGAACAAAAAGGACATCGGAAGTATCATCGATAAGCTGAACGGTGGCGCACTGATCATCGAAAAAGCTTCCAAGATGAATGACAGAACCATCCGTGAACTGAATGACATGATGGATGAACAGACCGGCGAACTTCTCTTCCTTCTGGAAGACCAGAAGAAACCGCTGGAAAGAATGTTTGCATCTCATCGCGAATTCAAACGTAAATTTACTTCCAGACTGGAGCTTCCGGTATTCATCAATGATGAACTGGTTACATTCGGTCAGACCTATGCTAAGGAAAACGGATACCGTATCGATGAAATGGGAATCCTTGCATTATACAGCCGGATTGATATGATGCAGAGAGAAGATCATGCGGTTACTGTTGCAGAAGTAAAAGAGATCATGGATGAAGCAATTTCACATTCCCAGAAAGCAAATGTAAAACATCTTGTGAAACGGGTATTTGGAAGAAGCACTGATAATTCAGACCACATCATCCTGAAAGAAGATGATTTTAAATCATAAGATTTCTACAAAGAACGCGCTTCCGGCGCGTTCTTTTGTATATGCAGACCAAACCGATAACTATAAACAAAGAGTTTTAGACATCTTACATAAGAAGTGTATAAGTTGTCCAAAACTCTTTCTTTTTATCGCTATTTCTAGTATAATATTCCTAAATATCTTTGATAGAAGGTGAATGGGATGGCAGTAAAAAAAACAACAGCACAACAGACCAACACGACCCACAAGACGGCCGTAAAAAAAATCTGCTGTAAAAAAACCGGCAGCTGCTAAAACTGCTGCTAAAAAGTCTACAGCTAAAAAGTCTGTAAAAACTGTAACAAAAGATAAACCCGCTGATTATAGAATCGGCGAATTAGATCAATATTTATTCGGACAGGGAACCCATTATGAAATCTATAAAAAAATGGGTGCACATTTTGTAAAAGATGGCAAAAAATCCGGCGTATAATTGCGCAGTATGGGCTCCACATGCCAGATCAGTTTCCGTAATCGGTGAATTCAACGGCTGGAGTGAAGATGCAAACGTTATGAAGCGTCAGGAACCGCTTGGAATCTATACCGCATTTGTTCCGGAAGCACAGCTCGGACAGCTTTACAAGTACTGTATCGAGACACAGACCGGAGATAAGCTTTACAAAGCTGATCCATTTGCGAACAGTGCAGAGTTGAGACCGGGAACTGCCTCAAGGATTGCTGATATCTCCCATTTAAAATGGAGTGACAGTGTCTGGATGAAGCACCGGGCAGAATGGGATTTCCATTCCTCACCGATTTCCATTTATGAAGCACATATCGGTTCCTGGATGCGCCATCCGGGACGTGAAGATGAGGGTTCTACAGCTACCGTGAATTTGCGCATGCAGCTACAGACTACATAAAAAAGATGGGGTATACTCATATCGAATTGATGGGAATTTCAGAATACCCATTTGACGGCTCCTGGGGATATCAGGTGACCGGATATTATGCTCCGACCTCCCGTTATGGTACGCCGGAAGATTTCGCATATATGATCAATTATTTCCATAAGAATAAGATTGGCGTAATCCTTGACTGGGTACCGGCACATTTTCCACGCGATGCACACGGACTCGCTGATTTTGACGGCACAGCTACCTTTGAATATGCAGATCCTAAGAAAGGGGAACATCCGGACTGGGGAACCAAGATCTTCGATTATGGTAAAGCAGAAGTTAAGAACTTCCTGATCGCCAACGCACTGTTCTGGATCGAACATTATCACATCGATGGTCTCCGCGTAGATGCTGTTGCTTCCATGCTGTATCTTGATTACGGTAAAGAAGACGGTCAGTGGATCGCCAACAAATACGGCAGCAATGAGAATCTGGAAGCAATCGAATTTTTCAAGCATCTGAATTCCGTTACTACCGGACGTAACCCTGGCGCACTGATGATCGCAGAAGAATCCACTGCATGGCCAAAAGTAACGGGCAAACCGGAAGATGATGGTCTTGGATTCAGCCTGAAGTGGAACATGGGATGGATGCATGACTTTACCGAATACATGAAGCTGGATCCATATTTCCGCAAAGGCGACCACTACGGTATGACATTTGCCTTAACCTATGCATACAGCGAGAATTATATTCTTGTATTATCACATGATGAAGTGGTACATCTAAAATGCTCTATGCTCAATAAGATGCCTGGTCTTGGATTTGAGAAATTCGCCAACCTGAAGGTCGGTTATGCTTTCATGATGGGACATCCTGGAAAGAAACTTCTCTTCATGGGACAGGATTTCGGACAGCTCCGCGAGTGGAGCGAGGCGCGTGAGCTTGACTGGTATCTCCTTGCAGAGCCGGAGCATCAGGCACTCCAGAATTTCTACCGTGACCTGCTGCATCTTTACACACACAACAAAGCCATGTATGAACAGGATACCTGCATGGAAGGCTTTGAGTGGGTCAATGCAGATGACAGCTCACGAAGTATTTACAGCTTCATCCGTCATTCAAAGGGCGCAAAAAAGAACCTTTTATTCGTATGTAACTTCACACCGATCGAACGACCGGAGTACCGTGTCGGCGTACCACGCGGCAAACAGTACCGCCTGGTACTGAACAGTGATGAATTGCAGTATGGCGGAAGCGGAAAAGCCCGCCCGGCAGTATATAAAGCAAAGAAACAGGAATGTGATGGAAGACCATATTCATTTGGTTACGATCTTCCGCCATACGGTGTTGCTGTATTCGAATTTTAACATAGCAAGTCAATGCAATCTGCGCAAAATATTCATCATACGAATAATTGATTCCACCAATTATTTTCTTAACATTTCCCGGATTCGTTCTTCCAGAGTTTCTTCTGGAAGAACTCCGGTTGTATATCCACAGATTTTTCCATCTCTGTACACCACAAACGTCGGTACGATCTCAATGCCTATATACTCTGCAATCTCTTTCGATATATCAATATCAATCTTATAAAAAATCCATTTTCCCTGATACCGGCTGGCAATCCTTTCCACAACAGGATACATCATTCCGCACTTTGGACACCATGATGCGTAAAACTCCACAATTACCGGCATCCTCTGCTTTCCGACTGTATTTTCATAATCCTTCGTGATCAATGCGATACCCATACACTTTCCTCATTTCTGCCATCTCAGGCTATGTAAAAAAGGACTGGATTAGTGGCATCCACATTTCGGGTTTAAGATTTTATAGACTTCCTGAAAAGAATTTCTGAAACAGATCAGCTTTTTATTAAATCTTGGATTCTTATAGCAAAACCCCCGCATACAATTCTGAAAATGATGCTTTTTCCGCATATCTGTTCCTTCCTGATTTCCTCTTTCTACAATATATGCAAAAAGACAGCCGATGTGCGGATTGCTCCGTATCTGCTGTCTCTTATATTGCCAGGGATCATCTTACGCACTCAGCGCCTTTATGATCTGCCTGTTGCATTTTATTCAATTGTCTTACTGGCGCATTGCGATCAGTTTATGGATCGGATGTCCCTGCCCGGAAAATTTCTCCTCGTACTCAGTCATAACATTCCCTCTGCTGAGTGTCGGATCATTGTGAAGATCATAGGTCTTCGCCAGAAGTACCCAGCCTGCCAACTCCACCTGCTCCAGTGAAAAATCAAACAGCTCTCTGTTGTCTGTCTTAAATTCAACGACTCCGTCAAAGGCAAGGATCTTGTCATACCGCTCAAAAAACTGCTTGGAAGTAAGTCTGCGCTTTGCATGACGTGCTTTCGGCCACGGATCTGAAAAATTCAGATAAATCTTGTCAATCTCTCCGACAGCAAAAACCTCCGGCAGATTTGTCGCATCCATACAGATAAAACGAATATTGTTGACATCCTTGTATTCCTCGTCATTGTCAAAGCGTTCCAGCGCCCGAAGCAGTACGCTTGAATAACGTTCGATACCGATATAGTTGATGGATGGATTCTCCTTTGCAAGTGTCAGAAGAAACTGTCCTTTTCCCATCCCGATCTCAATATGGATCGGATTCTCCGGATTCTGAAAAGTCTCTTTCCAGGTGCCGCGATATCTGGTCTCATTTTTAATTACAAGGGATGAGCTGTCAGATAAGCATCTGCTCCCGGTACATTTCTTAACCTCATATATCTTTCTCTTCCTTTAGTGAAAATATGTATAACCTTATTTATTTTATACTATTCTGAAATATTTGAAAACCCAAAAATACATTTTATAAGTTTTGTACAGAATATTCTTATGATATTCTCTTATTTTTTAGTAGAATTTTCTAATTTAAAGTAGTAAAATATGTATGCATTATTAAAAATGTATAAATAATTTTTAAGAAAGGAGTCGGACAATGGATCATATTGTTAAAAAGCTCTCCGAAATCGAACACGCAGCCGAAGCTGTTGTGGAACACGCGGAACTGGAGAAATCAGAACTGGAAGAACGCATTCAAAATGAACGCAATCAATTCGACAAACAACTTGAAGATCACACCCAAAAGGAGCTGAACGATATCCACAAAGGATTAAACCGTCAGATGGATGAGATTCTTGCAAGGCAGAACCGCAAGAACCAGACAGCGATCGAAGAACTTAAAAAAGATTTTGAAGAGAAGCATACGGCATATGCCGAGAAAATTGTCAGACGTATCATAGAGGGATAGCATATGGGAAATTTACTTGCATACAGTGGCATCGTAACAAAAGTACGCGCCATGCAGGCGAAACTGCTCACTGATGAAGATTTCCAGAACATCGCCGCATTTCATACAGTAACCGAAGTTGCTGCTTATCTCAAAGAACATCCCGGATATCGGAATGTCCTTGCAGATATGGACGAAAACCGTCTTCACCGCGGTGAGATCGAGAAGCTTCTTGTGCAGTCACTTTACAGTGATTATACACGCCTGTACCGTTTTTCCGGAATGGATCAGAAAAAATTCCTGGAGCTTTATCTGAAGCGCTACGAGATGAATCTGATCAACTATTGTCTGCGTATTGTATTCAACCACTATCAGAAGCCTTTTGATCTGGATCATAAGAAAATATTCTTCGACAAATATTCGGATCTCTCCATCGATAAACTGATCACTTCGGGGAATATCGGTGAGCTGGTGGAAAATTTAAAGGGCACAGAATACTATGCACCGTTAAAACGTCTGGAAAATGCGGAGAACCCTACCCTTTTTGATTACGATCTGGCACTGAATCTGTACTATTTTACAACCATGTGGAAGAAACGCAAAAAGATTCTGAAGCATAAGGAACTGGAAATTTTCACCAGAGATGCCGGAGCAAAGATCGACCTGCTGAATCTGCAGTGGATCTACCGTGCTAAAAAATATTACAACATGCTTCCGCCGGATATTTCCACACTGCTGATCCCGATACACTACCGGATTCATGTAGATCAGCTGAAGGATCTTGTAGAAGCACCGTCTGTCGATGAATTTTTAAAGCTGGTTACCAGAACGCCTTATCTGCGTCACACCGATACTCAGACACCAGCGTCCATCGAAACGATTTACAAAGACTGCCTGTACCGTCTCTACCTGGCAGACAGAAGAAGTAACCCTTATTCCATCGCAACCGTGAATACCTATCTTTTTCTGAAAGAGGAGGAGCTTGATAAGCTTACAACTGTGCTCGAATGTGTTCGCTACGGACTTCCTGCACGTGAGACATTAACTTATATAGGAGGAACAGCGAAATGATTGTTAAGATGAAGTTCCTGAGCATTACCGGACCACGCGCCGACATCGACCGCATGACAAACCGGTATCTTTCCAAATATGAGATGCAGCTTGAAAATGCACTCACGGAGCTCAAGACAGTAGATAATCTGATGCCATTTCTGGAAATGAACCCTTACCGTGATCCACTCGCAAAAGTGACACAGTTTCTGGGATATATGAAAGACATGCCTGCAGAGCCATCCTTTGATCAGAGCGAAGACGAGATCCTTGAGATGATTCGTTCTATCAATCATGACTACATGGACTCTGCAAGCAGCAAAAAGAAGAACTGAAAAAAAAGAAGAGAGAATATCCAAAGCACGTATGAAAGTCCTGGAACCTTTTACTTCTCTGGATTTTGACCTGCATGAGATCATGCAGTACAAATAACATCCGCACAAGATTTGGAAAAATCAATGTGGATTATTATCACCGGCTGGAAAAAGCGCTTCTTGAAGACATTGATGCATTATTTCTGGAAGGCTCCAGAGATGCCTCTTATGTCTATGGCGTTTATTTTGTATCGGATGCTGATGCAGGAAAGGTCGATTCGATCATGCGGTCTCTCCACTTTGAAAAAGTCGATCTGCTGGAAGACTTTGGCGGAACCCCGCTGGAAGCTTACCGGAGCCTGGATAAAGAAGTCCAGAATCTGACCGATGAAATCCAGGCAGTGAAGGATAAACGTCAGGAGATGTTCCGCAAGAACGCTTCCAGACTACTCGGTGCAAGAATTCAGCTGGAACGTTTTTTCCGATAACTTTGATATTCGGAAATTTGCGGCACGAACCGAGACAGACGAGCAGGAAGAATACTACATCCTCTGCGGCTGGATGTCCGAAGAAGATGCAAATGCATTTATCAAAGAGTCACAGGGAGATGACAAGGTTTATATCGTAGTAGAAGAGGACCGGGAACAGTATTTTGGTGAACCTCCTACCAAGCTTGAGAATCCAAAGCTTTTCAAACCATTTGAAATGTTCATCAAGATGTACGGACTTCCCAAGAGCGGTGAGATGGATCCGACCATTTTTGTAGGTATCATGTACAGCTTTATCTTCGGCGCCATGTTCGGGGATGTCGGTCAGGGGCTGCTGCTCTTTATCGGCGGTGCGATCCTGTATTTCACAAAGAAAATGAACCTTGCCGGAATCGTATCACTTGCCGGAATCTTCTCCACCTTCTTTGGATTTATGTTTGGAAGTGTGTTTGGATTTGAAGACTTATAGAAGCCAAATGGATCCGACCGATCAATCATATGACCACCTTACCGTTTATCGGAAAGCTGAATACCGTATTTATCGTATCGATTGCTTTTGGTATGGGAATCATCCTGATTTCTATGATCTTCCATATTATCAACGGCATCCGTGCCAAAGATACCGAAGCAACCTGGTTTGATGCGAAACGGCGTGGCAGGCTGATATTCTACGGGGCAGCAGTTACCTGCATCGTTCTTTTCATGACAGGTCACTCTCTGCCGGGTGGAATCGTTCTTGCAGTGATGTTCGGAGTACCGCTTCTTCTGATCGCACTGAAAGAACCGCTGACGAACAAGATCAAAAAGAAAACCGAAAAAATGGAACAAAGCAAAGCAATGTTTGTCACCCAGGCATTCTTTGAATTATTTGAAACCCTGCTCAGCTATTTTTCAAATACGCTTTCCTTTATCCGTATCGGTGCATTCGCAGTCAGCCACGCTTCCATCATGGAGGTTGTACTGATGCTTGCCGGTGCCGAAAGCGGGCATATTAACTGGGTAGTGATCGTACTCGGCAACCTGTTTGTATGTGGATTCGAAGGACTGATCGTTGGATCCAGGTCCTGAGACTTGTCTATTACGAGATGTTCAGCCGTTTCTACAAAGGCAGCGGCCGCGAATTTAAACCTTATACAGGTACTGCAAAAAATTAGTTTTTCATTTTAGGAGGAAATTATCATGACTTTAGCAACTAAACTCATTCTCATTGCCGCACTGGTTTTAAGCATTTTCATTCCATTCGGATATTACCTGCTCGGAGAAAAAAATAAAGGACGTTATAAATGCGCACTTGCCTTCAATGTTCTTTCTTACTTTGGAACCTTCCTTGTAGCCGGAATCATGCTCTTTGGAAGTGTACCGGTACATGCAGCAGACACCGCAGCCTCAGGCGCAGGCCTTGCAACCGGTCTTGGTTACATTGCAGCAGCTCTTGTTACCGGTCTTTCCTGCATCGGCGGTGGTATTGCCGTAGCAAGTGCAGCAAGCGCAGCTCTTGGAGCTATCAGCGAGGATTCCAGCGTCCTTGGTAAATCCCTTATCTTCGTAGGTCTTGCAGAAGGTGTATGCCTGTACGGTCTTATCATCTCCTTCATGATCATCAGCAGACTGTAATCATGAAAATGTATCTGATCAGTGACAACGTGGATACTTATACCGGAATGCGGCTTGCCGGCGTGGACGGTGTCGTAGTTCATGAAAAGCAGGAGCTGCGTGATGCGCTGGAAACTGCCATGAACGACAAGTCGATCGGTATCATTCTTCTGACGGAACGCTTTGGAAGAGAATTTCCAGATCTCATCGATGAGATCAAGTTAAAAAGAAAGATGCCTCTTCTGATCGAAATTCCGGACAGACACGGAACAGGACGTAAAAAGGATTTCATTACCTCATACGTCAATGAAGCGATTGGACTGAAACTTTAACTAGAAAGGCATAGAAGGTGAGACAATGACGCTTGAAGAGAAAATAGCGCATTTACAGGAAACGGTCATGACTGAAGCCCGTTCTGAAGGAAATGCGATCATTGACAATCACAAAAAAGCGCTTGAATCTTTATTTGAAAAGCATAAAAAAGAAGCGACCGCACAGTCTGAGGTCCGTATCAAATCCGAGACCTTAAGAGCCAGAAGGCAGGTAAATCAAGCTGCGGCAAAAGCCGAAACCGAACTGAAACGTGCTCTTGGCAAAACACAAAATGAATTAAAAGTCAGGCTGTTTGATGAAGTAAAGGAACTTCTTTCTGACTTTACAAAAACAGACGAATATCTGGACTATCTCTGCAGCAAAATCCGCGAAGCCGCACGCTTTGCAGATGGCGAGGAGATGACCATTTATATTTCTCCTTCTGATAAGGAGAAACAGACAGAACTGGAAAAACGTACCGGCATGACGATCACCATCAGTGAATATGATTTTATGGGCGGTATGCGTGCTGTAATCCGAGGCCGTAATATTCTGATCGATCACAGCTTCCAGGCTGCAGTCGATTATGAATATCATCAGTTCAGTTTTGCAGCAGGAGGTGCAGGAATTGAATAAGACAGCAACTATTTATGGAATAAACGGTCCGGTCATCTATCTGAAGGGTGACACCGGATTCATGATGTCGGAAATGGTCTATGTGGGAAAGGAAAAGCTGGTTGGCGAAGTCATTTCCCTGGACAAAGACATCACGACTGTTCAGGTCTATGAAGAGACTTCCGGGTTGAAACCGGGAGAAATCGTAGAGGCTTCCGGAAGTCCGGTATCTGTAACTCTGGCACCTGGAATCCTGAACAATATTTTTGACGGAATCGAACGCCCGCTTGAGCAGATCGCAAATGTGGGCGGCGGTGCATTTATCACCCGCGGCGTCAGCGTTGATTCGCTTGACCGCGACAAATTATGGGATACCCACATCACCGTGGCCAAAGGAGATTACCTTCATGGCGGAGATATTATAGCGGAGGTTCCGGAGACCAGTGCGATCGTACACAAATGTATGGTTCCGCCGGATGTGGAAGGTGAAGTAATCTGCTGCGCGTCGGACGGAGAATACCGGATTGAAGATACACTTGTCACTCTGCGGCTTTCCGACGGAACAGAAAAACAGCTCAACATGATACAGCACTGGCCGATCCGTAAGGCGCGCCCGACAAGCTACCGTTTCCCGGCAAGTGTCCCTCTGATCACCGGACAGCGGATCCTGGATACCATGTTCCCGATCGCAAAGGGTGGAACTGCCGCAATCCCAGGCGGATTCGGTACCGGAAAAACCATGACCCAGCACCAGATCGCCAAATGGTCTGATGCCGATATTATCATCTATATTGGCTGCGGCGAGCGTGGAAATGAAATGACACAGGTGCTGGAAGAGTTTTCAGAGCTTGTGGACCCAAAGAGCGGCAATCCGCTGATGGACAGAACCACTCTGATTGCCAATACCTCCAACATGCCGGTAGCTGCCCGTGAAGCAAGTATTTATACCGGACTTACCCTGGCTGAATATTACCGTGACATGGGCTATGACGTAGCGATCATGCAGACTCTACTTCCCGCTGGGCGGAAGCCTTACGTGAGCTTTCCGGCCGTCTGGAAGAGATGCCGGCAGAAGAAGGTTTCCCGGCTTACCTTGCCAGCCGTCTGTCTGCTTTCTACGAGCGCGCAGGCATGATGCATAACTTAAATGGCAGTGACGGATCCGTGACCATTATCGGCGCCGTATCGCCTCAGGGAGGCGATTTCTCCGAGCCGGTCACACAGAACACCAAACGTTTCGTCCGTTGCTTCTGGGGCCTGGACAAGAGCCTTGCCTACGCAAGACATTTTCCGGCGATCCACTGGCTGACCAGCTACAGCGAGTATCTGACCGATCTCGCCGCCTGGTACCACGACAATGTATCACCCAAATTCGTTGACTACCGCAACCGCATCATGGCACTTCTGAACCAGGAGAGCAGCCTGATGGAAATCGTAAAGCTGATCGGAAGTGATGTACTTCCAGACGATCAGAAGCTGGTTCTGGAAATCGCAAGAGTCATCCGTCTCGGATTTTTGCAGCAGAATGCATTCCACAAGGATGATACCTGTGTCTCTCTGCAGAAGCAGTACAAAATGATGGAAATCATTTTATATTTATACAAACGCTGTCGCGAACTGGTAGCCATGAATATGCCAATGTCTGTCCTCAAGGAGGAAAATATTTTTGAACGTGTCATTGCGATCAAATACGATGTTCCAAATGACAATCTTCAGCTTCTTGACCAGTATCTGGCAGACATTGATGCTTTCCATGACCGCATCATGGAAAAGAACGCGTAAGGAGGGAAAATAAAATGGCAATTGAATATTTAGGCCTCAGCAGCATTAACGGCCCTCTGATCGCGCTGGAAGGCGTTCAGGATGCTTTTTATGATGAAATCGTAGATTTTGTCGTAAACGGCAAAGAACACAAAATGGGACGTATTGTGGAGGTCTACAAGGACAAAGCAATCATCCAGGTATTTGAAGGCACGGAAAATATGTCTCTTAACAATACCCACACCAGACTTACCGGACATCCGATGGAAATCGGTCTGTCCGAAGAAATGCTTGGAAGAACCTTTAACGGAATCGGCGAACCGATCGACGACCTTGGACCGATCACGGTTGAAGAGGTGCGCGATGTCAACGGACTTCCGTTAAATCCGGTCAGACGTGAATACCCTCGTAACTATATCCGCACCGGAATTTCTGCGATTGACGGACTGACCACACTGATCCGTGGACAGAAGCTGCCGATCTTTTCCGGCAACGGTCTTCCGCACGACCAGCTTGCCGCACAGATCGTAAAGCAGGCTTCTCTGGGCGGCAGCACGAATGAGGATTTCGCCATCGTATTCGCCGCAATGGGTGTCAAGCATGACGTAGCTGATTTCTTCCGCAGAACCTTTGAGGAGAGCGGTGTTGCAAACCATGTGGCAATGTTCCTGAACCTTGCCAACGATCCTGTCGTCGAGCGTCTGATCACCCCGAAGGTTGCGCTGACCGCCGCTGAATACCTTGCATTTGAAAAAAATATGCACATTCTGGTCATTCTTACCGATATGACTTCCTTTGCCGAAGCCATGCGTGAGGTTCTTCTTCCAAAGGAGAAATCCCAAGCCGTAAAGGATATCCGGGATATCTGTACAGTGAACTTGCCACCTTATATGAACGTGCAGGAATCGTAGAAGGAGTAAATGGTTCTGTCACACAGCTCCCGATCCTGACCATGCCAAATGATGACATTACCCACCCGATCCCTGACCTGACCGGTTATATCACCGAAGGACAGATCGTACTTGACCGGAATCTTCACGGACAGGCAATCTACCGCCGATCAGCGTTCTTCCGTCCCTGTCCCGTCTGATGAAAGACGGTATCGGAAAAGGATATACCCGGGAAGACCACCAGGACCTGGCAAACCAGCTTTTCTCTGCATATGCTAAAGTAGGAGAGGCTCGGAATCTTGCTTCCGTTATCGGAGAAGACGAGCTTTCTCCGATTGACAAGAAATACCTGGAATTCGGAAAGGCATTCGAGGAGCGTTATATCGGCCAGGGACCGAATGAAAACCGTACCATCGAGGAAACCCTGGATCTTGGCTGGGAACTGCTTAGAATCCTTCCAAAAGAAGAACTTGACCGTGTCGATACCAAGATTCTTGACGTATACTACAAAGGCTAAGGAGGGAAGTCTATGGATCCACGTTCATTTCCCACCAAGGGAAATCTGATACTTGCGAAAAATTCACTGACACTTGCCAGACAGGGATATGAGCTGATGGACAAGAAGCGGAACATTCTGATCCGCGAGCTGATGGGCTTAATCGACGAAGCAAAGGATATTCAGGAAGAAATCGATAAAACCTTCACCTATGCCTATCAGTGCCTTCAGAGGGCGAATATCGAGCACGGGATCAGTACAGTAGAAGAACTTGCCTATACAGTTCCGATCGAGGATTCTATCCGCATCCAGACGCGAAGCATTATGGGAACAGAAATCCCGAAAGTGAAGTACGAAAAAGAAAATACCAGACCAACCTATGCATTCAGTACTTCCAGAGAATCCATCGATATCGCCCGTGATGCATTCTGCCGTGTTAAAGAGCTGACACTCAAGCTTTCTGAGGTAGAAAATGCAGCGTACCGGCTGGCTTCAAGTATCAAAAAGACACAGAAAAGGCAAATGCCTGAAAAATATTACGATTCCGATGTATGACAATCTCGTATATACGATTACAAATGCACTGGAAGAGAAGGAACGGGAAGAATTTACCCGACTGAAAGTGATCAAACGAATGAAAAACAAATAATATTTCTGAAAAAATCATAAAATATAGAAAATATATTGACACTACACCCGTTTTGTTATATAACTTATAGAACAAATAAGATTACAAAAGCAATAGATTTTACAAATCAGGGGGTGAGCATATGACTTTTTGGAAAGTATCCGACACCAGAATGAACTGCCTTATCACAGAAGCAGAGATTGCCGCACTTGGCTACTCACTGGAAGATCTGACACAGGACAGGGAGCGTACCGAAGAATTTTTGAATCTTCTTCTCAAGAAAGGGAAAGAAGTCCTTGGGCTTAACACAGACAATGGAATCCAGGGATTTTACGGTGCATTTCTTCCTGACCGGAGCCTGATGCTGTCGATCTCCTGCCAGGCTGAGAATTCTCTGGAATCCATCCAAAAAGATGGTTCTGAAGCTTCCGGTATGCTGATTGAGCCTGACAGCAGTGAGAAAGAGACCGTTCGCTGGCAGATTCTCTTTCCAAGTCTGGATAATGCAATCGACTTCTGCAAGATCCTTGGATACGGCCAGGCATCAGAAAGCCGTCTGTATAAAGATGACGGTGTCTACTACCTGATGGTAGACTTCCCGAATACAGAAGACGGCAATAAAAAGGCTCAGCGCATCGTATCCGCCGGTGAATTCGGTGGCATGGTCGAAAAAGATGCAATTTCTGAAGCTTATCTGAATGAACATGAAAAATGCCTCCTGAACAAGGATGCAATCAATATTTTATGCAAGATGTAGTAGAAGGGGACTAAAATAGTCCCCTTTTTAGTACACGAAATAGATTTTCCTTTATTTTTCCACAGATCCAGTAACTTTCCACAAATGAAATAAACGATTACTTTTACATATGTCTCCATCTGTAGAAACAGATTCTAAAAAAAGAGCACCGTCCCCGATGCTAATTCATCAAAAACAGTGCTGATACTGCGCCTTCAGGATTCGAACCCTGGACAAATAGATTAAGAGTCTACTGCTCTACCAACTGAGCTAAAAGCGCATACATTATTCGGTTTTCCGTAACGCAAGATTTATTATATAAGACAGCTATAAAAAATGCAAGCTTTTTTTTCATAAATTTTAAAATTTTTTTAAATAGATTTTTTTGCTGACAAAGAATGTGCCAAGGCACATATAAAAAAGATCATGTGTACCGTCCGAAATTCGAACACATGATCTTTTTTGTGTACCTTTTAGGGTGGTTTTTTTCTTATCCTACATAAATTTACTGATATATCCCTGTACAAAGATAAATAATACAATCAGCGGCAGGATATAGCTTACATAAAATTTCGCCCATTTCGGGAATTTCAATCCTTCTCCGGTATCCGCTTCTTTCAGGAAGTTCTTCCATCCCCATCCATAACGGCTTGTACAGAACAGAAGATAGATCAGACTTCCAAGTGGAAGCAGGTTGTTACTTACCAGGAAATCTTCCAGATCCAGTACTCCGGAACCTTTTCCGAACGGCATAAATCCACTCCATACATTAAATCCGAGAACACAAGGCATGGAAAGTACCGCCACAACCACGATATTGACGATTACACCTTTTTCCGGCTGCATCCGGTCAAATCAATGGCAAAGGATAAAATGTTCTCAAAAACGGCGATTACGGTCGATGCCGCAGCAAAAATCATAAATAAGAAGAATAAGGCTCCCCAGATTTTTCCGCCTGCCATGGAATTAAATACATTCGGAAGTGTGATAAAGATCAGACTCGGACCTTCTCCCGGATCCACCCCATATGCGAAGCATGACGGAAAATGATCAGACCCGCGATCAAAGCAACAAAGGTATCCAGAAGTGTTACCAGGACTGCTTCTCCTGTAAGACTGCGGGATTTGTCGATATAGCTTCCGAAAATAGCAATTGCGCCGATTCCAAGGCTTAATGTGAAGAAAGCCTGTCCCATAGCGGCAAAAATCGTGTCAAATAAGCCATATTCCACGACTTTGTGGAAATCCGGTGCCAGGTAGAAGCGAAGCCCCTCAGAAGCCCCATCAAGCGTTACAGAACGTGCTGCAAGGATCACCATCAATGCAAGCAGAAGCAGCATCATAACCTTTGTGATCTTTTCCACTCCATTTTGAAGCCCCATCCCACAAATTGCAAAACATCCAACAACAACAATGATCATAAAGAAAGTCATTGCTCCAGGTTTTGCAAGCATATCGGAAAAAACACCTGCAACAGCTGCAGTATCCTTTCCCTCAAATTCACCAGTCGCCATTTTAATGAAATACTGGACCATCCAGCCTGCAATTGTTGTGTAGAACATCATCAGCAGATAGTTTCCGGCCATAGCTCCAAACTTATACCAATGCCATTTCGTTCCTTTTGGCTCCAGACGGTCAAAGGAAAGCGCCGCACTTACTTTACTGGCTCTTCCGACAGAAAATTCCATTACCATGATCGGAAGTCCAAGAATCAGTAAAAATGCAAGGTAAATAAGAACAAATGCTGCTCCACCATATTTTCCTACAATATAAGGAAAACGCCAGACATTACCAAGACCGATCGCACATCCTGCAGAAATAAGGATGAATCCGAGTCTTGAAGAAAATTTTTCTCGTTGCATAAAAAATCCTCTCATTCTATTAAATTGTGGATAACTTGCCAAAATGATACTTATCCCCATTTTTCGACAAGTTTGTGGATAACTTTTTCCAGAATATCCACAGAAGAATTATACTGAATTACTGGGAAATTGTCTATGATTGTTTATATTTTCATTGGCGAAGCCATCTGATAATTTTAATTTTCCCCTTTTTAGTACACGAAATCGCCAGATGTGTACCTTTTGGGGTAAAAATTTGCATGTATATATATATTAAAGATAACAACAGCTTATTAAAATTCCTTTGTTTATATTAGGAGGGCTGAAAAAGCCCGTGGTTGACGCATTTCGGGGCATATTTTGTGTACGGAAACGGGGTAGGTTGTTTACTTCAGAGGGCAAAGAGGTGTACATATATGGGGATTGTTGTTTACTTTGCGGGGTTACGCAGTGTACTTGAAGGGTTGGCGATTTTACCTTTTCTGTACACAAGTGTCGAAAAAATTTAAAAAAGGCTTTACAAGAGGGGGGTTCTTTGTATAAGTAATCAAACCTTAGACGTAACCGTTTTTGGTAC
>ENA-OQAZ01000803-OQAZ01000803.1-human-gut-metagenome-genome-assembly--contig:-NODE-803-length-16789-cov-2.123275_pt1 | contig 16789 bp, 26 predicted proteins | sample MGYA00242737_ERZ504531 | MGnify/ENA primary metagenome ERZ504531 (study PRJEB26092, sample SAMD00036244) | human gut metagenome | host: Homo sapiens | study: EMG produced TPA metagenomics assembly of... | reverse complement strand
TCCACAGGCATCCAGAAGTTACTCTTGCACTGTGATTTCTGGGAGCCTGGTTAGTATGCTCAAAAATCCACTGATTTAACTTAATTATAGATTGATAAAGGGAAAAAACAACAGATAAACATGCAAAAAATGACGAAACCAGAAGTTAGTTCTGCAAAATGAAAATGGAAAAAGCAAACCAGAAGTTAGTTTTGCATTCAACTACAAAAACAAAAATTTGAAATTTTGCACCCAACGTTTGAAAACAATCGTGTTCTATATAGAAAGAGAAAACTTTCAAATAAATCAGAAGGGAGGAATTACATGTATAAAGAATATGCCGGCATGAGCTATGAAGAAGTTATAGAAAAATATTCTGATCACATAACAAGAATGTGTGTGGTATGGACACAAAATGAAGAAGCAGCTAAAGATTGTTTTCAAAATACATTTATCAAGCTTTATAAGAGTTCAAAAAATTTTAATGACAGTGAACATTTAAAAGCGTGGTTGCTTAAGGTGGCTAGAAATGAGTGTAATGATTATCATAAGTCCTTTTGGAACAGAAATGTATCCGTTGGTTTAGAAAAGGACAGGCTGGAAGGAATGCAGAATAATTTAACTAATGGACTACAATTAGATAATGATACAGAAATTCTGGTAAAGGCGTTGAGAAAAATATCTTTAAAATATCGTGAAGTTTTAGTTCTTTATTATTATCAGGAATATAGTACAAAAGAAATTTCAGATATTCTTCAATTAAGTGTTAATACCGTGAAATCAAGATTACAACGAGGTAGGGAAAAACTTGCAAAAATTTTAGAAAAGCAGGTTTAAAAGATTATAACCAAAAAAATTGGAGATTGGAGGCAAATATGAATTTAAAAAAATTGGATACAATTAAAACTCCGGAAAGTTGGAAAAAAGAATTACTTAATCAGGAAATCAATATGTCAAGTGAAGAGAACAATGGTAAGTTTATAAAAATAAGAAAAATGAAATGGGCAGCAGTAAGTTTGGTAATGGTTGTGGTTTGCGCAACAGGAATAACTGTTGGAGCAAGCACATCTGATTCCTTTAGAGAATTTTTACAGGGAGTATTTGGAATTAAAAAGGTGCAGGAAGTCAAACTGGAGACTACAAAAAACAGTGAAAAAACAAAAGAATGCAAAACACCGGAAGGAGAAATTAAATTAAGCGATAACATGGAAGTTGTGGGAAGGAATGAAACCTTCATATTGGAATACAGCAAAGATGATTCTGAAAATGTTAAAAATGTATACTCTGTAAAAAATAACAGGCTGCTTAGTGAACAGGCTAACAGATTTCAGGGAAAATACAATGATGAGGATTTTTCTTTTGACTACATTATAAAGGACAAAGAAATTTGTGGATTTAATTATAAAGGTGCAATAAGCGAGGTTTTTCCTGTTGTTGATGGAAGGACAATTTATGCAGCACTATATAAGGTAAAAAATGGAACAGTCAAAAATGAAACAATTGCAGAAATTGATTTGGATACAAATGAGATTGTGAAAATATCAAATGATAAAATGATTTGTAATTTTGTTATGTCTCCAAATGGAAAAACACTTCTTTGTAATTTCAGATCAAAAGGATATTGGGCAATATTTGATTTGGACAGCAAAACTGAAAAGAAATTCAACAAAAATCTTATAAACGGATATGCAACAGTTGATGAAATAAGTTTTGTGGATGATTACCATATATTAACTTTGGGTAAACCGTTTACAAAAGAAAAAACAGAATATTATAGTAAGTATTTAATAAATCTGAAAAACGGAAAAGTTGAGAAGGAATTTTTCAGCACACAAACAGATATAAACTTCAACCATACTTATTCTTTTGACAAAAAAGTAATGACAATTGAAAATATAATTGAAGGAACTAAATTTAAGATTAAAACTAATGAAAAAACAATTGAACCTATTGGTGCATCAGAAAAATATGCAATGTTTAATACCGGCTCAAATGGAATAATGTATTTGATAAATCTTGAAAAAAAGGAATGGCTAAAAATAAATATTCCGGTCAAAAGTTGGGAGAACATGAATTTTTATTTGATGGAAAAAGAAAACAAGATGTTAATTACATTTGATAAAAAAGCATATATAGTGGATATATCAGATTTAGGAAATATGAAATAATCAAAGAGGCTGTTCTAAAGGGCAGCCTCTAGGTATTTATGAAATAGAATTGCTTAATACAAAATGAAGTGAAAAATAATCCAAATAAAGGAAGAATAAAGGAAAAATATATAAAGCAGTTAAGGAAATCATATTCAAGAGAGTCAGAAAAAAGAATTATTGATTTGTTAGTGTATTTTAAATACTATTTGCCAGATAAAGAATATAAAAATATGATGGAAGAAATTCAGGTTAAATTAGAAAAACTAAAAGATTTAGTACAACCAAATGCCTTTGATAATATCAGAGGACAAATGGGAATAAAAAGTTTAGAAGATTTAGAAATATTAAAAAATCTACCTAAAAAACAATAAAACATCATTCTTTTGATAAAGAAAATTAACAAAAATAGAATAAAATATTGTAATAATTAAAGTAATATGGTAATATACTACTACAGAGATAACCGAATCGATTTCGGTTGAAAGGCACTTACGTTTAGACGTAGGTGTCTTTTATTTTTATAAGTCCCGTTTATTGGACAATCGTTCAGGTATAATTTGAACAGTGGACCGTGTACCTATCATCATATTTTTGATAAATATAAAAATTATACATAACGGGAGTGATAATCATGCTTAAGATGAAGGACAAACATTACACAAATAACATAGCGGAGCTTCGTAATAAGAAAGACATAAGTCAAACGCAGTTAGCCAATGCAATAGGAGTTGAAACCAGCACAATCAGCAGAATAGAAACCGGTAAGTCGGATCCTTCGGCAGTAACATTGTTTGCAATAGCAAAATGCCTAGAGGTTACAGTTGATGAACTGTACACAGCAAAAACAGCAGAACAGATTAAGTTTGAAAAGGAGCAGGAATTCTTTAAAAGAAATACGAGATACTACGCTTCAGTAAATACAAATGGTAAAAAATAATTAAACGAACAAATTTTCGATATATGGCGTATACGCTATAGAAATGGGTTGCGTTTTTCGCTATAGTTTAGATACATTCTAAAAAGGGGTGTGAGATCAGCTTAGCTAGGGCATTGGATTTGATGCTACGGAATACTAGCGTATTATCTGCAGGATTTATTTCCCTTATCAAGCAGGTATTTATTGTAAAAACAAAAATACTGATTAAAGGAAGTGAACAAAGGAATGAGCAATTCTATGAAGGTATCATTCTGTTGCAAAGACTGTAAGAGAAAAATGTTTGATTATTATGCAGGAATTTTAAACTTGTCTATCAAATGCAATAGATGCAAAAGAGTTTTAACACTTAAAAGATAGATGAGAAATATGTAGCAGAGAGAATGATTAACGGAAAACTATTTGTGTGAGGTGTAAAAATTGATTTACAAGTATGGCATTGGAGAGCACGTGTATATCATAGAAAATGGGATACACATAAACGAAGTGATAATAGTTAATATAGCCAATGGTTTCTATCAGGTCTGCTTTACGGATAGAAAAGGCTCAATTAAATTAAGAGAGTCAAGACTATATAAGACTATCGGAGAAGCAGCAACAAAGAACAGTGCTGCGAAAAATGAATTAAGCAAATTACATAAGAAAAAAACATACCATTCACCATATGATTATGAATGTGGATATTATGGATGACTGAAAACAATTTATTATAAAAAATTGAATATGCCCACCTGATAAGGGCATGCAGTTTACAAGACAAAAAAAGGAAACTGTAGGAGCACCAGAGACGCAGGGGAAAAATCAGTTAGAAGTAGAGTTACTTTACTGGTTTTCCTTTTGCGTCTCTTTTATTTTCGCATATGAAAACTATATTTTGTAATTAAATTGTCAGGTGCAGACAACAAAACTTTCTGGTTTTTCCAGAAAGGAAAAAGATGTTTTATTACGATATTAAGAAAAGTGGAAAAAGAATCAAAGAATTAAGAAAGGCAAAGGGATTAACACAGGATAAATTATCAGAAAAGATTGGAATTTCATGTCAGGGGCTAAAGATGATTGAGTGTGGAATTAATGGAGCAAGAATTGATACATTTGTTTATTTGGCAGAAGCATTGGACACAACAATTGATTACTTGGTCTTGGGCAGAAGTTGTATGGTTATTGATGAAGAGTAAAAGGTATAGTGCCACTAACTCTAAAATTATATTGAAAGACAGTATATTAGAGGAGGTTCAAATGAGCCGGAAAAATCTCCTTTAAGCAATGCATAAGATTAGTTTCTACTTATTATAAATATAAGTTTGAAGTTGTTGACTATGCGTGATTCGTATACAAATACGATAGCAAGCTACAGCACATATACCAGCGACGACCGGAGAAAAGAAACGCCGCAGTAAATAATTATTGGCGTGTTATATTACTGCACAAGTATCGGACGTGATGCAATGCATTGCATAAGGAGAAAAATCAGGAGGAATAAATGGAATACAAAGGTTTAGAAGTTGGAAATACAATTAAATCATTAAGAATAAAAAAGAACGTATCAGTGTTTGAATTGGCATATAGAGCAAAGATAAGCCAATCACATGTGTATCAGCTGGAAGAGGGAAACAATAAAATGAGCATAGATCTTTTATACAGGTTGATGGATGCACTGGATACAGATGCAAACACAATATTGGGGATAAAAGAAAATAATGAAAATTCAGTGGATGAAAGACTGAAGGAGTTAAATCCTAAGATGAAGAAAACATTGACGGAATTGTTTTTGAGGACAATAGATGGGGTGGAAAATAGAAGATAAATAAAATAAAGATTATATAAAATAAGAGTCGAATCTAAAGCACTTACAAGTATATTTGTAAAAATGTTTTATTCGACTTTTTTCAGTGAAAAAATAATTGCAGATATAACATTTAAGTGACATCACGGAACAAATTATGTGATTTTCAAACTCAGGAATTATTGACTAAAATAGTAAATAAATGTATAATGTGAACAAATATATGAATTAAGGGGGATAAAATGTCAACTATAGTGCTTTATAAGGATAGATTAAATGGTATAAATACTTACATAAATGATGCAGTTAATTCGAGTGATGGTCTAAATACTCAATTAAATTCTTTGAAATCAATCTTACAGGGGGTAAGTTCTAATTCTTGCAATCTACAAGACACGGTCGATAATATTAGTTCCTCAACAAAAACTGAAAAAGACAAGGTAAAGGATTTAAAGAAAACTCAACAAAAAAAATTGGTGAGTTTATTTCTGTTACAGTAAAGAAGGATAATTCTGTAAAAGAACAAATCGAGAAAACTAAGAAAGAGTTTTACACAAAATATTCATATTTGAAGCCGGAATGTGAAAAAAATGGCTTGGAAAAAGTGTGTGACGGATTAAAAAGTGCTGTAAGCTGGCTTGTGGATAACATTAAAGAAATACTTGTAGTTGGCTTGGCTGTATTAGCAGTAGTTGCCGTAGTAGCACTTGCGATTGCTACATTTGGACTTGGTGCAGTGGCTATTGCTACGGTGGTTGGAGCAGCAGCGGGATTGGCAAGCCAGTTAATAACTGATATAGTTAGTGGATTTGTCACGGGAAATTTTAAGGTTAGTAGTCCGTTGAATTATATTTCATCGGCAGTAGGGGGAGCAATTGGAGGAATTATAATGTTACCAACAGGTGGTGTTGCTGGTGTTTCAGTATTTGCTAGTAAAGTGTTTGGAAATTTTGCATTAGCAGCAACAGCAGATGTATTTGTTTCTACTTCTCTGAGTGAAGGTACTCCTATGATATTTAGCAAAGAAAAATTATCTTTAGGTCAGTGGGGAAGCAATGTCGCAGTAGGAACGGCATTGTCATTAGTCTTAGCAAAAGGGTTTGATGGCTTCACTACGAAATTCAACAAGGGATTAAAAAATACTGGATTTAAGATTACGGAAAGATTTGCAGGGAGTCATAGTTATAGAGCTGACTACAATAGATCTATAAAGAGATTGATACATAAAAATTCTAGTTTAAAAAATATAACATATAGGACATATAGAAACGGATTTATGGCAGAATTTACAGAAAATATTTTTAGTAACCCTACAAATGGAGTGCTTGGCGTGGATGGGACGAAATAAAGGAATTAGTATTTAATTAGTGTGAAAGGAAGGAAAATATGAAAAAAATTGAATGTTATCAGCCAAGAGGAATTGTAAAAATGTTAATTTATCTTTTTCTTTTTTGGACAGTGATTTGTTGTGTGAGTGTAATATCTAATAATGATTATTTCATTGAAGGAATAGTTTGCTCTATTTTTTTTGATATGACTATTTTTCTTACAATATTTGGAATATTAGTATATAAAATAACAGCAACAGATGAATGTATTATTATAAGAAAATGGTATGGCAGACGTGTAAAAGTTAAGTTTGATGATATCACCAAAGTTGTATTTGCAACTTTAAGTGGAAAGCCTGTTGATGCTACTAGAATTCGCATATATAAAGGTAAAAAGAAGGTGTTATCTTTAGATCCGGTAATGGAAAATTATGATAAAATGAAAAATTATCTATTAGACCATATTGATGAAACAAAAATAGATATAATTTCGTAGAGACAATATAGACGTAAAAATTGACTATTCAAAGTTTACGTTTTTTCAATGTTCATGATATTGGCAATAAAACATAAAAATAATTAATAACAGGAGAAAATAAATATGATTTTTTTGGGGGGAAAAAGGTTGAATATAAAAAGAAGAAGTTTCCGTTTTGCTACATAAAAAACAAAGAGGATATAGAAGCAGGTGGAATCACTATTGAAGCTTACGGTGAAATTGATGGTGAAATGAAATTTTTATCTGCTACATTTGTTTTGTCTGACTTAAAAATGTATGACCGTAATGATTACGAGGATATGATTAGAGTCATAGAAGAGACAAAAAATAAAAAGGTGTCTTTAGATTTGAGATATAAAAAGGAACGGCTAGTGGGATTTAATCTAGATAGTGAGTCGCTGGCAAAAAATCTCAATGATGAAAGGTTTAATAAGATAGAGATTTTGATTACGGGAATTGACGATAAAAGTGCAGCCAATAAAGGGGTTTAAAATTATGAGAAGAAATAAATATGATATCAAAGTTTATACTCGTTATTATATGCGTCTTGTTATACTTTTTTCAATTCTCTTTATTGGAGTACTTTGGGGACCAATTAGTTTGTACTGCATTGAAAAAAGCCGGTTAATGTCTCAATAATAGTATCAATTTTTTTCATGATTTTCTTTGGTGGAATAGCACTGTTTCAATATATAGCATTTGCACCCAAATTATATGTTTATGGCAATAAGATTGTTATAAAAAAGTGGTATGGATTAAGAAGAAAATATCATGTTCAAGACATTGACAAAGTTATTTTTGAAAAAAGTGAAGGCAAGATTGTTACAATACAAATCATATCAAGTATTAGTAAAGATAAATACATTGATACAGTGGAAAATTTTGACAAACTGTTAAATTATTTACTGAAAAAAAGTTGAAAAAGAAAAAATGGAATGTTACATATTGGGAACAAAAGAAGAGGCTGAAATATGATTAAATATAGTTTGAAATATAGAAAAATCAGAAGATAAAGATATTCTAGAGTTAAGAATCAGACATATAAAAACGTTTATATGCCGGGATTTACAGAAAATATTTTTATCAATCTGACAAATAGATTATTTAGTGCAATATGGTATTAAATATAAGAGTTAGTCTTTAATTAGCGTGGAAGGAAAAGAAATAAGAAAATATATAATAGTTCATTAATAAAAATAGACATAGTATAGAAAGAGAGTGAAGAATATGACGCCTGAACAGAAAAAACATGAAGAAGAATATTTTGCAGCTAAAAAGAAATACGAAATGGCTTATGCAAATAAAGCCAAATATTCAAGAAAAAAGGCGGAAGCAGAGACTAAAAGACAACAATTGATAAACAGTATTAATTCTAAAAAATCAGAATTAAAGAAAGTGTCTCAAACGTATACGGATTTAACAAAAACGAATGGAAAAGACAATGAAATTGAGAGCCATATTCAAAAAGCGGCAAAGCATTTATCTGCAGCGGCAACGCAGTTTAAAAATATAGGTAAATCCAGTAATGGAAATCAAAAGGATTTAGAGATGGTATTCTCAAGCAAAGTTGCAAAATCAAAGAAACATATATCAGAGGCATTTTCAGGTATTGAGAAGGCAAAGAAGAATCTTTCAGGAAGAAAAACTGCATTAAACGGTGAAATAACAAAATTAAATGGAGAGCTGGCTACTGTTAAGACTAGTATTACAAGGTATGTAACATTGATAGATGAAGCAGACACAACAATGAGGACAGCAAGTGTTGATATGGCGTATCATAAAAAACATATGACCGCTTAATACAAATAAAGTAAGGGTATAGTATGGCAACAATTACATTATATAAGGATAAACTGAATGGTGTAGGAGGCTTGATAGACAACATCATAAAGTCTTCCAATAGCTTAGATACTCAGTTAGGGACACTTAAATCTACGTTACAGGGCGTAAGCAACAGTACATATAATCTGCAGGATACAGTAAATAGCATAAGTTCCTCCTCCAAAAATGAGAAAGAAAAAGTCAGTGATTTAAAAAAATTAAACAAACAGGTTACAGAGTTTATTACGACTACTGTTAAGAGAGATAATTCTGCACGTGATGAAATCAATAAATCAAAAAAAAAGATTTTTACGTGAAGTACAACTATTTAAAGCCGGATTGCGAAAAAAATGCCATCGAAAAGATTGTGGATAAAGTTGAAAAGGCAGCTAAGTGGTGTGCAAAACATTGGAAATTGGTTGTGACAGCCGTTATTGTAATAGTGGCTGTAGTTCTTTTATTTACTGGAGTAGGTACTGGACTTGGAGCTGCTATTATTGCTGGAGCCTGTTTGGGGAGCAATAACAGGTGCAGTTATCGGTGGTGTTGCCGGAGGGATAAATAGTCGTGAAAAAATTGGTGGCTCATTTTTTGGAGGGTTTGAGAATGGAAGTTTTTGATGGTGCTATTGGAGGTATGATTGGTGGTACCATAACAGGAGGACTTGCTTTTACAATAGGACCAGGAATGTCACTAGCTGGTAGTATTCTTAAAAAGCTGGAGTAGGAGCATTATCATCGGGAAGTTCTAATATGGTTGTAACAACGATTGATTATTTGATAGAGCAGAGAAATTTGAATGGGGCATTGGATGATATAGCCTTGTCTGGTATTTCAGGAGCAGCTACAGGAGCTTTTGTAGGTGGAATCATGGGTGCGTTAACATATGTAAAGAGTGGAATAAATAATAGTTGGTACAATGACGATGGCAGTATGAATTATCCGCCAAATAATGGAGCTATTAAGGGAACAGAAAAAAAATATAACTTTAAAACCAGGAAAAATAATTGGTAGATATGGTAATATTGGAGATAAAAGTAATTTTGTTACTCAGACGGGTGCAGATCCAAACAGATTAGCTTTACCGCCGAACACAAGTCCTTCAATTTATCAAGAATTTGAGGTGATTAAGAAAATACCGAATACAATACAAGGTAAAATAGCGGCGTGGGGAGGTTCACCAGGTGGAGGAGTACAATATGAATTACCAGAACCTATTAAACAATTAATTAGAGAGGGATATATAATACCAAAATAGATTGGAGTAAAAAATGTATACAACAAATGAATTGGAAAAATACATAACTGCACAGATAGAGAGTAAACTTGGTAGTGTGGATTGGACAAATGTAAATTTTACTGAGGGAAATAAAAATAGTGTAGAAGGAACATACATTTTTTCGAAGGATAACGCATATCATATACTGTTTGCAGAAAAAGGAAAGATAAGAGATGAGAAAGTCACAACAGATGAAAAAAAAATAATTTACAGTGTATTAGATATTGTTTCCTTTGATATTGCAATGAAATTTGCTATTAGCAATAGAGAGAAACACAAAGACTTTAGACGTAAATTGTTTGAAAAAGAAGTAGAGATATATTCGTTGTTTGGGGATGACTTTGAAAAAAATAAAAAAAGAGAAATAGAGGAGATATTAGAAGAAAATCCGTATAAAGATATTTAAATAGAAAAGTATATGTTATTGAATTGCCAATAGGATAACATTATATAAAGATAAACTAAATGTTGGAGGATTGTTTGATAATATAATTAAATCTTCAAATAATCTGGGCACTCAGTTAGGAACGTTAAAATCTACATTACAAGGAGTAAGTAGTAGCACATATAATTTACAAGATACGGTAAATAGTATTAGTTCTTCGTCTAAAACTGAGAAAGAAAAGGTCAGCAATTTAAAATAACTAATGCAAATATGCAAAACGGTGTACTTTACATAGATGTTATAGCAAAATAAGGAGTTTTTATGGAACAAAAAATACTGACATTAGCAGAAAAATGGGAAATAGATGCTCAGGCGTACAAAGATGGTGCTTCTGTTATAACAGCATCTCCTCAGTGCGAAAAATGCAGATATGATATTGCCGGTAATGCTATGAATTGTAAAAAATATAGAATAAAGCACAAACCGGATTATGTTCTATTTTGTGAAAAAGAGTGTAAATATTTTGAAAGTAAAAACAGAATAGAATTTGATATTAATACGGATAAAGATAATTCATTGTATGGTGGCATATTGGGGTTTTGTATTGGAGATATGATTGGGGTTCCGGTAGAATTTAGCAGTCGAATAGAACGAAGTATGGATCCAGTAAAAGAACTTCGGGCATATGGAACATATCATCAAGGATTTGGAGTTTGGTCAGATGACACATCATTAATGATAGCATTAATTGCCAGTCTAATTGATGGATTTTCGCTTGAACGTTTATCAAATTATTTTGTTAAATATTATAAGGAAGGCATGTTTACTCCAGAGGGGACCATATTTGACATAGGAAATTCAACAAGAATAGCCATAGAAAATATCATAAAAGGAGTTTTGCCTACGATGTGTGGTGGAAATACAGAAAATGATAATGGAAATGGTTCGTTAATGAGAATATTACCTATAGCGTTTTTAAACATAACTAACAAAGATCAGAAAAAGATGGTCGAAAGTGTTTCTTCAGTAACTCATAGACACAAACGTTCACTTTTAGCAGGAATAATATATGTGAATTTTGTTTCAAATCTATATAAAGGTTGCAGCAAAGAGAAAGCATATGATAGAACAATAGACTTTGTAAAAGAAGAATGTAAAGATGAATATATGGGGGAATGGCAATATTTCAATAGAATATTAGAAAAAACAATTATAAATGAAAAGTTGGATAGAGTTAGAACAACAGGATATGTTGTTGATACTCTTGAAGCAGTATTTTGGTTGGTTTTCAATGAAAACACATATGAAAAAACTGTATTGAAGGCAGTAAACCTAGGCGGCGATACAGATACAATTGCAGCTCTTGCTGGAGGATGTGCAGGTGTTATATATGGATTTTCGTCAATAAATGATAGATGGATACAGAATGTTGCAAAATTAGCTGAAATAAAACAGTTGATAGATGATTTTAGGGCAACACTTGTGAATTAAATAGTTAAAATTAGAAAATAGAAAATGGCGACTATCGCATTTGTGTTTAATATGTCGGAAATGGACATGCGATTCAAAATGCCTTCGTCGATTAAGGAATTGATAAAGACTGGATATTTGAGGAAAATTTTATAATGGATAGAACAGAATTTATAAAAATCATGAAAAAAAAACACGTTACTAATTTTTATTATAATATAGAGGGAACAGGACGTGATGATGAAAGGTTCTGTTTGGTGAAAGATGGAGAAAAGTGGAATGTATATTATTCTGAGAGAGGATGTAAGACCACAAATAAATATTTTGACAGTGAAAGTGAAGCATTAGAATACATTTGCAAGAGATTAACTGAATAAACTCTATTTTGGTAGTTAGTGACAATCATCTCCAAAATTTTAATTAAATAAGTGAAAGTATAAAGCAAATTATTGAAGCGTGAGGTAAATAAAACAAGATGAATTCAAATGAAATGAGAGGATCAGACTTTATATATCAAATTGATAGTTCGTATGGATTAAGTCAAGACGGATATATTGCAACAGGTACTGAAAGTATTGTTTATAAAGGATTAAAAATATCTAAAGACAGAAAGATTGTTATGTCTTGTGTTTTGAAATTTAAATACAAGCATATAAGGATGAGTACAAAGGACAATGAGGAACAAGGAATCGATGTACTAACACGTTTTAAAGAAAATGATTTGAAAATATTTGATAAATTACAGAATTGTCGCTCAGTAGTAAGAATATATGATGTAATTGAGGATTTGGGAGATTTTTCATTGTTAGATAAGCATATTCCTAAAGGTAGTAAGCCATTATTAATAGACAGAGAGAGGTTTTTTTGTGTAGTAGAAGAATTTGTCGATGGATGGTCATTAGAAGAATATTGCAGAGATGTTTATTGGAAATTAACAGCTACCAAAGAAATTGCAATATGGATTAAAGGAAAAAATTAGTTTTCATGAATTTAATTCTGAATTGCAGAATAGTAAAATTGAAAGTTATAAGAAAGATTATAAAAGTATAATTCGTTATCAAAATGAAATATATAATTTTATGATTAATCTGTGTGACATAATGGAATATGTTACAGAAAAGAACAGAATATTGCATCTAGATATAAAACCTGACAATATAATGGTTACCCGCTATGGTAGGGAATTAATTTTAATTGATTTTGGCAGGTCAGGAACATTAAATGAACATAACTACATAGAAAGTCAACTTGCAGGAGCAGATTATAATACAGAAGAAAGAATTGAAAGAATGTTCCAATATGGAACATTGGGATATGCGGCTCCGGAAAACTATGTTAAACCAATTAATGATTCAAAATATCCACTTGACAAGAATAAAGTGGAACTAGGGAAGATGACAATAGAAAGTGATATATTTTCTTTTGGCGCAACTTTCTGGGAGTGTCTTAATATTTTTGAATTGTATACAAAAAGCAGAGAGTTTGCAAAAGATAAAGGTGAGGGTGGATCATATGATTATTACAGAAAATATGTTCTGAATAATGAAGCATATTGTGATAGAGATCTTTCGTTAACTTCATCACATTATCATTTGGAACTGGAAAAAATAATTAGAAAATGTACAAGATCACGAGATAATGATTATAGAAATCCGGATAATGATAGATATTACCATTCGTATAAGCAATTGAGAGAGGATATTGAATTTGCACGAGATTCTTCACCGACAATTGTTAAAACAGAAAATACAAAAGTAAGAAACACTTTTGGAATGGTTGGAACAGTCTTGGGATTTATTGCTATATTAATTGTTTTACAAAGCGGATTGAAAATCTCTTTTAATTATCTTTCTCAAAAAAAATGGGATAATATAACATCTAATTATAACAGTACCAGAATAGAGAGATTAGGATCTGTTTCAGTAGATTTGATTAAGTCATCAAATTCTCAAAATCAAAGAAAAGTATATAGTGATACGTATAATTTTTTGCTGGATAATGATAATTTGATTGATTCAGCAGAAGGAAATGTATTAGTAAATTTGTTAAGCGAAATGGAGAATACAAATGACACATCAAAGTACATAGATAACATCATCGTAAACGCTGATGATAGAAGATATACCGAAATTATAAAGAACATAGTAAAACTGAAAAAACCAAACAATTCATTAGGATATGATATTGCTAACGTGATATATAATATTGAGATTAAAGGGTACAATGCTAATAATAAAAAGAATATTATGTCAGGATATAATATTTTACTAAAAAATAAGGATAATAAAGAATTTCATTCAATTATAGTAAGACTCAAAAACACCTTAAATCATGATGAGTCAATTCGTATAATTAGTGAAGATAGTGGAAAGCCTAGAAGTGATATTTTGAAATTGTTTGATGAGATTGAAATGAGGTAAGCAAATGAAGGTTATTAATAAAATAAAAGAAAAAATCTGGAATGAAGAAGTAAAGAAAATTGTTTTTTATGTTTTGAAACCAACCCGCATTACAATCATTTCGGGATTTATTTTGTTGATATTAATATTAGGGATAATAATTGCTTCAGGAAATTTTGAAAACTTTATTGTATCAACAGATATTAAATACAATTCACCAATGCTAAAGTGGATGATGCTTGTATTTATAATAACGGCAGTAATTTCATTAATATATGGAATAAGTTTGTGTTTGTATAAATATAAGCGCCCCAGTAAGAAAATAAAAAATGGAAAATATGTAGAGGGAAATTCATATAAGGCACTTTCTAATACATTTAATAAATAAAAATAAGGCAAAAGAGGAGAGAAAATCATGAAAAAAATATATAATCAATTATCATTGCTATTAGCATTAATTCTTGTTATCAATTCATGCAATATTGGGTCTATAATGGAAGTAAAAGCAGAAGATACTTCTAATTTGTCAATTGATAAAGTAGATTTAGACACTAGGAATGCTGCTAATATTTCTAAGGATTGCATATTAACCTCCAAGGAATTAACTGTATCTATAAAAACAATTAGTTCAAGTGAAGATGTGCAAACATTTACATTATACAAAATTAATGGAGAAGAAAAGGAACTAGTAAACAGTGTCAAAGTGACCCCTGAGTATAATGAATCAGAATATATAGCTCAACAAAATATTAAACTTGACGCGAAAGAGAATACATATTCAGACTATGAATATTGTGTTGGAGTAAAAAGCTCTTCTCATCCAACAGAAGTATATGAGGATGTAAAGACAAGTGTTGACAATGCTGATGTGAAAAAGATTGTAATAGATACAATTAATCCGATAAGTGAGAATAATAAAATAAAGGTAAAGACGTGGCTGGAGTGGAGTGCCAATGGTATTGAAAGTGTTGAAAAGGTAGAAACAGAAGTTAAATGTACATTTAGAGATGACAATTCGGGAATTAATAAAATTGAATATCAAGTTGATAATGGCGAAAAAAAAAGTCTATAAATTAGATGGAAACGAAATACATAATCCAGGAGAAAACGTTAATTTTGCTGATAAAATAGAAGGAAAAAATCATACAATAGATTTATTTATTACTGATAATGCAGGAAATGAATATCATTGTTCAAGCAATGAATTCAACGAAGAAAAGTCTGACAATGTAGGACCGAGGATTGATAGTGTTTTATTTGAACCATATATTGCCTCAACAACTGACGCTACAAAGGAAACAACGACAGAATTAAATTCATTTGATGAAATTTCAGTAATATTATATGACAAAATTTGCGTGGTGAGTAGTGCATTTACAATCAAAGTTAAAACTACAGATATTGCACAAAGAGGGCGCAACGGTGTCAGGTATGAGTAAAGATAATGATGCAGTACAATTATTTGATGGAAATAAATTCATTGGTAATATGGCGTTAGAAAATGGATACTATATTTATACAGTGAATGATAGTATAAGTGCTGATGTTTTAACTATTCATGCAAAGGATGCTAATGGTTATAAAACAATTAAAAAAATATCAGAAATTGATAGTAGCAAAAAAGACAGTTATTACATGGAAAAAGAAACGCCTACTTTAAAGCCGGATTATAAAAATGCTGTGAATAGTAATGGTCAATATTGGTTTAATAATAATGGTGGAGACTTTGTTATTGAAGTTGAGGATTCTGGAAGTGGAGTTAAATCAGTAACAATAACTGATGAAATTAAAAACGATAATAAATCAGTTATAAAGAATTACTTAAATAAGATTTTTGATAAGCAAGAAAAAAATTATAAGCAGGTAATTGATACAAGTTTATTAGATGAAGGTGATCATATTTTTTCGGTGACAGTTTGTTGATAACTGTGGAAATAAACAGTCAGAAAAATATGAAATTCACGTGGATCACAGTGAACCAGAGATTTCATATGAAGTGAAAGTACCAAATAAAAAAGTTATTGATAATAAAGATTGGTATGATATTAATGACGAGTTAGAAATTGTTGCAACAATAAAAAAATCGACTTCAGATATTAAAAATGTTGAATTTAAAGTAAATAATCAAAATTTAGAATATGCTGAAACAATAGAGGAAGTAAATGAAAAACTGATAATAAACCTTAAAGTACCGGTAAAAAATTATATAGGGAATAGCGAAAATAAAATTAGTATTGTGGGATACATTGAAAGCTTATCAGGAAACAATAATAATTCAAAAAGTATTTATTCATGCTATATAGACAAAGCAGATCCTGAAATAAATAGTATTACAATTAATAAAATTGACAATGCATTATTTCAACCAACATTAAATTTGATATCTACAGGAATTTATTCAAATGGATCTTTAAAATTTAAAGTTGAAGCAAGTGATGTACAAGGTGATAGTGGAATTGATTATGTGGAATTTGCGTATTACAAAGACGGAGATAGAGTTGTTAAAAAAATGACATCTGTTGAAAACCGATTTGAGTATATACTACCATTTGAAATTAATTCTGAAATGTTTAATAGTAACTTCGAAATAATTGCATATGATAAATACGGGAAAGAAAGCAAATTTATTCCTTCTATTAAAGATGAAGCGGGTAATAGTACAGACAAATATTTTGTTATGCAGGAAGATATTACACCTATAGCAAAGATAAATCTTCCAAAGAGTGACGGTAGTGAAAGAACGGACGATCAATTGTGGTACAA
>ENA-OQAZ01000802-OQAZ01000802.1-human-gut-metagenome-genome-assembly--contig:-NODE-802-length-16793-cov-2.111784_pt1 | contig 16793 bp, 22 predicted proteins | sample MGYA00242737_ERZ504531 | MGnify/ENA primary metagenome ERZ504531 (study PRJEB26092, sample SAMD00036244) | human gut metagenome | host: Homo sapiens | study: EMG produced TPA metagenomics assembly of... | reverse complement strand
GGGACAATGACATTTTCTGTGATATTTTCCATAGCCCTGTTTATCATGCTGCCGTATTTTCTGGCAGGTTTTCTTCGGAATGTGACGACGTCCGAAGGCGTGATCGCTGTTGCAGAAGCATGTGTACGCATGATTCTGTTTCTCGGTTATCTGGTGCTGATTTCCAGAATGAAAGATATTCAGAGAGTATTTATGTATCACGGAGCGGAACATAAGTGTATTAACTGTGTGGAACACGGACTGGAACTGAATGTGGAAAATGTAATGAAAAGTTCCAGAGAACATAAACGCTGCGGAACCAGCTTTTTGCTGTTTGTCATGATCGTCAGCATTATTTTCTTTTTGTTTATCCGGGTGTCTTCACCGGTACTGCGGGTAGTGATCCGTCTGCTTCTGATGCCGGTTATCGCCGGAGTATCTTATGAGATCATCCGGCTGGCAGGAAAAAGTGATAACAAAATTGTAGCATTGTTGAGTAAACCGGGGCTGATGTTACAGCATCTGACAACGAGAGAGCCGGAACCGGAGATGGCAGAGGTTGCTATCGCAGCGGTAGAAGCGGTATTTGACTGGAGAAGTTATCTGAAAGAGAACTTTCCGGAACAATACGGAGAAAAGTCATGAGTACGTTGAGACAATTGCTTTCATGGGGAAGCGAAACACTGGAGAAAGCCGAAGTACCGGACAGCGGACAGGATGCATGGATGTTGATGGAAGAAGTCTTCGGAATAGAAAAAAGCTATTATTTTCTTCACGGAACTGATAAAATAGATCCGGATGTACAAAAAAGATATGAAGAGATGATCCGGGACCGGGCAAAACGGATTCCGGTACAATATCTGACCGGAAAAGCCTGGTTTATGGGGTATGAATTTCTGGTTAATTCCAGTGTGCTGATTCCACGATTCGATACGGAAGTTCTGGTGGAGGAGACAATAAAACATATTATGCCGGGATGTCGGTTATTAGATGTATGTACCGGAAGCGGCTGTATTTTGCTGAGCTTGCTGGAAGAATGTAAGGCAGGATCAGTGCGGCAACAGGTGTAGATATTTCCAAAGATGCACTGCAGGTTGCAATTGCAAACAGAAACAGGATGGGACTCACAGCGGATTTCAGAGAGAGTGATCTGTTTTCGGATGTTGAGGGAGTTTATGATGTGATCGTGTCGAATCCACCGTATATTGCCACGAAAGAACTGGAAGGACTGATGCCGGAGGTACGGATCATGAGCCGATACTGGCACTTGACGGAATGGAAGACGGGTTATATTTTTACCGGAAGATTGTGGCGCAGGCAGGTGAATATCTGGAACAGGAGGATGCTCTGCTTTGAGATCGGATATGATCAGGGAGAGGCACTGAAAGAGATGATGACAGAAGCCGGCTATGGACAGGTAAAGATCATCAAAGATCTGGCAGGACTTGACCGGGTAGCCATTGGACAGAAAAACAATAATTGGAATGCATTGTGAATCGTAACTGTGAAGGTACTGAACAGTTACGAAATATACCAGGAGGAAGAGAAATGTTTGATAAATTAGAAGATCTGCTGGTTCGTCTGGAAGAAATTTTAAGTGAATTAAACGAGCCGGGAGTTGCAAATGATCCTGCACGTTTTCAGAAGCTGATGAAGGAACAGAGCGAACTGCAGCCAATTGTGGATGCATACAAAGAATATAAAGCGTGTCAGCAGACGGTGGAAGAGAGTCTGATGATGCTGGATGAAGAATCTGACGAAGAGATGCGTGAGATGCTGAAAGAAGAGCTGGCAGATGCAAAAAGCAGAATTGAAGAACTGGAGACAGAACTGAAGATCCTGTTGCTGCCTAAAGATCCGAATGACAGTAAAAATGTTATCGTTGAGATACGCGCCGGCGCCGGTGGTGACGAGGCTGCTTTATTTGCCGCTGAAATCTATCGTATGTATGTAAAATATGCAGAGTCCCGCAGATGGAAAACCGAGCTGATGTCTCTGAATGAAAACGGGATCGGCGGTTTCAAGGAAGTTACTTTTATGATCAATGGTGCAGGAGCATATTCCCGTCTGAAGTACGAAAGTGGTGTGCACCGTGTACAGCGTGTACCGGAGACGGAGTCCGGTGGACGTATCCATACTTCTACGATTACTGTAGCAATCATGCCGGAAGCAGAAGAAATTGATTTCCAGCTGGATCTGAATGACTGTAAGTTTGATGTATTCCGTGCATCAGGTAACGGTGGACAGTGTGTCAACACCACAGACTCCGCGGTACGTCTGACTCATATCCCGACCGGTATTGTAATTTCCTGCCAGGATGAAAAATCACAGCTCAAAAACAGAGATAAGGCACTGCGTGTTCTGCGCTCCCGTCTGTATGATATGGAGTTGCAGAAACGTCATGACGAAGAAGCGGAAGCAAGAAGAAGCCAGGTAGGTACGGGAGACCGTTCCGAGAAGATCCGTACCTATAACTTTCCGCAGGGCCGTGTGACAGATCACAGAATCAAACTGACCCTGCATCGTCTGGATACAATCTTAAATGGTGATCTTGATGAGATCATTGACAGCCTGATCGCAGCAGACCAGACAGCCAAGCTGGCAAAAATGAACCAATAAACAAAATATGTAAATAAAAGGATCGGAGGAAACATCATGGGAAAATATTTTGGTACCGATGGTTTTCGTGGAGAAGCGAATGTGGATCTGACTGTGGAACATGCTTATAAAGTAGGAAGATTCCTTGGATGGTATTACGGAAGAGAACACAAAGCACAGATTGTGATCGGAAAAGATACAAGAAGAAGCAGCTACATGTTTGAGTATTCTCTGGTTGCAGGACTGACTGCTTCCGGTGCGGATGCGTATCTGCTTCATGTAACCACCACACCAAGCGTTTCCTATGTAGTGCGGACGGAAAATTTTGACTGTGGAATTATGATTTCTGCCCAGTCACAATCCATTTTTATGATAACGGCATCAAGATCATTGGCGGAAACGGGCAAAAGATGGATGCGGAAGTGGAAGCCATGATTGAAGGATATATTGATGATGATGTTCCGAAGATTCCGTTTGCAACAAAAGAAAAGATTGGTCGGACGGTGGATTTTGCGGCCGGACGAAACCGGTACATCGGTTATCTGATTTCCATTCCTACCCGTTCGTTCAAAAACTACAGAGTAGGACTGGACTGTTCTAATGGAAGTGCTTCCTCTGTAGCCAAGAGTGTGTTTGATGCACTGGGAGCAAAAACCTATGTCATCAATAATGAGCCGGATGGAACGAACATCAATACGAACTGCGGATCAACACATATCGAAGTGCTGCAGCAATTTGTCAAAGAAAAACATCTGGATGTGGGATTTGCATATGACGGAGATGCGGATCGGTGTATCGCTGTGGATCATCTGGGAAATGTAGTCGACGGAGATCTGATCCTGTATATCTGTGGAAAATATATGAAAGAGACCGGAAAACTGGAAAATAATACGATCGTCACTACGATTATGTCCAACCTTGGTCTTTATAAAGCCTGTGACAGGGAAGGTATCCGGTACGAAAAAACAGCAGTAGGAGATAAATATGTCTGTGAAAACATGATGGCAAACGGACACAGTCTCGGCGGTGAACAGTCCGGACATATTATTTTCAGCAAACATGCTACTACCGGAGATGGTATCCTGACATCTTTGATGTTGATGGAAGTTATTATTGAAAAAAAACAGTTATTAAATACTCTTGCATCAGAAGTTTCCATTTATCCTCAGCTCCTGGAAAATGTTCGTGTTGCCAATAAAACAGCTGCAAGAAACAACGAAGAAGTAAAGAAGGCAGTTGCCTCGGTGGAGAAAGAATTAGGAGAAGACGGAAGAATTCTTGTGCGGGAGAGTGGCACTGAACCGGTCATTCGTGTTATGGTAGAAGCGAAAAAAGATGCGATCTGTCGTGAAATGGTACAGCGCGTGATTGAAGTGATGGACAAAGAGGGACTGATTTTGTCATGAGAAAAGAGGTACTGGCGGTTGGATGTGCGCTGATGGTGTTCTGCGGCTGTGGGAAAAATAATGCGGCACAACATTATGAAAGCGGCTGGGCGGCTATGGAAAAAAAGATTAACACTACTGCAGTAAACGAATTTCAGCAGGTGATCGATCAAAACAGCAGACTGGCAGAAAGTTATCGGGCAGAAGGAATTGCCTATTATTCAGAAAAGGCCTATCCGGAGGCGATTGCTGCTTTTTCGCGAAGTCTGAACAATATGGATGATCCGGATAAGGAATTTAAAAAAGATGTACAGTTTTTATCTTGCCCAGGCACGCATGGATTATGGCGAGGTAGATAAAGCGATTGAAGTGTACAGCGAGATACTGAAGGCCGGGGAAGACGAACAGGCATTCTTTCTGAGAGGAAAGGCATATATTTCCATGGAAGATTATAAAAATGCCGAAAAAGACTTTCAGAGAGCACTGGAAGGCTGTGAAGATTATAATCTGTATATCAATATTTATCAGATTTATGTGGATCATAACAAGGCAGTAGATGGTGATGCCTATCTGAAGATGGCTCTGGAGTTAGAACCTCAGGACGGAGAAGATTGCTATCACAGAGGAAGAATCTACGAATATGAAAAAAATTATGAGGCAGCCAGAGATGAACTGAAAACAGCGATGGAACAGGGATATGAGGATGCCATGCTGCTTTTGGGCCGGGTATATCTGGAGATGGAAGATCCGGCAAGTGCCAGATCGATGTATCAGGAATATCTGCAAAAGAGTGAGAAGGGTGCCAAGGCCTATAACGGACTGGCAATGTGTGATATTTATGATGGTGCATATGATAGCGCACTGGAGAATATCGCACAGGGTCTGAAGGAAAATTCCAAAGAGGACGAACAGGGTCTGCTTTATAATGAAATTGTGGCCTATGAATATAAACGGGATTTTGCTACAGCAAAAGAAAAGATGAAGATATATCTGGAACAGTATCCGGAAGATGAGGCGGCTCTTCGGGAGAACGAGTTTCTTTCTACAAGATAGGAGGAAAAAGCATGTATGAGATGGGGGAACAGCTGGAACGGGTGATTCTGGCAGGCGTACAGACATATGAGTCTGATGATACCGTACAATCTTTATATGAACTGAGAGAACTGGCTGAGACAGCCGGGGCCGTAACTGTTGGACGATCATGCAAAGCAGAGAGACCATTCATCCGGCAACCTATCTGGGAAAAGGAAAGCTGGAAGAACTGAAAGAGCTGTTGTATGATTTGGATGCCACTGGTGTGATCTGTGATGATGAACTCTCACCGGCACAGTTAAATAATCTGGAGCACGAACTGGAATGTAAGGTGATGGACAGAACATGGTGATTCTGGACATCTTTGCGCAGCGTGCAAAGACCAGCGAAGGAAAGATCCAGGTAGAGCTTGCACAATTAAAGTACCGGGCGGCAAGACTGGTCGGTATGCGTGCCTCGCTGTCCCGTCTCGGAGGTGGCATTGGTACCCGTGCCGGGTGAGAAAAAGCTGGAGATGGACCGTCGACTGATCCACAGCCGGATCGGTCAGCTGAAAGAACAGCTGGAGCAGGTGCAAAAGCACAGGGAACTGATCCGCAGCCAGCGGGATAAGAGTCAGGTGAAGGTGGCGGCAATCGTGGGATATACTAACGCAGGAAAATCCACACTGCTCAATACAATGACGCAGGCAGGGGTTCTTGAGGAAAACCAGTTATTTGCCACGCTGGATCCAACGACAAGGGCGCTGGATCTTCCGGGCAGACAGCAGATTCTTCTGACAGATACGGTAGGATTTATTCGAAAACTGCCGCATCATCTGATCGAGGCCTTTAAAAGTACATTGGAGGAAGCCAAATATGCAGATATGATCCTCCACGTGGTAGACGCTTCCAATCCTCAGATGGATGAACATATGCAGGTAGTTTATGATACATTGCGCCAGCTGGGGGTGTCGGATAAGAAAATGATCACTCTGTTTAACAAACAGGATCTGTGTACGGATAAAGAACAGCTGAGAGATTTTCAGGCAGATCATGTACTTCAGATTTCGGCAAAGAATGGACAGGGACTTGAGGAACTGAAAGAACTTCTTGCGGATGTTTTGCGGGAAGGACAGATTTATATTGAACGTCTGGTTCCGTATGATCAGGCAGGAAGTATTGCCAGGATCCGAAAATATGGACAGGTGGTGCAGGAAGAATTTCTGGCAGAAGGAATTTCTGTGAAGGCTTATGTGCCGATGGAGGTTTACAGTCAGATCTGAGAAAAGAGAAAAAAAGAGGGCAAACCCTTATAGTAAGGTGCTTTTCCCTCTTTATAAGGTTACATAAGATTCATACCATATATTGTGCAAGTAGAAATTGAGACACAATATATGGTAGTTTTTGTATTGACAGAGGATAATTGGTTTGCTACTATAGTAATCGACACATCCGTAAAGGATAATTGCGAGAGGGTCAAAAAGCAGGTGAACGTATGAAATACAGCCTGTAAAAGCAACAGGAAAAGAGGATGGAATAATGTTTAATGTGATAAAACGTGATGGAGAAGTTGCAGCATTTCAGCTGAGTAAGATTACCCAGCGATCGAGAAAGCTTTCCAGGCACAGGAAAAACAGTATACACCGGATATGATGGAGATGCTGGGACTACGGGTAACCGCAGATTTCCAGAAAAAGATAAAAAAAGATCAGGTATCTGTGGAGGATATTCAGGACAGCGTGGAAAATGTGCTGATTCAGTGCGGATATTCTGAGGTGGCGAAAGCCTATATCCTGTATCGCAAGCAGAGAGAAAAAGTAAGAAATATGAAGTCCACGATCCTGGATTATAAAGAAATCGTAAACAGTTATGTGAAAGTAGAAGACTGGCGTGTAAAAGAAAATTCTACGGTTACCTATTCCGTAGGCGGATTGATCTTAAGCAATTCCGGAGCAGTAACGGCAAATTACTGGTTGTCAGAAATCTATGACAAAGAGATTGCAGATGCGCACCGAAACGCAGATATCCATATTCACGATCTTTCCATGCTGACCGGATATTGTGCCGGCTGGTCATTAAAACAGCTGATTAAAGAAGGATTAGGAGGAATAGAAGGCAAGATTACTTCTGCTCCGGCGAAACACCTGAGTGTTCTGTGTAACCAGATGGTCAATTTCCTTGGCATCATGCAGAATGAATGGGCAGGTGCACAGGCATTTTCTTCTTTTGATACTTATCTGGCACCTTTCGTAAAGACAGACCATCTGACTTATCCGGAAGTGAAAAAATGTATCGAAGCCTTTATCTATGGTGTGAACACACCAAGTCGCTGGGGAACACAGGCTCCATTTTCCAATATCACACTGGACTGGACTGTACCGGATGATCTGGCAGAACTTCCGGCAATCGTTGGCGGAAAGGAGATGGACTTTAAGTATAAAGACTGTAAACAGGAGATGGATATGGTCAACAAGGCGTTTATCGAGACCATGATCGAAGGAGATGCCAATGGCAGAGGCTTCCAGTATCCGATTCCGACTTACTCCATCACAAAAGAATTTGACTGGTCCGATACAGAAAACAACCGTCTGCTCTTTGAGATGACATCCAAATACGGAACTCCGTATTTTTCCAACTATATTAACAGTGATATGCAGCCAAGCGATGTAAGAAGTATGTGCTGTCGTCTGCGTCTGGATCTGCGAGAACTGCGTAAAAAGACCGGAGGGATACTTCGGTTCCGGCGAAAGCACCGGTTCTGTGGGCGTGGTAACCATCAATATGCCACGGATCGCTTATCTGTCTCAGGATGAGGATGAATTTTATCAGCGTCTGGACCGCCTGATGGATATTTCCGCACGTTCCCTGCATATCAAGAGAGAAGTGATCGGAAAACTGCTGGATGAGGGGCTGTATCCGTATACCAAGCGCTATCTGGGAAGCTTTGACAATCATTTTTCCACCATCGGTCTGGTTGGCATGAATGAAGCAGGACTGAATGCAAGATGGCTTCGTGCAGACATGGCTGATGAGAAGACACAGAAGTTTACAAAAGATGTTCTGAATCATATGAGAGAACGGTTGTCCGATTATCAGGAAGAATACGGAGAACTGTATAACCTGGAAGCAACACCGGCAGAATCCACCGCATATCGTCTGGCAAAACATGATAAGAAACATTATCCGGATATTATTACTGCAGGTCATGAAGGAGATACCCCGTACTATACCAACAGCTCTCACCTGCCGGTAGACTATACTTCTGATATCTTTGATGCATTGGATGTGCAGGATGAACTGCAGACCCTGTATACGTCCGGTACGGTCTTTCATGCGTTTCTGGGAGAAAAACTTCCGGACTGGAAGGCGGCAGCCACACTGGTAAGAAAGATTGCAGAAAATTATCGTCTGCCTTATTATACCCTGTCACCGACTTATTCGGTATGTAAAGAACATGGTTATATTGCGGGAGAACATTTCACTTGTCCGACCTGTGGCAAGAAGGCAGAGGTCTACAGTCGAATTACAGGATATTACCGTCCGGTACAGAACTGGAATGACGGAAAAGCGCAGGAATACAAGAACAGAACCGTGTATGATATCCTTCACTCCGGTGCACCGGCAGAAAAACCGGTGGAAGCAGTGAAAGGGGAACGGCCGGTGATGGGCGGAAAACATCCTACCAGAACGATGGTAACTATGACAAAAGACGATGTGAAGATCCAGCATCCGGACAGTGTGAAATATCTGTTCACCACAAGTACCTGTCCGAACTGTAAGATTGCGAAACAGATGCTTGCAGAAGCGGAAGAAGAGTATCAGCTGATCGATGCCGAGAAAAACCCGGAACTGGTATCAAGATACGGCATCATGCAGGCACCGACACTGGTAGTCATCGAAGGAGACGAGACAAAGAAATATGTAAATGCTTCGAATATTCAGAAGTATGTGGAAGAGAACGAGTAAAAATAGAAATAAGTGTGGTAACGAGAAAATCCTGAAAACCACAGACAAAGATATAAAAAATCCCCGGCAGAAATCATTCTGCGGGGATAACTGTTTTGCATTATTTATTATTGTTTTTTACTTCCTGCATCATCAGTGCACGAACCTTCAGTGGAAGTCCGAACAGAGTGATGAATCCGTCAGCATCGTGGTGATCATACATATCACCGGTTGTGAAGGATGCCAGAGACTCGTTGTACAGGCTATATGGAGAAGTTGTACCGGCTTTGATGATGTTGCCTTTGTACAGTTTGAATTTTACTTCACCGGTTACATATTTCTGTGTGGATTCTACGAAAGCCTGGATCGCTTCACGCAGTGGTGTGAACCATTTTCCTTCATATACAACCTGTGCGAACTGGCTGCCCAGTTTTTTCTTAGTTTCCATGGTTTCACGATCCAGAATCAGTTCTTCCAGCTGATCGTGAGCTTCCATCAGGATAGTTCCGCCAGGAGTTTCGTATACACCACGAGATTTCATACCAACGACACGGTTTTCTACGATATCGATGATACCGATACCATGTTTTCCACCCAGTGCATTCAGCTCAGTGATGATCTCAGAAACTTTCATTGCTTTTCCGTTCAGTGTTTTCGGAACACCGGCTTCAAACGTCATGGTTACATATTCCGGCTGATCCGGAGCATCTTCCGGGGAAACACCGAGAACCAGCAGATCTTTGTAGTTTGGCTCATTTGCCGGATCTTCCAGTTCCAGACCTTCATGGCTGATGTGCCACAGGTTACGGTCACGGCTGTAGCTGTGTTTTGCATCGAATGGCAGGTCGATGCCGTGCTGTTTTACGAATTCCAGCTCGTCTTCACGGGACTGCATAGTCCATACATCAGTCATACGCCATGGAGCGATAATTTTCAGATCAGGAGCCAGCGCTTTGATACCCAGTTCAAAACGGATCTGGTCATTTCCTTTACCGGTAGCACCGTGGCAGATCGCGGTAGCACCTTCTTTTCTGGCAATTTCCACCAACCGTTTGGCGATAGCCGGACGAGCCATGGAAGTACCCAGCAGATATTTGTGTTCGTATACGGCACCTGCCTGTACACAAGGCACGATATATTCATCACAGAACTCGTCTACGATATCTTCAATATATAATTTAGAAGCACCGGACATGGCAGCTCTCTTATCCAGCCCGTCCAGTTCGGCACCCTGACCACAGTTTACGCAGCAGCAGATAACTTCATAATCAAAAGTTTCTTTTAACCACGGAATCAGTGCGGTAGTATCCAGTCCGCCGGAATACGCTAAGATTACTTTTTCTTTCATTATAATATCCTCCTTACAGATATATGTTATTGTTCAGTCCTGTTTAGCGATATACAATGTATTTTTATGCATTTTATTGTATATCTTATCGGGACAAAATCAAATTCAGATGAATTTTACAAGGCATAATATACATCATATAAATAGAAAAAGCAAGAGATAAATGGAAAAAAATAAAAAAACTTGCATATTATTCACTAATGTTGTATAATTATGCAACTGTAAAGAGAAAAAAAGAAAGATCTCATCTCAGGCACTTTACTTTGGCAGTGGAAGAGAGTAGAATAAATTAACGTTATGAAAGAAAGAGGAGATTGAAGAAATGATTAAAGTTGGTATTATTGGAGCAACCGGATATGCAGGGTCGGAACTGGTTCGTATTCTTCTGGGGCATAAGGATGTGGAAATCAAGTGGTACGGATCGAGAAGTTACATTGATAAAAAAATATGCGTCCATTTATCAGAACTTCTTCCAGCTGGTAGATGCAAACTGCATGGATGATAATATGGAAGTCCTGGCAGATCAGGTGGATGTGATTTTCACAGCAACTCCGCAGGGGCTGTGTGCATCTTTAGTCAATGAAGAGATTCTTTCGAAAGTAAAGATCATCGATCTGAGTGCGGATTTCCGTATCAAAGATGTAAAGGTATATGAAGAATGGTACAAACTGGAGCACAAATCACCGCAGTTTATCGAAGAAGCTGTGTACGGACTGTGTGAGCTCAACCGTGAGGATGTAAAGAAAGCCCGTCTGGTAGCCAATCCGGGATGCTATACAACCTGCAGTATCCTGACTTGCTATCCGCTGGTAAAAGAAGGCATCATCGATCCGAACACGATTATCGTAGATGCAAAATCCGGTACCTCCGGTGCAGGACGCGGTGCGAAAGTGGACAATCTGTCTGCGAAGTCAATGAAAATATGAAAGCGTATGGTGTGGCGACCCACCGTCATACCCCGGAGATTGAAGAACAGCTGGGTTATGCATGTGGCGAAAAGATCACGATCAACTTCACTCCGCATCTGGTACCGATGAACCGTGGGATTCTGGCAACGGCCTATGCAAGCTGAAAAAGATGTGACGTATGAAGAGATAAAGGCAATTTATGATAAATATTACGCAGATGAAAAATTCGTCCGTGTACTGAAAAAAGATGTCTGCCCGCAGACAAAATGGGTGGAAGGCAGCAACTATGTGGATGTAAACTTCAAGATCGATCCGAGAACCAACCGGATCATCATGATGGGAGCCATTGATAACCTGGTAAAAGGAGCGGCTGGACAGGCCGTACAAAACATGAACCTGATGTTTGGGTTGAAAGAGAGTGAAGGACTTGAACTGGTTCCAATGTTCCCGTAGGAGAGAAAAAACTACAGAACGAAAGAGTCTCAAAGGAGAGTGGACATGATGAAGATTATTGACGGCGGAGTTACCGCAGCAGAAGGATTTCAGGCAGCAGGACTGGCAGCCGGGATCAAAAAAGGAAATACAAAAGATATGGCACTGGTATACAGCGAGAAACCGTGTGTGGCAGCAGGAACTTTCACGACTAATGTGGTGAAGGCAGCCCCGGTAAAATGGGATCAGCATATTGTATACGATGCACCGACAGCACAGGCAATCGTATGCAACAGCGGTGTGGCAAATGCATGTACCGGTGAAGAGGGATATGGTTACTGCAAAGAAACCGCAAAGATCGCAGCCGAAAGCCTACAGATTCCGGAAGATTCTGTACTGGTGGCATCCACCGGTGTCATCGGGAAACAGCTTCCGATGGATCTTCTAGGTGCAGGCATAAAGAATCTGGTACCGCTGTTATCTCATACAAGAGAGGCAGGAAAACTGGCAGCACAGTCAATCATGACCACAGATACCGTATCGAAAGAAGTGGCAGTGACCATGGAGATCGGAGGAAAGACCGTAACACTTGGCGGTATGTGCAAGGATCCGGTATGATCCATCCGAATATGTGTACGATGCTTGGTTTTCTGACCACCGATGTGGCAATTTCCAAGGAACTGCTGCAGAAAGCACTGAGTACCGTGGTAAAAGATACTTATAATATGGTTTCGGTAGACGGAGATACCTCCACAAACGACACCGTACTGCTTCTGGCAAACGGAGCTGCAGGCAATGATGAGCTTACAGAAGAAAATGAAGACTATCAGACCTTCCTGGATGCGCTGCTCTATGTCAATACCTGTCTGGCAAAGAAAATTGCCGGAGACGGAGAGGGAGCAACCGCATTATTTGAAGTAAAAGTAGTTGGCGCTGAGAGCAAAGAACAGGCGGTAACTTTAAGTAAATCCATCATCACTTCCAATCTGACCAAGGCAGCCATCTTTGGTCATGATGCGAACTGGGGACGAATCCTGTGTGCGATGGGATACTCCGGGGCACAGTTTGATCCGGAAAAAGTAGATCTGTATTTTGAGAGTAAAGCAGGAAAACTGCAGATCATCAAGACGGCGTAGCGACCGATTACAGTGAAGAGGAAGCGACAAAGATTCTTTCCGAAAAAGAAGTAACAGCGATTGCAGATGTGAAGATGGGAGAGGCGACAGCTACCGCATGGGGCTGCGATCTGACCTATGATTATGTAAAGATCAACGCGGACTATCGTTCATAAATAGATATACAAGAACCAGAAAGAGGAGAACAAAAGAAAATGGTAAAGACAGAATATCTGGAAAAGCACAGGTGTTAATCGAAGCACTGCCTTATATTCAGCGGTTTAACCGTAAAATTATTGTGGTAAAATACGGCGGAAGCGCAATGGTGGATGAAAATCTGAAACGTCAGGTCATCCAGGATGTGGTACTTCTGAAACTGGTAGGATTCAAGCCGATCATTGTACACGGTGGTGGAAAAGAGATTAGCCGCTGGGTAGGAAAAGTCGGTATGGAACCAAGATTTGTCAACGGTCTTCGCGTAACCGATAAAGATACCATGGAAGTCGCAGAGATGGTTCTTGGCAAAGTCAACAAAGAACTGGTAACACTGGTAGAATCTCTCGGTGTAAAGGCAGTGGGTATCAGCGGAAAAGACGGTGCCCTGTTAAATGTAGAAAAGAAATATTCCAACGGGGAAGATATCGGATATGTGGGAAATGTAACTTCCGTGAATCCGAAGATCATCGAAGATCTGCTGGAAAAGGATTTCCTTCCAATTATCTGTCCGATTGGTCTGGATAAAAACTTTGATACTTACAATATCAATGCAGACGATGCGGCATGTGCGATCGCGAAGGCAGTCCATGCAGAAAAATTGGCATTCCTGACCGATATCGAAGGCGTATATCTGGATCCGAATGATCCGTCCACCCTGCTGTCCAAATTATTTGTAAAAGAAGCAAAAGAACTGATCGATAACGGCAATGTAGGCGGTGGCATGATCCCGAAATTACAAAACTGCATCGATGCGATCGAAGAAGGTGTTTCAAGAGTACATATTCTGGACGGAAGAATCCCGCACTGTCTGCTGCTGGAAATCTTTACAAATAAAGGAATCGGAACCGCAATTCTGAGAAGGATGAGATCAAAGATTATGACGTATAGTAAAGAATATATCGATCGGGCAGAAGAAGTCATTCTGCATACCTATAATCGCTTCCAGATCGTTCTGGACAAAGGAAACGGTGTTCATCTGTATGACGTAGATGGCAAAGAATATCTGGACTTTGCAGCAGGAATCGCAGTATTTGCCCTGGGATACAATAATCAGGCATACAATCAGGCACTGAAGGATCAGATCGATAAAGTGATCCATACCTCCAACCTGTATTACAATGTACCAATGATGGAAGCAGCAGAGAAACTGGTAAAAGCAACCGGACTTTCCAAAGTGTTTTTCACAAACAGCGGAACCGAGGCCATCGAGGGTGCGATCAAAGTAGCAAGAAAATACGCTTACCTGAAAGACGGCTCCAACGATCATGAGATCATCGCGATGAACCATTCTTTTCATGGAAGAAGTCTGGGAGCTTTATCCGTAACCGGTAATACCCACTATCAGGATCCATTCAAACCACTGATCGGAGGAATCAAATTTGCAGATTTCAATGATCTTGAAAGCGTAAAAGCACAGATTACCGACAAGACCTGTGCGATCATCATGGAAACCGTACAGGGTGAGGGCGGTATCTATCCGGCAGAACCGGAATTCCTTCAGGGCGTGCGGAAACTGTGTGATGAACACGATATTCTGCTGATCCTCGATGAGATCCAGTGCGGTATGGGACGTACCGGAAGCATGTTTGCCTGCCAGGCTTACGGCGTACAGCCGGATGTTATGACCTGCGCGAAAGCCCTGGCTGCGGTGTTCCGGTAGGAGCCTTTGTCCTGAATGAAAAGACAGCCAACGCATCTTTAGTACCTGGCGACCACGGAACCACAATACGGCGGAAACCCACTGGCATGCGCGGCAGTCAGCAAAGTATTTGACCTGTTCGAATCGGAAAAAATCGTGGAACATGTCAACAAAGTGGCACCGTATCTGGAGGAAAAACTGGATCAGCTGGTGGAAAAATATGATTTCATCACCACAAGACGTGGAAAAGGTCTGATGCAGGGACTGGTACTGGAAGGAAAACCGGTAGGAGAAGTGGTTACGAAAGCAATTGAAAACGGTCTGCTGGTTATTTCCGCAGGGACGAACGTGCTTCGTATGGTACCTCCGCTTGTGATTACGGAAGCAGATGTCGAGAGATGATCGAAAAACTGGAAAAAGCACTTGTTTAATATAGTGATGTTGGGTATAAAAACAGAACATGTGCACATACTAGAGCATGCCCGGATTAGAAAGCAGTCCGGACATGCTCTTTATTATTAAGAAGAAGGAGGTATGTGCAATGCCAGCATTACAGTGTTCAGCGGTAAAATGTATGTATAATAAGGATAATCTTTGTTCCAAAGGAGATATCCAGGTAAAAGGAGATCATGCAGCTACGCAAAATGAAACCTGGTGTTCAAGTTTTGTGGAAAAAGACCGGAATGTCCAATGCTTATACATGCGGAGGCGGCTGCAGCTCTATTCAGGTCGGATGTGCAGCCCATGATTGTACCTATAACAGACAGGAGGTATGCCAGGCGGATCATGTGCACATCGATGGAAGCCAGGCCTGTATCTGTGAAGAAACCTGCTGTGGAACGTTCCGGTGTGAATAAAGCAAGATGATTCTGCAATAAGATAAGAAAAACTCTCCGGTCTTTGAGGCGAAACACAAAGACGGAGAGTTTTTTAAAAAAGATAACATTATGAAACAGATGCGGAAACCTGGAATGGGAATGCGATCTGAGCTCCATCCACATAGATGGTCACTTCATTACAGGAAGCACTGATGCCGTAAGCTGCGGTAGCAGTTACTGCATCGCCACCGGTAGTGGCAAGATCCGGTGAAGTCAGATCTGCCAGATAATAAGGAAGACATACAGTATCACCGTCAAGCACACGAAAACTCATCTGATCATATAAGAGAGGATCATCAAATGCCAGATTTTTATATGTGTATGTAATGACAATAACTTTATCAGGATTAGAAGTATCATATTCACTGCGGTCATCCGTAACTTCTACTTTGTCAATCGTAAATGTAGCAACGTCTTTTCCGTCACTTTGAATAGTTATCGCATCGCCCACTTTATAAGCTGGTGTACTTTCCAGATCCTTCGGATATTCCATATTCGGAGCCCCCTCAGACTGGCTGTTAGCGATATCTTCTGCGGTTACCTGGGCAGGTGTTCCGGTGGTTCCATCAGCAGAAGGATTCAGAGAGGCAAGATCAATCAGAGCATTTTTCAGAGTGGTCATATCGTCAGAAGAAATACTCCACTGCTCGGAATCATCTTTCTGAAGAGTTACAGTAACAGATTCCGGATCGTTGTACTCTGCTTTGTCAAGGGCGGTTTGATAAGCTTCCAGCATCAGAGAGTATACATCTTCGATATACTGGTCACTGTCTACGCTGTTATCCTTTAGATAATCGGCAAGTTTCTCATCATAAATCGGTTCCATGGCAGTGTAAAGCTGCATTTGTTGGGTATCTACAGTTATCTGATAGGTGTTCTCTTTTTTTATCTGCTTTTTTTACATCGTATTTTGTGTTACTGAAAGCCTGTTTCCAGAAATCAGTATAGTCCTGACGCAGCTGTGGAGAAATCTGTGTACTTCCGGGACTACTTCCGTCGCCACCAATGGAAGAAGACACCAGATCATCGATCATGGAATTGAAGGTGGCTGTAAGATCATCAGAAGAAACTCCTGACAAGGAAGAAAGCGTATCCACATTTCCACGGATCATACCGTCGAGATATGCAGTTGTATAAGCAACAGCATCAAAATCATCTGCTTTATTTCCGGAGCAGCCACTGATTAATAACATACAGGAACAGGCGAGAGCGTGGAAGCCATCCATTTTTTTTCATAAATATTCCCCTCCTTAGATTAGAAAAAGCCAGATGCATCTCTATCGGAACATGCATTCTGATTTAAACTCATGGTCATTATACCAGATTTTACGGCAGAT
>ENA-OQAZ01000801-OQAZ01000801.1-human-gut-metagenome-genome-assembly--contig:-NODE-801-length-16832-cov-1.614187_pt1 | contig 16832 bp, 30 predicted proteins | sample MGYA00242737_ERZ504531 | MGnify/ENA primary metagenome ERZ504531 (study PRJEB26092, sample SAMD00036244) | human gut metagenome | host: Homo sapiens | study: EMG produced TPA metagenomics assembly of... | reverse complement strand
ACTTCCTGGATCGATCAGGTGGAGATCACGGCTCACAGAGGAGATTCCTTAAAGGCGCTGGAAAATACACTCCCTGCTTTTGAAAAGGCTATAGAGAGTGGTTCTGACTGGATCGAACTGGACGTAAATGAAACAAAGGATAATGTGCCGGTGGTTTTCCATGACTGTAATTTAAAACGGATCATGGGAAGGATGCAAAGATCCGGGATCTGACGCTGGAGGAAATAAAAGCGGTTCATCCGGCGGACAGTATGGGACCGGCCTTTGGCGGCATAAGGATACCATCTCTGGAAGAGGCCTTAAATACCTGTAAGGGGAAGATCTCCTTAAATATTGAGATAAAAGAAGACGGGACCCAGAGTGGTGATTTTGTGGACAGCGTCATACAGCTGGTCCGGGATAAGAAAATGGTGGACCAGTGCATGATCACATCCTTTGATTATAATGTTTTAGTGAAGGTAAAGGCGCTGGAGCCTTCTTTTAAGACTGGTTATATCACTTCCAGGGATATAGGAGATCCGGGGCAGTATGTGGCTGCGGACCAGTTTATGATCAGCATTGAGCTGGTAAGGAAAGAACTGGTGGATCAGATACATGGTCTTGGAAAGAAGGCTGTGGCCTGGACCATTAATGATGCTTATTCTTTAAAAAAGTGCGAAGAGGCCCAGGTGGATAATATGATCACAGATAAGCCGGGATCCCTCCGTAGTCTTTAACGTTCATCCAGATCAATGATGGGTGTGCTCACTGGCAGGCGGTTTGGCAGTGGCTGTATCCTCTGGAGGATTTTTCAACGAATCATCATTTTCAAGGCTGTTTAAGATCTCAGCCACATTTTTATCTGTGTAGCCTTTCTGTTCACGGATCATTTCCCAGATGGTGTCATGCATCCATTTGACAGTGTCGCTGAGTATTTTGTTTTCTGTGTCAAGGCGCATGATCTCAATGTTCATTTCAGCAATGATCTCACGGCTGTTGAAACGCTTATGTGGTGCGGTGATCCGTTTTATGTAAGACGGATTGCCCTTTAAGATCTCAAGGGCCAGATAATCGTCCCTTTCTTTACATCCCATGTCCATAAATTCCCTGTAATGCATACGCACCATATGCATCTCATCCGGATAGAAACATCTGGGACACTGTGATGGCGTGAAGTCTGGTAGTAGGCGTAGTATCCGCATTTTGGACAGTAAAAAACAGCAAGTTCTCTCATCACAAATCCCCCTTTGTGTAAAATGTTCGTTTAAAAAAATCCTTACACTATAAATAACGCGCGAATCCCCAAAATATACCGCCTGTTTTTAATTTTTTTCAAAATTCGTCAAAATGCACAAAAAAAGGCGCTCCTTTTTGTGAACGGATGATAAAGCGCGCCGTTTTGGTGAAAGCTGTATAGCCTGCCATAAAGTGTGGCAGAGATTTTATTACTGGATGATACCTTCTGTATTAACAGTCCAGATCACTTCATTTTCGTCTTTGAAGTCTTTATATCCGCTGCCAAGCTCTGGCTTAGATGCAGATTTGGAGGTTGAACCGGCTTTCTGGACTGTGCCGTTTACATTTACCAGGTAACGGATGCCGTCTAAGGACATTGGTGCAAAGCGCAGATCCCTGTCGGCTTCCTGGCGGAGACCATTTACATAGAGGGTGTTGTCTTTGATGCCGTGGTAGCCCTGACCTTTTTTTGTGCCTTCTGCGTGGAAGAGCCAGTTCTGGGTCTCGCCAAGATCCTCGTCATAGATGGTCTGTTTGCCGGTTTTCATAACACCTTCTTCATCAAAATAGTAGTTAGCGTAAACGCCTTCTGAGGTTTTTACAGACTGCTTTCCGGTCTGCATTTCACCGGCAGTGTTAAATGCGTATTTTTTGGACTCAATGGTGAAGATCTCAAGTCCTTCTTTTCCGTAGTAAGGAGTACCGTTTTTAAAGTAGAAGCGGAAATACTCGCCGTCTTCGCTGATGTTTTCCACACCTTCAATGGTGCGCCAGCCGGAAGCACGTTTTCCGTCCTCGTCATAGTATTTGTAGCCTGAGATGGCTGGAAGAGAAGCAGTAGAAGCCGCAGTTTCCTCTGATCCGTTGTTTTCTGCAGCTTCAGCGTTTGAACCAGTGGCGGTCTCTGTGTTTTCAGCATCGGTATTTTCAGGACCGGAATTTTCAGTCAGCTTCTCAGCTGGATTTTTGTCAGCAGCAGGAAGCTTATACCAGCCGGTCTGCATTTTTCCGTCTTCAAAGGTATAGTAAGCACCGTCGATCTTTTTATCTACTTCATTTTCTACGCGGCGGCCGTTGCCATCAAAGTAGTACCATGCTTCCAGATCTTCCGGGTCATCTGTTTCTTCTTCTAAAAGGATCCAGCCGGTCTTTCTGCTGCCGTCTTCTCCAAGGTAATAGTTATACCGTCTACCTGGATGGAACCGGTTTCCATAATGCTGTCTTCGTTAAAGTAGTACCAGCTGCCGTTAATGGAAGCCCAGGTGGAAGTTAAGGCTTTGCCGTCTTTTCCATAATAGTAATAGAGGAATTCAGGTGCATCATCTTCGTTCCAGTAGTCTTCGTTTTCAATGGAGACCCACTGATAGGTGACGCGTTTACCTTCATCGTTTACATAGTATTCATCTACCTGCTGTGAGTAAGCGCGGATCCCGTCTGAGTTTAAGTAGTACCAGTCATTCCCGGATTTTTTCCATGTATCAGTAAGGGGATCTCCGTAGGAATCGTAGTAGTACCAGTTGCCGTTATCTTCGGTCCAGCCTGCTGCTTTTGCATAAGCAGGGAACGCCATGGATGCAGTAAATACTGCGGTGGATAATACAGCCAGAAATGTTGCCTGTTTTTTCATAATATTAAATCTCTCCTTTTTAATGTGTTGATCGTAGTCTGCCGGTGGCTGTTGATCTGTTGTCTGCATTACGTAGGTCATTATAACCAGGCTGGATCTGCCTTTCTAGTGAAGGTTACTGGTAAGTCTGGGCATGGTTTCCACACCTGGGAACAGGTGAGAAGGGGGGCCCCTTAAGGAAAAAGACAGTATGTTTTTTAAGGATTTTGTGGTATGCTTGTTTTCAGATAGATCAATGGGTAAACGGACTTAAAGGAGAAGACGTATTATGAGGATGAAAGTTTCAAATTACATTTCTGAAATGTTAGTGAAGGCCGGTATCCACCAGGCATTTATGGTTACCGGAGGCGGTGCCATGCATCTGGATGATGCGCTGGGACATCAGAAAGGACTTCATTGTATTTATGATCATCATGAGCAGGCCTGTGCCATTGCAGCAGAAGCATATGCCAGGATCCATAATAAAATGGCAGCTCTTTGCGTGACAACAGGCCCCGGGGGCACCAATGCCATTACCGGTGTGCTGGGAGCGTGGCTGGATTCGATCCCTATGATCGTGCTTTCAGGACAGGTGCGCTATGATACCACAGCCCGCTGGTCAGGCACAGGCATCCGCGCTATGGGGGATCAGGAATTTGATATCTGTAAGGCTATTGACTGTATGACTAAGTATTCAGAAATGGTCATTGATCCTATGCGTATCCGTTATTGTATGGAAAAGGCATTGTATCTGGCTGATTCCGGCCGCAAGGTCCAAGCTGGCTGGATATTCCTTTAAATGTACAGGGCGCTTATGTGGAAACAGATGAGCTTGTTGGATTTGATCCGGAAGATTATGAAAAAGGGGGAAATGGCTGGGCAGAGAAGAAAAATGTGCCTGCTATCCCGGAAGATGAAGCGGGAGAAGGGGAAAAACGCCAGGTTCTTCCAGAGAAAGTGACAGAAGAGACAGCAAAGACTATTATTGCAAAGATCCGTCAGGCAAAACGCCCGGTGATCAATGCGGGAAATGGCATCCGTCTGGCTGGTGCCCATGAGACCTTTATGAAGGTGGCTGAAAAGCTGGGTATTCCGGTAGTTACCGGCTGGGACAGTGAGGACTGTATCTGGATGAGCATCCATTATATACAGGCCGCGGCGGAAATATGGGAGACCGGGCGGGAAATTTTGCTATCCAGAACAGTGATCTGGTGCTGTCTATTGGCAGCCGTTTAAGCATCCGTCAGGTGGGCTACAACTATAAAACGTGGGCCAGAGCTGCTTATGTGATCGTAAATGATATTGATGAGGAAGAGTTAAAGAAGCCTTCCATACATGTGGATATGCCGGTCCATGCAGATGCAGCAGACCTGCTGGCAGTGATGGATCAGTGCCTGGATCAGGTACTGGAGGCAGAAAAGGATACACTTCCAGATAGTTTAAGTGAGCCGGGGAAGAAGCAGGTCTTTGCTTATGGTGAAGGCATTAAGGGAATGACCTGGAATGAGACCTGTGCTATGTGGAAGAAAAAATATCCGGTGGTACAGGAGAAGCACTGGGACCAGAGTGAAGAGAAGGCAGCTAATGTATACGCAGCTATTCAGGCTATCAGCAGCCGTTTGAAGGAAGACCAGATCACAGTAGTGGGAAATGGTTCTGCCTGCGTTGTAGGCGGTCATGCCCAGATCATTAAAAAGGGACAGAGATTTATCTCCAATTCAGCAGTGGCGTCCATGGGATATGATCTTCCGGCAGCGATCGGTATCTGGCCGCTTCCAGAAAGACGGTGCTTACAGCATGGGCGCTGCCAGGGAAGGGGAAGATGTGATCCTGGTAACTGGTGACGGAAGCATCCAGATGAATATCCAGGAGCTGCAGACCATTATCCACCATAAAATGGGAATTAAGATCTTTCTGATCAACAATGGCGGCTATCATTCCATCCGCCAGACCCAGAAAAATTTCTTTGGTGAGCCGTTAATAGGCATTGGATATGACAGCGGTGACCTCAGCTTCCCGGATATGGAGAAATTGTCAGCTGCCTATGGTTATCCTTATGTGAGAGCAGAGCATAATGGGGAGCTGGCAGAGGCTGTGGAGAAAACACTGGCAATGGAAGGACCTGTGATCTGTGAGATCTTTGTATCTACGGATCAGAACTTTGAGCCTAAGTCATCTGCGAAACGTCTGCCGGACGGAACACTGGTATCTCCTCCATTGGAAGATCTGGCTCCCTTCCTTCCTGATGAGGAAATGGATGAGAATATGATCATTCCAAGGATCAAAGGATAGATGTAAGTAAAAAAAGAGATGTAACTAAGAGATGTAAAAAATAAAAGATGTAACTAAGAAAGGACCGATCATCCTATGACTGTGATCGTTACAGGAGCTACCAGTTTTATTGGAAGGGCAGCTGTAAAAGAGCTTTTGGTAAATGGGGAAAATGTGCTTGCAGTATCCCGGCCGGCATCTGCCGGGGCCGGGGCATTACAGGAGCTTTTTAAGGATTTAAAACAGCAGGCAGAGCAAAAAGGGAGAGCATTGGAAATCTGGAACTTTGCTTTTGTGAGCTGGGAGAGATTGAAAAACTGGAAAAAATTTACAATAAAGAGGAATTGCAGGCAAAAGCATGGCTTCATTTAGGCTGGGACGGCGCAGGCAGTGATAAGCGAAAGGATGTAAAGCTGCAGGAAAAGAACATTGGCTACGCTATTCAGGCTCTTTATACAGCGGCGGCTCTTGGCTGCAGCCGTTTCCTGTTTTCCGGCTCCCAGGCAGAATATGGGATCTGTGATAGCTGGATGAAAGAGGAACAGCAGTGCCATCCTGTATCTGAATATGGAAAGGACAAGGTACTGGTGTATCAGCAGGCATCGAAGGCAGCAAAAGAACTGGGGTAGATTACATCCATACCCGCATTTTCAGTGTATATGGCCCAGGTGATCATCCATGGTCTCTTATTGAGACCTGTATCCGTACTTTTTTATCCGGCGGACATATGGAAATGGGGCCATGTACCCAGCAGTGGAACTTCCTGTATGTAGGGGAAGCAGCCAGGATACTGGTAAAACTTCTTCTTGGCAAAGCCGCAGCAGGCGTGTATAATGTGGCAGGAGAAGATACAAGACCTTTAAAAGAGTATATAGAAGAGTTATTTATGATCTGCGGTGAAAAAGGAAGCTATGAGTCGGGTACCGGCCGCCAAATGCAGAAGGCTGTGTTTCCCTGATGCCGGAGCTTAGTAAACTGAAAAATGCCATTGGTTTTCACCAGCAGGTATCATTTAAAGAAGGAATTTTGGAGACTATAAAAGGAGAACAGGTTAAATGAAACGTTGTATTGCCTGCGGAGCTCCTCTTTGGGAGACCCCGCTTCTTACATTAGATAATATGCCGGCATCTGCACAGCATATGCCTGATGCAGACCATGTGGGAGCAGATAAGGGACTGACTTTGGATCTATGCCAGTGCAGCGGCTGTGGTCTGGTGCAGTTTGACTGCGAGCCTGTGGATTATTACCGGGATGTGATCCGTGCCGGTGGATATTCTACCACTATGGCAGAGCTTCGCAGAAAGCAGTATAAACATCTCATAGAGACCTATCACCTGGAAGGCAGGCGATTTATTGAAGTTGGCTGCGGACAAGGGGAGTTTTTGCAGGTTTTAAAGGAATTCCCGGTAGAGTCCATGGAATGGAACATGATCCGGAGTTAGTGAAGCTGGCAAAGAGCAAGGGCATTGATGTGGTACAGGGCTTTACAGAGACAGAGGATACAGTGATCCCAGGGGGACTTTACGATGTATTTTTGTCCTTTAATTTCCTGGAACATCAGCGGATCCGGTGACTATGCTCAGGCCATCTGGAATAATCTGGAAGATGATGCCATAGGACTGGTCACTGTGCCCAGCTTTGAGTATATTATGGAACACAGCAGCTATTATGAGCTGATCCGTGACCACATTGCGTATTATACTTTTGATACTCTTACCTCTCTTATGGAGCGCTGCGGCTTTGCAGTGTTAGAGGCGTCTATGGTTAACAGGGATACCTTATCTCTGGTGGTGCGCAAGCGTCCCCAGATGGAAACAGAAAACCTCCTTGATTGTTATGTAAACCTGCGTTCTGAAATGGACACATATATGAAGTATTTGAAGGCATGGAACAAGAAGGTATGTATGTGGGGGGCCAGTCATCAGGGATTTACCTGCGGCTACTACCAGCCTTGGGAAAAATGTGGAGTATATTATTGATTCTGCTCCGTTTAAGCATGGCAAATTTGCTCCTGCTTCCCATTTGCCGATTGTACCGCCGGATTATTTTGAAGAACATCCGGTAGATGCCATTGTGATCACAGCTCCCGGCTATACAGACGAGATCGCAAAGATCATCAGAGAACGTTTCGGTGATAAAATAGAGATACGTGCCATGCGCTCTAATCATCTGGAAATGGTTTAGGGGGAAATGGAATGAGAATAGTCATAACAGGAGCTACTGGTTTTATTGGAAGTAATCTAGCGAAACTGTTTTTGGAGAAAGGGGCAGAGGTTTTTGCACTGGTGCGTCTGGAGTCCAGCCATTTAGAGGCACTTCCAAAGGATGAAAAACTTCATATGGTTTCCTGTGGTTTAAGCAATGTAATGGACTGCATAAGCCAGATCGGACAGGCAGATGCTTTCTTTCATCTTGCCTGGGGCGGTGTAAACCGTCAGGAGATCGACTCGCCACAGGTTCAGGCAAAAAATGTGGCCGGTTCTTTAGAATGCATCCGTGCAGCAAAGGAGCTTGGCTGTACCATGTTTATGGATGCCGGTTCCAGAGTGGAATATGGCCTGACAGACGGTTTTATGCAGGAGGATATTGATTGTCATCCTGTAAACCAGTATGGAAAGGCAAAATGGGAGTTCTACCAGAAAGCAGCACCGCTTTGCACAGACCTGGGACTCCATTATGTGCATCTGCGTTTTTTCAGTGTATATGGAACAGGAGATCACCCATGGTCTATTATTTCCACACTGGTCCGGGAGCTTCCAGCGGGAAACAAGGTTTCTTTAAGCGCCTGCAGGCATCAGTGGAATTTTATGTACATTGATGATGCAGTGGAAGCTGTATATGAATTGTATACACATCTGCCCCAGTCAGCAGAGGAAGGGTTTAAGAAAAACGGACTTGTAAATACGATCGTAAATATTGCAGGCAGGGACACCAGGGTGTTAAAGGACTTTGTTGAGGAGATCCATACCATTGCCGGCGGCGCAGGCCAGCTGGAATATGGCACCTTTGTCCAGGCAAAAGAAGGTGCACTTTCCATAAAGCCGGATATTTCCCGCCTTATGCTGCTTACCGGCGGCTGGCAGGAAAGATTTACCTTCCGTAAAGGCATTGAGACGATGATGAAAAAAGAGAAAGAGAACAAAAACCTATGAAAAAGATCAGTGTATTGATTCCCTGTTATAATGAAGTGGAAAATGCAGGCCCTATCAGCAAGGCAGTTACCGATATTATAGCGAAGGAGCTACCCCAGTATGACTATGAGCTTGTATTTATTGATAATGATTCCACTGACGGCACCCGTGATGTGATCCGGGAGCTTTGCAGGCAGAACCCGAAGATAAAGCTATTTTTAATGCCAGAAACTTCGGCCAGTTTAATTCCCCTACTATGCATGCTTCAGGTTGACTGGTGACTGTGTGATTGAAATGGTAGCGGATTTCCAGGATCCGGTAGAAATGATACCAAAGTATGTCCATGAATGGGAAAAGGGCTATAAGATCGTTATCGGTATTAAGACCAGCAGCAAGGAAAATAAGGTTATGTACTGGCTGCGCACCTGCTATTATAAGGTCATTAAAAAGATGTCAGAGGTAGAGCAGATCGAGCATTTCACAGGCTCTGGCCTTTATGACAGGGAATTTATTGAGATCCTGCGTAAATTAGATGATCCAACACCATTTTTACGTGGTATTGTGGCAGAGCTTGGCTACAAGCGCAAGGAGATCCCTTATGAGCAGCCGAAACGCCGTGCAGGCAAGACACACAATAACTTCTACCGTCTTTATGATGCGGCTATGTTAAGTGTTACTTCTTATACAAAAGAGGGACTTCGTCTGGCCACTATTTTCGGCGGTATCTGCGCAGCAGGAAGTATGATCATTGCACTGGTTTATCTGGTAATGAAGCTGATCTGGTGGGACCGTTTCCCGGCAGGTATGGCGCCAATGCTCATTGGAATGCTGTTTTTAGGCTCTGTCCAGTTATTTTTCATTGGTTTTCTGGGTGAGTATATTATGAGCATCAACCAGCGTGTGATGAAGCGTCCTCTGGTCATTGAAGAAGAAAGACTGAATTTTGACCAGAAAAGGGAAAATGCCAATAAGGACGTAAATGCAAAGAACGTAGATACAAAGGACGTAGATACAAAGGACGGTAAGGAAAATGAAGTATAAGGTAGATGTGGTCCGTATCCGTGAAAATTCGATCACATTAAACGGCTGGGCATTGGGAAAGTCACCGGAGAGCAAGGTTACTTTCCGGGTAGAAGACGAACATCACCAGCCGGTGAAATGCAAAATGGTCTCTACCAGAAGAGATGATGTGAGCCAGATTTATTTTAAGAAAGTGATCGATCGGGAATTTGGTTTTGATATCCAGTTTCCTTATGAGCGGGGAAAAAGTTACTGGTTGCTGATCCGCTGTGACGGCAGACAGGCAAAGATCAAATATAATGAAGAGCTGATCACAAAGAGAGCAAGTGTGGCCCACAAGCGCATGGAAAAGATCAAGATCTGATGAACATGGAAACAGTCCACGTTGCCCTTGATTTCTGGAAGGAAAATGGTCTTCGTGCCCTTATTAAAAAGTCCTGTCACAAGATCCAGGGAATGGACAATGATTACGACTACGGTGAGTGGTATGACCTGACAAAGCCTACAGAAGAAGACTTAAAGGCCCAGAGGGAGACTCATTTTGAGTATGAGCCTTTATTTTCCGTGGTGATACCGGTATACAAAACACCGGAACGGTATCTGAAAGAAATGTTAGACTCTATTCTGGACCAGACCTATGGACAGTGGGAGGTCTGCATTGCAGACGGCAGCCCAAGAGGTCAGGATGTGGAAAAGGTTCTGAAAAAATATGCAGAAAAGGATCCCCGTATCCATTATGAGATATTAGGGGGAAACCGTGGCATTGCAGGAAATACCAATGGGGCCCTTTCTATGGCAGCCGGTGATTTTGTGATCCTGGCAGACCATGATGATACCATTCCGTCCCAGGCTTTTTATGAGGTGGCAAAGGCTATTAATAAGCATCCGGACTGTGATGTGCTGTATTCTGATGAAGATAAGCTGGATATGGATGGAAAAGCCTTATTTGATCCCCATTTTAAGCCGGATTTCAACCCGGATCTGCTTACCAGTGTAAATTATATCTGTCATTTATTTGTTGTAAAAAAGGAATTACTGGACCGGGTGGGCGGCTTCAGACAGGAATTTGACGGGGCGCAGGATTATGATTTTATCTTCCGCTGCACAGAACAGGCAAAAGAGATCGTCATATTCCCCAGGTGCTATATCACTGGCGTTGCCATCAAGGATCAACTGCCAGCAATCCAGAAAGTAAGATGTATGCTTTTGAGGCGGGAGCCAGAGCCATTATGGCTCATTATGAGCGTATGGGAATTGCAGCAGAGAAAGTGGAAAAGGGTGTAGATTATGGTATTTACCATACTACCTTTAAGATCAAGGGGGAACCCTTAGTTTCTATTATTATCCCCAATAAGGATCACAGCAGGGATCTGGATGTGTGCGTCCGCTCTATTTTAGAGAAATCTACCTACCGGAACCTGGAATTTATTATTGTGGAAAATAACAGTACAGAGCCGGAGACCTTTGCTTATTATGAGGAAATGGAAGAAAAGCATCCGGCGTTCCATGTAGTCACCTGGAAAGAGGGCTTTAATTATTCTGCTATCAATAATTTCGGCGCATCTTTTGCAAAGGGCGAATATCTGCTTCTTCTGAATAATGATACAGAGCTGCTGGAGCCTGACAGCATCCGGGAAATGCTTGGTTTCTGCCAGAGAGAGGACGTTGGCATTGCAGGCGCAAGGCTGCTGTATGCAGATGACACCATCCAGCATGCAGGTGTTGTTATTGGCTTTGGCGGTATTGCAGGACATACCTTTATCGGTCTTCACAAGGCGGAAAACAGTTATTTCCACAGGGCAATGTGTGCCCAGGATTACAGCGCCGTTACTGCAGCCTGCTTAATGACTAAAAAGTCTGTGTTTGAGGCAGTTGGCGGTTTAAGTACCGAGCTGGCAGTTGCCTTTAATGATATTGATTACTGCATGAAAGTGCGGGCGCTGGGAAAACTGGTAGTGTATGCACCTTATGCAACTCTTTACCATTATGAGTCCAAGTCCAGAGGTCTGGAAGATACACCGGAGAAGGTGGCCAGATTTAACAGGGAGGTGGCTATTTTCATTAAGAAGTGGCCGGATATCATTAAAAATGGTGATCCTTACTACAACCCGAACCTGACCCTTAGAAAGTCCAATTTTGCTCTTCGCGATCTCTTAAAAGAAAAGATCGGAGAGCCATATGACCTGTCTGTTTACGACAAGTTTGCACCTGAGGAGAAAAACAGTGATGAGTAATGCTGCGAAAGTAACAGTGGTTATTCCCAATTATAACGGACTTAAGTTTATGGAGCCATGCTTTAAGGCGCTGGAGATGCAGATCTGCCGGGATTTGAGATCCTGGTGGTGGATAATGGCTCTGGGGACGGAAGTGTGGAATGGTTAAAGGAACATGAGATCCCAAGTATTTTCCTTGATACAAACACCGGATTTTCCGGAGCTGTCAATGTGGGAATCAGGGCGTCAAAAACACCTTATGTGATCCTTTTAAATAATGATACAGAGCCGGACTGCCATTATATCGGGGAAATGATAAAGGCCATTGAGCGTTCACCGAAGATATTTTCTGTCAGCAGCAAGATGATCCAGCTGTATGACCACAGCAAAATGGATGATGCGGGAGATATGTATACTCTTATGGGATGGGCTTTTCAAAGGGGCGTGGGACGGCCCTCCGGCGGCTATAACCATGTTTGCCGAGTATTTTCTGCCTGTGCCGGGGCTGCTATTTACCGCAGGGAGGTATTTGAGACCATCGGTTATTTTGATGAGATGCATTTTGCATATCTGGAAGATATTGACGTGGGCTACAGGGCCCGTATCTATGGATATGATAATATTTACTGTCCCACAGCGGTCGTTTATCATGTAGGAAGCGGCACCAGCGGTTCCCGCTATAATCCTTTAAGGTGCGGCTGGCAGCAAGGAATAATGTGTATCTGAATTATAAAAACATGCCCCTTTTCCAGCTGGTATTAAACAGTCTTCCCCTGGGACTTGGGATCCTGGTAAAATATGCTTTTTTCAGGAAAATCGGCTTTGGGAAGGATTACATTGACGGTTTAAAAGAGGGATTTAAAACTGCAAAACAGTGCAGAAAAGTGAAATATAATAAGAAGCATCTGAAAAATTATTTGGCTATTGAGTGGGGATTATGTACCGGAACCCTGCTGTATATCCGGGAATTTTTGGCGAGACAGGCGGCAAAATTGTGAGTTCAGCCATTACATCTTCTTGTTTCCATCATTCATGAAAACAAGAAGCACAAATTTTATTATAATTTTAAGAGAAAAGTTATGGAATAATGGGAATGTATCATGTATAATGTTTTGAATGAACAGCTATTTTCCCCGACCGGGAAAATGAGCAGACCAGGAATCCAACAAAAGGTGATATACAATGATTAAAGATAACCAGAAAAGCCTGAACCATGTTCAGGTGCTTCTGGATGCAGTGGTGACAGCAGCAGCCTATGTGCTGGCGTGGTTTATTATCGTCAGCGGTAAGGTGGTGCCTTTAAGGGGGGTCACCCTTGAGCCGGGGCCTTATTTTGTGGCTCTTATATTTATTGTTCCTGTTTATCTGATCTTAAACGGCTGCTTTCACCTGTATGTACCCAAACGCATCCAGGGAAGACGGGTTGAATTTGCCAATATCTGTAAGGCAAATGTGATCGGTCTGATGCTTTTTACGCTGATCCTTTTTGGCGGACGAAGCTTTATTGTACATCTGGGGTATTTCTCAACCAGAATGCTCCTGGTGTTTTTTGCTTTGAATATTCTTCTTCTGGCAGGAGAGAGACTGGCGATCCGTCTGTTTTTACGCTCTCTGCGTACCAATGGCTATAATCAGAAGCATGTGCTTATGATCGGTTACAGCCGTGCGGCAGAAGGTTTTATTGACCGGGTATCCTTAAATCCGGAATGGGGATACCACATCCAGGGGATCCTGGACGACCATAAAGATCCAGGCTATGTTTATAAGAAGATCCCGGTTTTAGGACCGATCTCCCATCTGGAGACATTTCTTGCTGCCAATACATTAGATGAGATCGTTATTACATTAAGTATCGGTGAGTACGCAAATCTGGAACAGATCGTAGCAGCCTGTGAAAAATCCGGCGTGCATACGAAATTTATTCCGGATTACAATAATATTATCCCTACGATCCTTATATGGAAGATCTTCAGGGACTTCCTGTAATCAATATCCGCCATGTGCCGCTGACCAATGTATTTAATGCTACGGTAAAGCGTTGTGTGGATATTTTCGGGGCACTCTTTGGAATCACTCTGTTTTCACCCCTTATGCTGATCACAGCAGCACTGATCAAGATCACTTCTCCGGGACCGGTCATTTACAGTCAGGAGCGCATCGGACTGCACAACCGTCCTTTTAAAATGTTTAAATTCCGTTCCATGGAAGTCCAGGATCCAAACAAGGAGAAAAAGCAGTGGACTACTCCACATGATCCACGGGTTACTCCGGTTGGACGTTTTATACGAAAGACAAGCATTGATGAGATGCCTCAGTTTTTTAATATCCTCATCGGGGATATGAGTCTGGTAGGCCCAAGACCGGAGCGGCCTCTTTTTGTAGAAAAGTTTAAGGAAGAGATCCCACGTTATATGATCAAGCACCAGGTAAGACCGGGTCTTACAGGATGGCACAGGTCAATGGTTACAGGGTGATACTTCTATTACAAAGAGGATCGAACACGATCTGTATTATATTGAAAACTGGAGTCTGGGATTTGATTTTAAGATCATGTTCCTGACTATATTCAAGGGCTTTATTAATAAGAATGCCTACTGATCACTGATACAGCGCATAGCGAAAACCGTTACCATTACAATGAGGAAATGTACATGAATCACGATTTTGACAACGAATTTGAGACGGATGACGAACTGAAAAGAGGACGCAGCCGCAGAAAAGAAGGAAGGAAATACCCGTCTTCTGGACGCACAGGCAGAACTTCAGGGACAGACAGCACAGGAAGAAGCATAGGAAGAGGCAGTACAGGAAGAGGCAGCAGGACAGCTGCCGGGGCCGGAAAGAGCCGTTTAAGGACGATTATCATTTTTATTGTGGCCGAGATCATTGCCCTGGCCCTTATTGGCGCAGGCTGGTATGGAAAGCGTATGATGTCTCTGATGCAGACAGATACAGAGTTTAATAAGGCAGATATGACTAACCCCTATATTTCCATGGAAAAAGAGCAGGCAATGAGGGGCTACTGGACGGTAGCACTGTTTGGCGTGGATACCGTGACAGTTCTGTTGGAAAAGGAAATATGTCCGACGTTATCATTATCTGCAATATCAACCAGGAAACCGGCGAGATTAAATTAGTCAGCCTTTTCAGGGATACTTATCTGAACGTGGATGATAAGAACGGCTATAATAAGATCAATCAGGCATATTTCAGAGGCGGTCCAAAGCAGGCAGTAGAGGCCTTAAATAGGAACCTGGATCTGGAGATCGATGATTATGCTACCTTTAACTGGAAGGCAGTGGCAGATGCTATTAATATTTTAGGTGGTGTGGACGTAGAGCTGAGCAAGGCAGAGTTCTACTATATCAATGCCTATATTACAGAGACTGTAAATTCTACCGGTGTTGGTTCTTACCAGTTAAAGAGCGCCGGACCAAACCATTTAGATGGCATCCAGGCAGTTGCTATGCACGTCTTAGGAAAATGGATACAGACTTTGCAAGAACTGAACGTCAGAGAAAGATCATCCAGTTAAGCTTTGACAAGCTTAAAAAGGCAAATTTCTCAGTTGTTAATAATGTAATGGAAGTTGTATTCCCACAGATCTTAAAGCAGTGTCACTCTGGATGATGTGATCCCGGCAGCAAAGAACCTGACCCGTTATCATATTGGAGAGACAGCAGGATCCCTGAGGCAAGAAGTGATATGACTATAGGGAAAAAGGGTGACTGTGTTATTCCGAAGACACTGGAGAGCAACGTGATCTCTCTTCATAAGTTCCTCTTTAATGATGAGAATTACACACCAAGTGATATGGTAAAGAAGATCAGTGCACAGATCGCATCTGACACAGGTCTTTACAAGGAAGGAAAGCCAGTTGGTGATGTTGGAACCGGTGGTGGTTATACTCCAAAGGAAACAGAAGCCAAAACAGATGAAAAGAGTACACAGAAGGATAATTCAGAAAGCAGCTCTTCTTCTGATACGAACAATGAAAGCACCTCAGCTGTGGATGAGAGCATCATTGACGGCGAAACTGATTTTGAGTATGAAACAGATGAGGATGGAAATGTGATCGATCCGCCGGAAGATTATATTCCACAGACCAGCAGGCACAGCTCTGAAAGCTCGTTGCATCCAGGTGAGACCAGCCAGGCACATCCGGGAGAGACCACAAAGGCGCCTCACCCGGGAGAATCCAGTGAAGGTTTAAAGCTACAGTTCCAAGCGGTACTTTGTCACCTTCACCTGCTACAGAAGCGGCAACAACAGAGGCTGCAACCAAAGCAGTTGGTCCTGGAAGCCGTGAGACAACAGCAGCTTCACAGTTCAGCCCTGAAAACCGCATTCAGGAAGAGAATACAGGTGGTCCGGGAGCGATGATCGTACCGGCAGCCTGATGTGAGTGTGAGAATAGATGTTATAGACCGGCATATGTCTGGGCTGTAAAGGATAAATGAAGAGATTCCGCGAAAGTATGGTCTGCGGGATCTCTTTTTTTACTTCCATATTCTGCACTTGCTGAAATGATAGATTCAGTATAAAATGATGATGTCACCCTCAGGTGACATGTCCGTTAGTTTTTTAAGAAGGGAAGACGAACATACATGAGGAAAAACAGTTTATTGAAAAAGACGGCATGGATCGTTCTTTCGGCAGTCCTTTTTGGAACTGTGGCAGGAACAGTGATGACAGGTGTACAGATCGCATCTTCCGGAATGGTTTCCCAGTTTTTTGCCATTGTTTCATCAGATGAGAAACTGCCTGAACAGGGAGAAGAACTGCTGCCTGAGCCATTTCCAGGTGGAAATGTACCGGGGATCCTTCCTGAAGCGCCAGCAGTCCCGGCACCGGCTACAGATGTTTCACAGGTGGTAGAAGAGGCCATGCCTGCGGTAGTGGCAGTTGCCAGTACAGCAGTTTACCAGATGCCGGATTTTGGATTTGGCTGGTTTTTTGGAGGCGGAAGCCAGTCCTATGAAGTGCCAAGCAGCGGCTCCGGTATTATTATCGGGGAAAACGATACAGAACTTTTGATTGTTACTAACAATCATGTGGTACAGGATACAGTGTCCTTAAAGATCACCTTTGTGGATGATGCAGCAGTAGATGCAGCTGTAAAGGGAACGGACACAGATACAGATCTGGCAGTTATTTCTGTTCCGTTGGATCAGATTCCACAGGAAACGAAAGAGAAGATAGCAGTTGCAAGGCTGGGAGATTCAGATGGCTTAAAGGTTGGTCAGGGAGTGATCGCATTGGAAATGCCCTTGGATATGGACAGTCTGTTACAGTAGGCTATGTAGCCGCGTCCTGAAACCGGGAAATAAAGACTTCCGACTGGTAATGCAAGTAGTGCTGCTTCAGACAGACGCA
>ENA-OQAZ01000800-OQAZ01000800.1-human-gut-metagenome-genome-assembly--contig:-NODE-800-length-16834-cov-1.977435_pt1 | contig 16834 bp, 18 predicted proteins | sample MGYA00242737_ERZ504531 | MGnify/ENA primary metagenome ERZ504531 (study PRJEB26092, sample SAMD00036244) | human gut metagenome | host: Homo sapiens | study: EMG produced TPA metagenomics assembly of... | reverse complement strand
CTTTTGTCAAGGCATTTTCGAAATCTGATGCTGTTGCAAAAGCACTTACCTCATATCCTGCATTTTTTCAATGCAAACTGTTCAATTTCCGAAATATTCTTATCATCTTCTAAAATATAGATTTTTCCCATATGCGTTTCCTATTTTTTTTCAGGTAAGATTGAATAAGCAATGTTTACGGCATGATCTGCTATTCTTTCTAACCCAATTACTAAATCAGTAAAATAAGTCCAGCCTCAATTGAGCAATCACCTGCTGCCATTCTTTCAACATGACCTTCCTGATAATCAATCTGCATCTGATCAATAATGTCTTCTAATTCATTAATCTTATCCATATTAGACTTGTCATTGTTAACAAATGTTTTTACTGATTCATCAAAAATCTTAATTACTTTGTTATACATTTTTACAAGTTCTTTTTTTCCTTCATTAGAAAAGTTGATTTTTTTATTTTTCTCTTTAAAAGCATCATCCATAATATTTACTGCATGGTCGCCAATACGTTCTACGTCAATAACAACGTGGAATAAACCACCTAATCTTTCTCTATCCTTAATAGCATACCATACTGGTTAGCTTTTACCATATATTCTGTTATTCTATGACTTAAGAAATCAATGTACTTCTCTCTTTTATAAACATCATCTGCAGCACTTCTGTCATTTTCAAGTAATGCTCTTGTTGAAAATTCAAGATTCTCTCTTACCATTAATGCCATACGTTCAATTTCCTGAACAATTTCAACCATGGCTGTTGATGAAGATGGTGCACCTGAAACTCCAATGTATTTTAATACCATTTCGTTTTCATCATGTTCTTCATTTCCCTTTGAATGAATAACCTTCTTTGATAATTTTACAAGAAGACCTGAACATGGGAATAATATAATAGTCTGGAATACCTTGAATAATGTGTCTGCGTTGGCAACAAATCTCTTAAAGTCACCTGAACCGCTAATACCCATAATTCCATTAATAATAGTCCGGCTTGCAAAAGCTAATATTATTGAAATAACAACAAGACCTACAACGTTAAACATGACGTGGATAAATGCTGTTCTCTTAGCGTTTCTGTTAGCATTCATTGCAGCCATAACTGCAGGTGTACATGAACCGATGTTTGCACCTAAGATAAAGTATAAACATGCCAATGGTTCAACAAGTCCTGAGCTGTCCAATACAGTACCAACTAGGCGCGTGACTGTTACTGATGAACTCTGAACAATAACTGTTAAAACAAGTCCAAGCAAAACTGCTATGAAAGGATTGTCCAAATATTCAAAAATCCTTACTAATGACTCATATTCCGGTATCTGGCCAAGTGCCCCTGTCATAAAGTTAATTCCAAGGAATAATGCACCGAAACCAAAAATAACCGCTGCTATCTTTTTAAGTAATGGTTTCTTTCCGAACATTAATACGGCTGAACCAATAAATATAATAAATGGTGCCACTGCCGTAAGCTTTAATGATACTAACTGTGAAGTGATTGTTGTACCGATGTTTGCACCAAAAGTTAACCCTACTGATCTTTCAAGTGTTAAAATGCCTGCATTTACAAAACTTACTTCCATTACAGTTGTTGCACCTGAAGACTGAATAAATGCAGTAAATAATGCACCAAATGCTACTCCTATAAATTTAGTTCTTGTGCATCTGTCTAATACCCCTCTAAGTTTTTCACCTGCGGCCTGCTGAAGGCTGTCACTCATATATTTCATTCCAAATAAAAAGAGTGCAAGACCACTCAACAATTCTGTTATCATTGTGTACATAACTCTAATTAACTCCCTAAATATCTTTTTCATTATTTTCGCTGTCGCTTCTTTACAATAACAAGCCTAAGTAAAATCTACGTAAAAATTTTAACATAGTTTTTACTTTTATACTAGATAAATATCTTTTTTTTAATATTATTTCGATTTATTAGTACTTTTCCACAAAATTTGCATAAAGATACTGCTAATTTTTTTCAGTTTGGTTTTAAATATACGCCTCTGTAATCCTTTGGAGAATTTTTGCTTAATATAATTTCCATATGAATTTCTTATTAAGAAAAAATGTGGGACATTTTCTTACATCCCACACTTTTTCTTAACAAAATATTTACTCAATTATTTTGTATTTTTTCATTAATTCTTTCTGATAAGACTCATCTTCTGCTGACTTTTCAAGCTCATCATATTTTTTTTCTGACATTAATACTTTGATTAACTTATTAACCTGACCGGATCCCTGAGCTTTTCCTTCTGCAATGCCTTTTCTCCAACCTTCGGCAAGTCCTCTCTTATACTGTCGGTCCATTTCTGTGTTATATGACATGTATATTACCTCCAATGCCTATTTTATCCATTGAGTTATCCTATGGACATCTTTTTCCATAATCCTATATTATAAGCATTGTGACAAAATTTCAATCATTTCATCAACATTTTCTTTTGTTATAACAAGAGGTGGTACCATTCTAAGCACATCACTTCCTGCTGATATAACAAGAAGTCCTTTATCAATGGCTTTATTTACAGTGTCTATAACAGGTGTTGTAAGAACAAGTCCCTGCATAAGTCCTTTACCACGTCTTGCAACAACATTGTCGTACTGTTCCACTAATTTGTCCAACTGTTCTTCCAAATAATTGCTTACTTCATTAACATGTTCAAGAATATTCATTTCTTCAAACAAATCAAATACTTTTGAAACTGCTGCTGTTGCCAATGGATTTCCACCATAAGTTGTTCCGTGATCTCCCGGAACTAATGAATCACAGCACTTCTCCCCTGCAACAAATGCTCCAACAGGAACACCACAACCTAAAGCCTTGGCTGTTGTAATAATATCAGGTTTAACATTATAATGCTGGAATGCATACATCTTTCCTGTTCTTCCCATACCACACTGGATTTCATCACAAATCATTATAATGTCATTGTCATCACAAATCTTTCTGATTCCTTCCATAAATTCCTTAGTTGCCGGATAAATTCCACCTTCACCCTGCACAGGTTCAACAATAATGGCACATGTTTTTTCATTTATTAATGCCTTTACACTGTCTAAGTTATTAAACTCTGCAAACTTAATTCCTGAAATCATTGGTCCAAAAGGTTCCTGATAATGTGAGTTACCTGTTAATGCCAAAGCTCCCATTGTTCTTCCGTGGAAAGAATGATTCATTGCAATAACTTCGTGGTCTGAATTTTTGTCTCTGTCATAAGCATAACGCTTAGCCATTTTTAATGCACCTTCAATAGCTTCTGCACCACTGTTAGTAAAGAATGCTTTCTTAAGTCCTGATGCTTCCACTACCTTTTTTGCTGCTTCAATGGCAGGCACATTATAATACAAATTAGATGTGTGTATAAGCTTGTCAATCTGAGCCTTTAATGCATCATTATATTCTTTATTTCCATATCCTAATGCAAATACAGCTATTCCTGCTGCAAAGTCTAAATATTTCTTTCCATTAACATCATAAAGATAAACACCTTCACCTTTATCTAATACGATTTTAAATCTGTTATATGTATGTATAAGGTACTGTTCTCCCTGGTCCATATATTCTTTATCTGTCATTTTACTTTCCTCACTTTTATTAACGTTTTATTTGTTTAATAAGTCAGTATAGAATTTTTCCTGTTCGTCATCTAAAATTGCTGTACCGACACCTTTATTTGTAAAGATTTCAAGAAGAATACTATGTGGAATCCTTCCGTCAAGAATATGAACTCTTGATACACCATTTTTTTATAGCATCCATACAGTTTTTAATTTTTGGTAACATTCCGCCGGCAATTATACCATCTTCAATTAATTTTTCTGCTTCTGAAACTGTCATTTCTGAAATAACTGTACTGCTATCATCTTTATCCATATAACACCCTCAGTATCTGTTAAGAATGCAAGTTTTTCTGCTTTTACTGCTTCTGCAATTGCACTTGCAGCATCATCAGCATTAATATTGTAACCATGATAATCTTCATCTAATCCAATAGGACAAATAATTGGTAAAAAGTCATCTTCAAGTAATTCTAACAAAATTTCTTTATTTACACGTGTAACTTCGCCAACATATCCAATATCCTGGCCTTCTGATAATTTTTTCTTTACAGTGAGAAGTCTTCCGTCTTTACCACTGATACCTATTGCACGTACTCCTAACTGTTCAACTATCTGAACTAATTTCTTGTTTACGCTGTTAAGTACCATTTCAGCAGCCTCTAAAGTATCTTCGTCAGTTACTCTAAGTCCGTTAATGAATTGCGTTTCCATTCCAAGTCTGTCAATGTGACGGCTGATTGCTTTTCCGCCCCCATGAACGATTATTGGCTTGAATCCTACTAATTTAAGAAGTGTAATGTCCTGAATTACGCTTTTCATAAAGTTTTCGTCAAGCATTGCGCTTCCGCCGTATTTTACTACGATGATTTTTCTGTTGAATCTTTGTATGTAAGGTAGGGCTTCAATTAGCACGTCTCCTTTTTCTATCCATTTGTCCATGTCCAGCTGCTGCTGTTGTCCCTTCATTATCATTTTCGTCTCTCCTTTCGATGTTATCTCACAGAAAATTTTTGTCTTGCAAACACGTTGATTTTATCTTGTTTGCTAATCCAAAAATTTTCTGTGAGATTATTATTGATTTGCACAATATATGATTTTCTTTATTTACGTAATGCATTCGTACTAAGCTTCGCTTATTCTTCGTCTACATAGTTAAATTTTATTTCTTTTCCATCAATCCCATATATGCATATTGTGTCACAAAATGTTGCATCTACATATTTTTCTTCTTTGTTGCATTTTTCTCTTTCATTCCTCACTCATTAATATATAATGCCCCTTTCAATTTCTTGTCCTTAGCTTCTGTAGTCAGCATTAATGCTTACGTATTCATGTGTCAAATCACAGCCCCACGCTGTTGCTGTGCAATCACCCATTTTTACGTCTGCAATGGCTGTTACTTCATTTTCTGACAAAATCTTTGTTGCCTTTGCTTCGCTGTAGTCTGTAGCCATTCCGTTTTCTACTATTTTAAGTTTGCCTGCTTTGCTTTCAAAATAAATATCTACTTTTTCAGGATCAAACTTGGCTGTTGAATATCCCATTGCACAAAGGATTCTTCCCCAGTTAGCATCATGTCCGTAGATTGCTGCTTTTGTAAGGCTTGATGTTACAATTGATTTAGCAAGTGTTACTGCCTGTTCTTTGCTTTCTGCATTTACGATTTTTACTTCAAATAAAGCTGTTGCACCTTCTCCGTCTCCTGCTATTTTCTTAGCCAAAAATTCATTTACTGCGTGAAGTGCCTCTACGAATTTGTAATAATCTTCGTTTTTCTCTGTAATTTCAGGGTTGTCTGCCAAACCATTAGCTAATAACAATACTGTATCATTAGTTGATGTGTCACCATCTACTGAAATCATATTAAATGTATCTTTAATGTCACCGCTTAATGCTTCGTATAACATTGACTTTGAAATTTTTACGTCAGTCATTATAAAACCTAACATTGTACACATATTAGGATGAATCATTCCTGAACCTTTGCACATTCCTCCGATTGTGCATGTTTTTCCGCCAATTTCAAATTCAAAAGCTATTTCCTTTGGAATTGTATCTGTTGTCATAATGGCTTCTGCTGCCAAATGACCACCATCTAAACTTTCGTCTAATGTTGGTGCAAGTAACTGGATTCCTTTTGTTATTTTGTCCATTGGAAGCTGGGCTCCAATAACACCTGTTGAAGCTACAAGTACCTGTCTTTTTTCTATATCTAATGCTTTAGCTGTTGCTTCTGCCATTTGTTCGCAGTAATCCATTCCTATTTTGCCTGTACATGCGTTGGCTACACCACTGTTACATACTACTGCATGAACATAATCTGATGTGTAAATTGTATCTCTGTCCCAGATTACGGGGGCTGCTTTTACCTGATTTGTTGTAAATGTTCCTGCGGCAACACATGGTGTGCTGCTATATATCATTGCCATATCTTTTTGTCTTTTTAATTCCGGCTTTTAAGCCCATGGCTGCAAAGCCTTTTGGTGCTGTAACACCACCTTTGATTTTTTCATGGTTAAATTCCTTTCGTTTAGTTTTTTGCTGGTTCTATGTTCAGCTCGATTACGTGCTTCGCACTTCATCGGGCGAGCTTTTAGTTTTTTGCTGCTTTTATGTTCAGCTCGATTACGTGCTTCGCACTTCATCTCGCTGTGTTTATGTTTGTTATTACCTTGGGAACGAAGTTTTCTTTCAAAAGGAACTGTGTTCCTTTTGAAACCACAGCTACTGCTGTGGTTTTGTACAAATAGTAATGGGCATCCTTGCAAGCAAGCTTGCACTTGCCTATTGCTTTGTTCAGCTCGATTTCGCACTTTGTGCTCCATCTCGCTGTGGTTGTGTTTGCTATTTCATTTCAAACGAAGATTTCTTTTAAAAGGAACCTTGTTCCTTTTAAAACCAAAGCTAACGGCTTTAGTTTCTACCAAATAGCAATAGGCATCTTTGCAAGCAAGCTTGCACTTGCCTATTGCTATTTGGTAGGAAATTCTTTCGGCTGTTAGTTTTATGGGAACATTGGTACTTGTTGTTAAGCCTTCGTTTTCCGGTAATCCAAACATTATGTTCATGTTTTGGACTGCCTGGCCTGCTGCTCCTTTTACCAGGTTGTCCATAGCTCCCATCATTATTATTCTTCCTGTTCTTTCGTCTACTTTGAAGCTTACGTCCACAAAGTTGCTTCCTTCTACCCATCTTGTTTCAGGTGGTGTGCTATTTTCGAGTACTCTTACAAAGTATTCGTCTTTGTAGTATTTGTCGTATACTGCTTTTACTTCTTCATATGTCATTGGTTTCTTTAATGTGGCATATGATGTTGCAAGGATTCCTCTCTGCATTGGTATTAAGTGTGGTGTAAAGTTTATCATTACTTCTTCACCTGCTGCATAGCTTAACTGTTCTTCGATTTCAGGTGTATGTCTGTGTGTTGCAACACCGTATGCTTTGCAGTTTTCGTTTACCTCACAGAATAAGTTGTTTACTTTTGCTCCACGTCCTGCTCCTGATGTTCCTGACTTAGCATCTATTATTATTGATTTTGGATCTACCAATCCTTCTTTTACCATTGGATATATTGATAAGAAGCTACATGTTGGGAAGCATCCCGGATTTGCTATTAATCTTGCATCTTTTATTTTGTCTTTGTTTACTTCGCATAATCCATATACTGCTTCTTCTATAAACTGTGGGCTCTGGTGTTTGATTCCATACCACTTTTCATATGTAGCAACATCTTTTATTCTAAAGTCTGCACTCAAATCTATTATTTTTACTTTTTTAAGAATTTCTTCATTAACTAATGAGCCACATAATCCCTGTGGTGTTGCTGTAAATATTACATCTACTGCGTCAGCTAATTCTTCCATATTGTCATCCATGCATTTTGCATCTACTATCTGAAACATATTTTTAAATACATCTGCATATTTTTCATCAACGTAGCTTCTTGAACCAAACCAGACTACTTCTGCCTCTTTATGCTGCTGTATTAATCTTACTATTTCTGCTCCTGCATAACCAGTTGAGCCTATAATACCAACTTAATCATAACTAACCTCTTTCATTATTAATATGTAATTCTTTTTGGGTTAAATGTTTTGTTATTCAATCCATCTCTTTATTTTAGTATTTTCCTTATTAAAATACAACATTTTTATATGTGCATTAATAAATATACATCTTTTTTGTATATTATGCAAGTAATTTGCATAAAAATACATAATAACACATTTTTTCCTTGCATTTTATGCATATATGCTGTATAGTATCACGTGAAAAGAAAAAGTGGATGCAATATTCCGCTGTTTATTATATTTATTTTTATGGAGGATTTTAAAATGGCAAAGGAAAAGTTATTCTTGCTTACTCAGGCGGACTTGATACTACTGCTATCATCCCTTGGTTAAAGGAAAATTATGATTATGATGTAGTCTGCTGTTGCGTGGACTGTGGACAGGGAAATGAATTAGACGGACTTGAGGAAAGAGCTAAGTATTCAGGTGCTGCTAAATTATATATAGAAGATATTACTGATGAATTTTGTGATGATTACATTATTCCATGTGTTCAGGCAGGTGCTGTATATGAAAACAAATATCTTTTAGGTACTTCTATGGCTCGTCCTGGAATTGCTAAGAAGTTAGTTGAAATTGCAAGAAAAGAAGGTGCTGTTGCCATTTGTCATGGTGCTACAGGAAAAGGTAACGACCAGATTCGTTTCGAACTTTCTATTAAAGCTCTTGCTCCTGATATTAAGATTATCGCTCCTTGGAGAGACAGTAAGTGGAAATTACAGTCACGTGAAGACGAAATCGAATATTGCAAGCAGCATGGCATTGATCTTCCTTTTGGACTGATCAGAGCTACAGCCGTGACCGTAACCTTTGGCACATTAGCATGAAGGTCTTGAACTTGAAGATCCAGCTAATGAACCAAACTACGACCACCTTTTAGTTTTAGGAGTTTCTCCAGAAAAAGCTCCTGATGAACCTGAATATGTTACAATGACATTTGAAAAGGGTGTTCCAACATCAGTTAACGGAAAGAAGATGAAGGTTTCAGATATTATCCGTGAATTAAACAGACTTGGTGGAAAACATGGTATCGGTATTATTGATATTGTTGAAAACCGTGTTGTTGGTATGAAATCACGTGGTGTTTATGAAACTCCGGGTGGAACAATTCTTATGGAAGCTCACAAGCAGCTTGAAGAATTAGTTCTTGACAGAGCTACAATGGAAACTAAGAAGGATATGGGTAACAAGTTATCACAGATAGTTTACGAAGGAAAATGGTTCACTCCTCTTTGTGAAGCAGTTTGTGCTTTCGTTAGATCAACACAGGAATATGTTACTGGTGAAGTTAAATTCAAACTTTACAAAGGAAACATTATTAAGGCAGGAACAACTTCTCCATATTCATTATATAGCGAAAGTCTTGCATCATTTACAACTGGCGAATTATATGATCACCATGATGCTGACGGATTCATTACATTATTCGGCTTACACTTAGGTAGAGCAATGAAGATGTTAGAATTAGAAAAAATAAAACAAATCAGGAATAATTAATCAAAATTAATTAAATGATTCTTATAAAAATATCCGATTATTGATTTTTTTCAACAGTCGGATATTTTTTACCCCTATAATTTTCATGCACTTTTATCACTTTCTATAGTTGTAATTTCTTTACACCCCTACCTTTTTATAGTAGAATATAGATATTAATGTGAAGACGGTTAGAAATCGTTTTTTTATTGTTTATATTTGAAAAATACTAATGTTGTTGTATCTATATTCTGAAGGCAATAACATTTCAGACTTTAAATAAAAGTACAAATTTATAAAGGTTATTAATATGAAAGATTCAATTATAAAGTTTAGAAGTTTTTTGTTAGCACATATTAAGAATCCAAGTTTGCAAACACTTATTAAAGGCTTAATAAGTTACGAAATGCTTACTTATGTTTTTTTCGGCATTGGTACTGCCATTGTTGACTACCTTGTATTTACTTTTTTTAATGCAGGTAAGGTCAGTGCCTTATTGCCAATATCATCTCAACATTTTGTGCTATCATTTTTTCTTATGTCACAAATAAGCGATGGGTATTCAAAAGTAAGACCAGCGGTTTTATGGAAGTTCTATATGAGTTTTTGCGCTTTGCCAGAGCCCGTATAGCTACTTTAATAATGAGCGAAGTTATTATTTTTGCTTCAGTTGCTATTTATGGAAATAACCAGAAAGTCAACCAGATTTCAAAACTTATTTCTATGGTTCTTACGGTTATTTTAAATTATATTATCAGTAAATTATTTATTTTCAATGATAGAAAGGAGCTTATTAATGAAAACAAATAGTAAAAAGTTTTCTATTAAGGATTGGTTTGAAAAAAATAAGTTATATATACTTGCTTTTGTATTGCCTATTTTATCTATGTTAATAGTCTACTATTTTAAGAATATTTTCCCATTTGGTGACCAAATGTATCTTCGAAGTGACTGTTATCATCAGTACACACCTTATTTAGAAATACTTCAACAGAAACTTAAAGACGGGGGAAGCCTTTTTTATACTTGGGAAATCGGCGCCGGTATGAACTTTATGGCGGTTGCCGCTTATTATCTTACAAGTCCCCTTAACCTACTTGCCATTATCTGGCCGGGTTATATGCTGATATGGTAAGTTTTTTCATCGTATTAAAAATGGGACTTGCCGGATTTTCAGTATGCTACTATCTTACAAAACGTTTTGGTCAGAAAAATATTTCTTCCGTAGTTTTCGGTATGGCATACGCTTTATCAGCTTATTTTGCAGCATTTAGCTGGAACATTATGTGGCTTGACTGTATGTGGTTACTTCCATTTATTGTTCTTGGTCTTGAAAAATTAGTTAACGAAAAGAAATGCAAAATGTACTGCATTTCACTTGCACTTGCAATTTTCTCTAACTATTACATTGGCTTAATGATTTGCATTTTCAGCATTATTTATTTTGTTTACTTATTCTGCATTGTTGAATTTGATGAAACTGTTAAAAAAACTAAAGCAAGACTTCTTATTTTAAAAGACTATGCAATTTACTCAATACTTGGCGGTGCTCTTGCAGCATGCGTTATCTTACCAGAGTATTTTTCATTGTTAACTACTAAGTCTGCTGATTCAAGTTTCCCAACAACTTTGGAAGAAACTGTTTCAATGCTTTATATGATTTTCAGATCATTAATATGTGTTCCTGTTGCAGATTTAAAATATTATCCTGAACCTAATATTTATTGTTCAGTAGCTATTTTTTATACTTATTCCATTGTTCTGGATGTGTAAAAAAATTAATGTTAAAGAAAGAATTGGCAAAACCGTTATTCCTTGATTATGCTTTTAAGCTTTGGTCTTAACATTCCTGCATATATCTGGCACGGATTCCATTTTCCTAACAGCTTGCCTTGTAGACAGTCTTTCCTTTATATTTTCCTTATTCTTACTATGTGCTATGAGGCATTTCTGTATATTAGGGAATATGAGCCAAAACATATTGCATGGGCTACAGGCGGTTCACTAGCTTTGGTATTTTTACTTGACCAGTTATTTAAAGACGCTTCTATTTTCAGCGATTTGGAAATTGAGACAAGCATTGTAAAGATTATTTACTTTAGTCTTTTGTTTATAGTTGTATATGCCTGCCTTATTGTCTGGTATAAGAAAGCACCTAAGCTTAAACCTTTCCTTTCATATTTGATGGTTCTGATTGTATTCTGTGAATTAACTTTGAATATGAATGTTACAGGTATTCCAAGTACATCAGGAAGAAAAGGTTACTACGAAGCTACTAAGGCTTACGACCAGTTAAATGATATTACTAAGAAAGATGCAGATTCTCAGAACGTTAAATATTACAGAACTGAATCTGCTGTCCACACTACAAGAAATGATGGTGCCCGCTTTGATTACAATAGTATTTCAACATTTTCATCTGTATTATCTGCAAATATTCAGGATTACTTTGATTCAATGGGATTACAGACTTCATACAATGCATGTTCATACTATGGTCATACACCACTTACAGCATCATTGTTCTCAATAAAATATGAATATTCAACAGGAGAGCCATCTCTCCCTAATAATGTATCATTGCTTAACAGCGCTTCTTACAATTTAGAAAGTGGTGGAAATTCAACTGTTTATGCATATGAATATAATAACACATTACCATTAGGCTTCTTAATTAATTCAAGTTCAATTGCAAAGATGAACTCTGAAGCCGGTGATCCATTTACAATGCAGAATAACTTTGTAACTTCTGCAGTAAACGGCGGACAGATGATTTTCCATAGATTAAAGACAGACGGTACTAATTCAATTACTGCTCAGTATAATCTTGAAGAAAATGATACAGCTAATAAGAGCGGCACAAAAGTTTATGATATATACTTCTACTGCGAAACATCTGCTGAAACTTTAACTGCTACTATTTCTAACGGAAGCATTCAGGACAAGTCTTTTGTTTCAAGTAGTGTTACAACTTCTACTTCAAAAACTTTTGATTCTGCTAACCAGAATTATATTTGTCATCTTGGAAATGTTCCTGAAGGTGCAACAATTAGCATTTCCGCAAGTGATAACACAGCCATCTCAGCCATGTACGCTTATGCATTTGATGAAACTGCCTGGGAATATGACTACAATCTTTTAAATGCTAATCCTTATCAGGTAACATCATTTAGCGATACAAAGATTGAAGGAACACTTACAACAGACAAGGGCAATTTGTTATACACTTCAATTCCTTATGACAAAGGTTGGTCTGTATATGTTGACGGACAGAAAGCTAATACAACAGCTATATGCAAGGGTGCTCTTACAGGTGTAATGGTTACTGCCGGAACACACCAGATTACATTTAAATATACTCCTAGAGGATTCTTCCAGGGAATTATAATTTCAATAATTTCACTTTTAATTCTGTTGGGATTAATATTTAGAGACCGCATATTAGAATTAATCACAGGAAAAAAGAAAGGCTCAAAAGTACCTTCAAAAAAACCACAGGTTCAAAAAGCTGTGGCAAATGAGGAGCCAAAAGTTTCAAAATAAGAACAATAATATATTGATTATTTGTAATTAATATTACTAAAAACCACCCGTTGGTGATATGATACCTCTAAAGTAGACAGATTAAATATAAAAAATCTGTTACTTTGGAGGTATCATATCATGGATTCGGGTGGTTTTCTTATTTTCTCTTTTCCAGTGTTATAGTCAGTATTCCACCTGCTGTAATAAAGAAAACTATCATCCACAATGTTATGTTACTGTTCTCACCTGTTTTTGGAGTATTATTATTCACAGATGTTGTTATGTATTGTGTTTCAGTTTCTGTTGGATTAACCATTGTTATCGTTTCTTCTGTAGTTGCTTCTGTTCTTGAAGTTGTCGATACCTGTTCTACTGTAGTTGCTTCTGTTCTTGAAGTTGTCGGTACCTGTTCTATTGTAGTTGTTTCCTGATTAGTTGTAACCTGTTCTGTTGTGGTCGTTTCAGGGATAGTTGTTGTAGTTTCAGGAGTTGGCTTTAACTGAAGGGCCTTAATTGCATCTTCAATAGCTTTTGCCATTGCGTCAACTGCTGACTGTTCAGTATAGTCTTTATCACGAACAACTGCATCTATAGCTGATGTTACCGCTTCAAAATCTATATAATCATCTTTATTTAAAACATTCGCCTTGGCAATAGCTTCATCTACTTTCGAATAATCTGCCTGAAACAGATATTTTTGATTATATGTTGAATATATAAGGCTATAATGAGCATTGTCCCAATCCTGTCCAATGATATACATAACTCTTAACTTATTTGAACTGTCAATAATAAATGCCGGATATGTTGGAAAATGAATTTCATCTCTATCGTACAACTTCTGTGGAAGTGTATCTGTGTTTCCGGTTTCAGGATTTATGTAATATATACAAATATCTTCCTGTTTAAATTCTTTTACCTTTCCATCTTTATCTTTCCAGATTCCATCTGTTGATTTTTCATATTCCTCGCCATCTATTGTAATATTGGTTCTATTTGTATTTAATGGTTCATATAGAAGTGCTGTAATATATGTCGGAATACCGTCTTTAGACACTATTGAATACTTAGTATCTCCTGTTTTTGAAACATCTGCTAATTCTGTATTTACCAAACCATTCTGCTCATCATTAGAAATCTTATAATCTTTCCATTATTGTAATATGCTATTCCCGGAATATCAGAATCAATACTGATGCATATGTGCTTCCATCTGTAAGTTTTTTTACATCATTTCCATTGTCTATAGCCATCTTTAATGTGGACGGTTTATATTTGCCAAAATAATAATTTTTCTTCACAACTTTTTCAGCCATTACGTCATAAATATTTATCTGTTCAGTTGGTTCATCCCAAACCGTCACTACATCATTACCTACTTTTGCAATTGCATAGGATGATATGTAATTACAATCTCTTGCAAAGACCATTGGAATAAGCCTTCCATTTTCATCAGTACTATTATCTTCTGAATAAAATGTATTATTATCAGGGTTATAGTAAAAACCTTCTATTCCATATGCTTTCTTGTCTTCTGTATCATAGTACACTATCCATGATACAAGAAACTTTCCATCAATCTCTGTTACCTTCGGAGTATATGTACTAATATTCTCTGAATCATAATAAGAAACATTAGTATTTTTAAATTCAACATTTGATGTACTGTCAAAAACACCAAGAGATACTCGCATAGATTTTGCAATCTCTTCACTGGTACTTGATTCTGTAAACTTTTTAGTGGCATTTGTCCAAGCAATTATGCCTTATCATTACCTGAATATACAAAAGGTTCCATATCCAAAGTACCGTCATCCTCAACAGACACCGGTACTGACCATCTTTCGTCTGTACATATGGTATACACAAGTTCTGAACAATTAATATAACTTCTGTCTCCTTTATCAGCAACGAAAGTTGTTAATTTTTTTGTAGTATTAGGAATAGATGCCAACCTTATTTCATCATTACCATATGCACCTTCCATCAATGTTGAATTTGATACGTTACTGTCCTGTGCAGATATTATAGCCGGCATAGTACTGGCTAACAACGCAACAGACAAAATATAAATAATTTTACAATACCCATTTGCAAAAGTAAATGCAAACATTTTGTAAAAAGGGAGCATATAATTATAAAAGTGCTCCATATATTTTATATTGTATCCCAGAGAGAAGATGTCCTCTGCAGGCATCTTCTCTCTGACGAAACATAAAACAATAGGGAGCATAAAAATTATATGCTCCCTTCTTACAATAATTACTATTTCTTGTTTAGTTCCTTTGAAATCGTGTTGTACACTGTCATTAAATTTACAGCTTTCACATTTTCATCTGTTGACAATTTAATCTTCTTTGCCTGATCATCATTAAAGTCTACATCTATATCTTTCAGATATTTAGAATACTTGTGATTAAAATATGTCTGCTGTGCATTCTTTATGATTTCTTCTTTGTTTTTTTCTGTTTCAGTCTTTAAATAACTGTTTACACAGTATACAAGATAATAATCTTTTCCATCCTGTATAATGCTGCTTATTTCCGAATTGCTTAAGTTAAAAGCACTCTTTTCGTATGTTTTAGTGGCCTCATTTTTCTTTAATGTTTTCTCAAACACGTTATCTTCACTATACTGCTTTGCTTCTCTGGCAAATGTCTGATAACCACCTTTTACAAGGTCTGTAACTGTTTTAAGTGTGCTTTTAATCTTGTCTTCTTTAGTATTGTCAGTATTCATTCTGATGTACTGAATCTTCATTACTCTTGCTTCTTCATCGCTAATCTTTGCGTCTGCTTCTGCTGCCAGTGCATCGTAAACCTTGTCCGCCAAATAATAATTCTTATACAAGCTTTCCACATTTTCCTGTGAAGCTCCGGTATATTCTTTTTCCTGACTTGTTAAGGATTTATAATACTCTGCCGCTTTAGTCTTAATCATACTGCTTTCATCTGTTGACAGGGAAATATTTCTTTCCTTTGCCATTGAAGCTAATGTATACTGAACTGTTATGTCTTCTTTAACCTTTTGCATTACATATGACTGCAGTGTCTGATTGTCGCTTACTTTGGCATTCCAATCTACTTTGCCACCAAAGTCTGCCTTGTAAGTTCCTGCTGTATCCATAAGAACAAGCATATATTCCTGTTTTGAACATACTTCTTTGTCTATTTTAAACATTTCACTGCTGCCAAGCCCCACTATCTTACCGATAACAGGTGTTTTTGAATTAAAACTGCATCCAGTAAGACTGCTTACTGACAATGCCACAACCAAACCTAATGCTACTATTTTCTTTTTCATAAGTTCTCCTTACATTCGTATTATATCTTCCAAAATCGTATTAACATTCTCTGCTATGTGTTTAGCTGAACGTCTTACCTCACTGTCTGCCCACTGCATTGCATAACTAAAATATGCATGGCCAAACATTTCAATGTCATTGTATCCGCCGCCAAAAACCACTGTATCTTCTTCTGATGAATTAAACACATGCTGTAAAACCTGAATGGCATTACCTTTTGTTACATACTTTGCTGTAAGATATAGCTGTTCAGGGTTGGAAATTGCCACATTTGCATTCTTTGAGAATTTCTTATAGAAATACTCATATGAAGTCTGGTCAAAGCCTTTCTTTGCAAAAATAGTAATCTTGTTAATTTCACCCTTCATTGACTTTGTATCTTTTTCCTTTTCAGGTTCAATTCCCATTGTTCTCAAATAATTAATAAAATCAATATCTCTTGTTGTTACAACTGCATTTCTCTCACCTGAAAATAATAACTTATAATCCTGTTCTTTTCCAGTTCATTTGCCACTTCAAGACACACAAGTCTGTCCAATGGAGTCTTACTTATAACTTTATCACGATATATAACTGATCCGCCATCATTACATATGTACACAATGTGGTCCTTTGCTTTTCCAAACATAGGATATACTGCGTCATAATTACGTCCTGTTGCCACAGCAAAATAGACGCCTTTTTCCTTTAATTCCATTATCAATTCAATGGTTTCTTCCTGAACCATCTTTTCCCCGTTAGGAACTAATGCTGTTTCTAAATCACTAACTACAAAATTTATCATTACTTCACCATTTATTTTCTTATTTGTTTAACTGTTGAATATTTTCCATAAACATATATGCCTGACATATTCCTGTAGGCCATTACTTTATAATAATACGTCTTTCCTTTCAAAAG
>ENA-OQAZ01000799-OQAZ01000799.1-human-gut-metagenome-genome-assembly--contig:-NODE-799-length-16865-cov-4.502509_pt1 | contig 16865 bp, 26 predicted proteins | sample MGYA00242737_ERZ504531 | MGnify/ENA primary metagenome ERZ504531 (study PRJEB26092, sample SAMD00036244) | human gut metagenome | host: Homo sapiens | study: EMG produced TPA metagenomics assembly of... | reverse complement strand
AGCGCACCCAGGCGTTAGTAGCCAACGCTCACCACGCCTTTCGCCACGCCGCCAACCTTGCCCGCCGCGCCGCCGATTGCCTGCCCCACGCCGCTGTTCACTACGGTGGACGATTACACTCCCGGCTTTTCCGGCCACCCAGCCAGCACCGTTCTGTGCAAGCCCCTTGGCACCGCTCACAAGGTTGGTCAGACCCAAGCCCTCCGGCCCCGCAATGCCCGCAAGGATTTCTTTGCTCACACCAATGGTGCCCTTGCCGAAACCTACGATCTTGCTGCCGATAGTGGTATTCGCCACATTCCCGCTGCGCGCGGATTCGCCAAAATACTGCCTATGGGGCTGCTCGTCGCAGCGTTCTTTGCCATCCCCAGCAGTCCGCCGCCTTGCTTTGCGTCGGTGATCTGCCGGCCACGCCCATAAGGCCCTGCATAAACTTGTAGTCGGTGCCCTTTTGGTTGGTCAGCGTTCCACGGTTTTTAATGCCAAAGTAAGCACCAATGGCGCTGTTCTCCAACCGCTGCATAAAGCTGCCGCTCCCGTTACTGGTAACGGCTCCCCACTGCGTCCGTGTCATGTTGGAGTTTGCCATTGTCGCGCCAACGCCTGCGCCTCGGCCACATTGCTGATCGTGCCAACGGCATTGCCCGCCAAACTTCTGTCCGCCGGTGAACAAACTGCCCACCGCGCCCAGCAGGCCGCCGCTTCTCTCGCTGCCGCCCGCCGCCACGCCAAGCCCGCCGCTCTCACCAAACAGCAGGCTTCCGGCTCCCTCCAAAAGATTCCCGGCCAGCGGCGCAAACTTCATGGCCGCAAAGGTTCCGGCCAACCCGCCAAGGATTCCGGCCACCTGCGGCCCATTGTTCGCTACATAGTCCAGCGCCTTTTGCACATAGGGCAGGGCTGCTTGCAGCGCGTCGCCCAGCTTGGAAATACCGGCGCTCAACAGGTCGGCCAGCGTTCCGGCCAGCGTTTGCAGCTGCGGCATATCCTTACGCACACCGTTCATCAGGTCGATCACAGCCAGCGACAAGGTTTTCTTCACGGGCAAAAACTCCGTGCCAATGTCCTGCTTTAGCGCTGTCACGGAGTTTTTCACCATCGTGTCAATGCTTTCGCTGGTGCTGGCCTGAATAATAAACTCCCGCTCCATACTGCCGGTGTACAGGCTTGGGTCGCTCACCATTGCAAGCGCCTTTTCGTAAGCGCCTAAATTGTTTGTGATCTTTGCGCCGCCCTCAATGGCCCACTGCCCAAACAGGGTGCTAAGTGCAGCAACCTTGCGTTCGTCCGGCATATCCTGCAAAGCGGTAAAAACTTCTTTCAAGGTGCCCACGCCGTCGGTCTGCATACTCTTGGCTATGCCCTCGGCGGTAAAGCCCAGCTCCTCCCACATTTCCTTTTGGGCCTTGGTAGCGTTGCTGCCCTTGCTCAAATTGGTGTAAATGCGGGAAATGCTCGTGCCTACCGGTCAGTGGCAACGCCGGTAGCCTGCATGGCCGTTGCCATAGCGGCAGTAGCCGCCGGGTCAACGCCTGCAATCTGGCCCATCGACGCCGCGCTGTTCACGCTCTGTGCAATTTCTCCTGCCGTGGTTGCGTTATGGGCACCAAGGTAGTTGATTTGGTCTAACAGGGTCATAACCTGTTTGTGGTCAAAGTTGAAGCTGGCCTCCCACTTTGCCACATAGTTGCCGGCGGTCTGGTCATCCAAGTCCATAGCCGTTGCGGCCACAGCAGTATCACGCAGATACCCCGTTGTTAGCTGCTTGTCTACCCCAATTCCCGATTGGCCCAGCGCGGCGCTCATGGCCGTTAGCTGGTCGGTGGTTCGCGGTATCTCGGTACTAAGGTCTTGAATGTAGGTTTTCAGTGCGCCGTAGTTCTGCTTAAAGGTCTTGCCGTTGTCGGCAATCGCGTCACTCACCGCACCGCTGGCGTCCGCCAAGCCGTCCACATAGCGCACCACGGGGGCCATGGCGCTTTCAAGCGCCTGCGCCTCCTTGGTGCAGCCCGCAATGCCCACCGCTGCGGCGGTGGCAACCGCGCCCATAGTGGCAAGGCCGACGGTGCCAATGTTGCTTATGCTCTTGGTTAAACTGCCAATTCTGCTTTGTGTACCATTGATCGCCGCCGTCAGGCTTTTGTCCATCCGGCCCGCAATCTTGATACTAAGCTCTAATGTTTTGCTCGTCGCCATTCCTCCGCCACCTCGTCGTTCAGCTTGGCGAACTCACGGGTCGGCAAATTCAGGTAAAAATCAACGCCTGTCCGCGTCACAGCAGCAAGGCGTATGGCGGCCTTGCGTAATGCTTTCGCACCGCCCTTTACTCGAAAAAACCCGCGTCGTTCACGGCGTTTTTAATTTTCAGCACTTCGTACAGCGGCAGCCCGGTAAAGAACTCCTCCGGCAAGCCCGTTGCCATTCCGGCAAGGATACAGGCGTACAGGTAGTTGTAGCTGGTGTCCGTCACCATAAAGCCCGCGCGGGTCAGGCGGTTTTCCGCCGCGCTCTCGTTCAGGCTGTTCAGGTCTGCAACGCCGTTCAGGTCAATCTCCGTGTACTGCTTGCCCTCAAAGTAGTAGGGCTTTTTCAGCCGCATAATGTGGTTCTCGGTGTTGCTGTCCACATTCATGTACCCCATCACCATGCCGTAGATTCTGCGGGAAACGCCGCGCGGTGCCAACTTAAAAAACTCAATCGGCAGGCCGGTGGCCTTGGCAGCCAAAATGCGCACAAAGGCGGTGGTGGTTTCGCACAGCAGCATGGCGGCAGGCTCCCTCTCATTGAAAAGCTGCCTCTGCGCGTTGATTGCGTCCTGCACGGTCAGCTTGTCCAGCCCGGCAAGGTCAATCTCCGCATACTCCTTGCCCTCAAAAACATAAGGGTGGTTCAGCTTCAAAAGGTACTGGTTTTCGGTCTTGGGTGCCGTCGCTCGGTTTTCTCCTCGGTCACAACGGTAATGTTCTTTTCTTCTGCCATAATGTACAGCTCCTTTTCAGTGTGTCAGTGCTTCTCAAAAATAAAAGCATACCCGCCTCCGGCTCATTCCGGGGGCGGTTCATGCTCTTTGGGTTGTTTGGGTTAGATCAGGCTGCGCACCTTTGCCAGCATATCCACACCCTTGACCTTGTAAACGCCGTTCAGCTTGTCGATTTCGATAAGCTGCTCACCGTCAACCTCGATCATAATATAGGTCACTTCAACCGTAACCTCGGCCTCCATGCCCTCGCTCTTTTCGATCTTGCCGGGCTTGAACTTCTTCACACGGGCCATCTCGACCACGCGCAGGCCCTTAAAGTCATAGCCGCCGCTCTTGTCGTACACCTGCTGCGCTGCGCGGAAAGTCAGGTTTACCACGCTCATGGGCTAAGCATATCAACCGCGCTGGAATACAGCGTGTTAAACTGCACCGCCTGTTCAAAGCTCTCCCACTGGCCGATAGTGGGGCTGTCCACCTCACCGCCGATACCAAAGCCCTCCACGGTGCCGGTTTTCATGTTGATCTCCGGCAGGTCAACGCTGGCGGCAACGCCGATCATCCGCGTACCGTCAAGGTAGGCGTTCGCGTCGTTGATCTTCTCCGGGATATAATTGTTGCTAATCATAGCTCCGTACCTCCTTTATCAGCTCAAAGCCGTTGTCAGTGCGTCCGGGTCAAACTCGATAACATCCTCGATGTCCTCCGCCGGGGTGTAGGGGGTGATATACTGGTGGAAAGTGATCTTGCCGTCCAGCAGGTCGGCGGTGGTGTTCTCCGCCTCGTCGTAGATCACCTCATAGCGGGCGCACACGCCACGGGCCACAAAGCCGTTGCCGCGCACATTCTCGCTGTCCACAATAGCCTCGATCAACCGCTTGTTGGCGGGGCTGTCCACCTTGGAAAAGTAGGTCAGGATAAAACTGTTCGCCGCCCAAGAAAGGAAGCGCCGCACACTGAACCATCTGTCTTTCGGGTCGGTGTTACCGGGGTATGCGGCGGTGTTGTTGCCCCACAGGCGGAAACCACTCATGTTCAGGAAAGTGGCAACGCCAAAGCCGTTCACGGTGTTGGCCTGCTCTTGGTCAAGCACAACCTCGGTGCCGTCCGCAAGGCAGGCGGCGCTGATCGCCAGCGTCTTGTTGGACGGGCTTACATTCGGGGTGTCGGCGTTCACCGCGTCAGTGTAGGCAGTCAGGGCGGCGGCAAGGGCGCTGCCGCTGTAAACCACCTCGCCCACCTTGGCGCAGGGCCACACAGCGTAGGCGTTCGCGTCGCTCACGGCCTGCGCTCCTTGCGCTGCTTCACATCGGTATACTTGGTAGCGCCGCTCTCGGTGCTGTCAATGTCCACAATGCACACCGCCTTAAACACACCGTTGATCTCCTTGGTCTTGGCCTGTAGGGCGGCGGCCACGGTGGCGTCCATGCTAAAGCGCGGGGCCAGCAGAATACCCGGCGTCATGGACAGCTTGGGGTAAATCTGCCGCACCACCTCAAGGCCGGTTTCCTTGCCGGTGGCCGCGTCCACACCGCCCACAATGTCGGCGGCCTTAACCTTGCTGGGGTCAAGTTTCTTTCCTGTCACGGTCAGGGTAGTGGCACTGGCTGCCTTGCCGCCTGCCAGCGGCACAATGTTCAGGGTGCCGTCGTTGTTAAAGCTGGCCGTGTAGTCGGTGTCGCGGGTCAGGGCAGTGCTGCCGCTTTTCACGGTCAGCTTATCCAGCAGCACACCTACCGCATCCAGCACGGCAACGCCGCTGTTCACCTGCACGGTGGTTTCGGCAATGTCCGCCGTATGCTTGGCAGGGTCAAGCACATTGATAAGCACCAGCGGGCCGGTGCCCACAACGCTGAACGCCGCGCTGATACTCTCGCACAGGGTATAGGCGGCAAAGTCGTCATGGTAGCCAACGGCGGCCACAGCCTCCTTGTAGTTGTACGCCAGCAGCGGGGTATTCACGGCCTGCTCCGGGTGTTCCAGCATATTCACGGGCGCGGTGCCCACAACCACCTGCAAACCGGCGGTGCCGGTCACGGGGGCGGTCATACTGGTGGCCTGTTCGCTGGTATATACGCCATGTTTGTATGTAGCCATATCGGTTGTTCCTCCTTACAGTTCGTTTTTGATCTTGTTGTACAAAATGCTTTCCGCCGTGCCTGCCGTTTCCAGCGCTTTGCGCGTCTGTGCAAAGCGTTCCACCGGCACAAGCAGGTTCTTGGCTGCCGGGTGCTGCTTCACAAACTCGTCCAGCGCCGCCGGGGTGTTGCCGCTGGCGTACACGGTGTACTGCCGTGCCACGCCGCGCACGCTCGGCCCGCAGTAAACGCACGGGGTCTTGTGTTCGGTCTTTGCTTCGGTTTCCCCGGTGATCTCCGGGGTGGTGGCCGCCTCGGCGGCCTGCTCCTGTTTCTTAGTCATAGGTACTCCTTTAACTGTTCATCCTGCGTCATGGCAGGTGCCGTGCAGGTCAGGGTACACGCTCCAAAGTAATAGGGGTGCGTGTCGTCCTCCTGCAGCGCCCAAGTGATCGGCTTCAAAACGGTAAACGCGCCGCCAAAGTAGGGGGCCTTACATACTCGCTGGATAATGTCCTCTTTGATGTTCGCCACATCCTGCCAGCCCTCACGGTCAAGGCCGGTGTCATAGGCGCACACTATCAGGCTAAAGTCCACGGTCTGCGGGCTGTCGTCGTCCTCGATCTGTCCGCCGGTCATCCGCACCACAATGTAGGGTGCCTCGGCCTTGTCGGTGTCCACATCGGCATCATCACTCTGCGGTATGGGCAAATCCTGCTTGTAGATTTTCAGTGCCTTGCGCCCCTCTTGGCCGCAAAACAGCTTACCCACAAACAGTTCTTTCAGCATTTCAATCAGCGCGTCTTGGCAAAGCTGCGGGGTACGGCCAATGTCCGCCCTCGCTGCCGTCGTTGGGTGATTTCTCATGGTGGCTCACTTCTTTCCGGCTCTCGCCAATACTCGCTCAACCTGTGCCTGCAACCGCTCTTGCAGGTATTCTTCCACGCTCGGCTCAACCTCCGGCCAAATGGTGTGGTGCATGGCGGTGGCGCTGGGGCTTCCCATTGTCACCAGCTTTTCCACATTGCCCTTGGCGTTCGTCCAGCGCTTGTACCCCTTGGCGGTGCGCGTATGGCTCGACTTGGAGCCAATGCGCCGCTGCACCATGCCACATGGCCGCTGCTGAACTTCACCAAAAAGCCCTTGCTCATGCCGCCCGCGCCGGGCAGCGTTTTCATGCCGCTGGATTTTAATACCTTGGCTTTCCAAACGCTCGGCCCGTCCTTAAAGTCAATTCCGGTAAAGTGCGTCGGCACCGCCGGGCTGGTCTTAAAATAGCCAAGGTCGTTTGCGCATTTTAGCAATGTGCAGTTCCGCCATCAAACTGCTGTTGCTGGCTTTCTTGCGCTGTACAAGGTCTTTCAGGTGCCGCCTGCCTGCGGCGTTCACGGCGTAACGGGTCTTTGCCTTGGCAACCATCAGCTTTCGCGCCTGCCGCGCCGTGGCGTTGATTGCCACTTTTGCCGCCGCCGGGGTCTTGCGTTTCAGGTCGCCAAGCGCCTGCTCTACCGTGTCCAGCCCCACAACGGTAATGGTCAGGTTCCCGGCGCTGTAAGTAACATTGCTCACTGCCGTGTCCTCTCCATCGTCATACGGTACACGCCGCTTTCCTCTTGGCAAAGGTTGATCGTGTAGGTGCGCTGGCTCTTGGTGCCCTTGTCAAGCACCAGCTGCTTGCCGATTTTCGGCTTCGGCCCGTAGTCCTCCACCCGGATATACAGGATGGTGTGTGCCGTGTACAGGCCGGTGTCAAAGTTCTGCTTTGCCCCTGCCTCCCAATGCGCCGAATGTTCGCGCAGGTCGTCGTCCTCTAAAACGATCAGCACATCTTTACCGTCAACGGTGTGGCGGTCTGCGTGTTCGTTCTCCTCAAAAAACGCCGCGTCAATATCCGCCGCCACGCAGTCCTTGAATGTGGGCGGTGCCCACGGTGCTGCCGCCTCGCTCCCGGTATCCTGCTTTAGTTCAAACAGTGCCACGCTCTCACCTCCACAGTAAAAAGCCCCCGCCCGTCACCGGGCAGGGGGTGCATATCAGCAAACGGTGGCAACAAACCAGCTGTCCACCTTGTCGGGGATGGGCAGCGGGTGGGCCTGCAGTTCCAGCATACGGCGGTCAGGCTGGTGCTTCACAAAGCTGCGCAGCAGGCGGTCAGTCTGTGCCGTGACCCACTGCTGGGTGCTGTCCTCAATGTAGGTGCAGGCACCGTAGGCCATCATGTAGTCGGGGTGGCTGGCGATCAGCACAACCTTGTTCTCCGGCACAAGAGGCAGGGTCTTGGGGGCGGCGGGGTCAGTCCAATCGTCCAAGTACACCTCGGCATAGGTATAAATGTCGATGTTGGGGCTGTTCAGGTGACCCACATACTTCACGCCATTGGGCAGGTCGCGCGGGTGGATAAGGCCCATTTCCACGCGGCGGTTGTCCAACATGGCACCGATTTTCTCATCCGCAAGGAAATTGCGCAGGGCGGTTTTGCCCATGATCGCCATATCCACATTGGCAAAGCCGTTGGTCAGCACCTTGTCGGCCCAGTCCTCCAAGTTGTCGCTGATCTTGGCGGCGCTCTTGCCCCACTGGGCGGTGCCGGTCAGGGTCTCGGTGTTGGTAAAGCCAAAGTCGATGATCTCGTTCACGCCCTCACCGACAATGGGAATCTGCCCGGTCACAATGGCCTGCACCGCCATCCACTCCTCGCGGCGGGTGGTGGCGTCATTCAGGCGGCTGTATTCCTCCATCAACTGCTTGGCACTGCGCTGGGCAGGGGTCTCACCGCTGTACAGATCTTCTCCGGGCATACGGGTCATGTAGTGGTCGGCGGTGGAAATGTCACAGGGATTCACCAGCGGGGGCTTGTAGCTCTCGGTCTTGTAGCCGCTGGCTTTCAGCACCTTGCCGCCAACACGCGGGTGGACAAAGGCCGCCATGCGGCGATCACCTTTCACAAGATCAATGTCCACGCGCTCGGTGGTAGACTTCTTCACATTGGTAAAGAAAGTGTCGCGGAAAAAGGTATGCACAGGCGGTGCCTGTCTTACGACCTCCGCAAGATAGCGCGGGGTATAAATATTTACTTCGTTTGCCATGTTCGTGTCCTCCTTACTTCAAAAAGATACCGATGTTGCGCAGGGCAACTTCAATGTCGGCGGCAGTAACGCCGTCAGGCAAAGCCAGCCCCTCCGCGAAAAACTCACCCGTCAGGTAAACCACCGCGTCCTCGCCGCTGGCGGCGTTCTCGGCGGCAATGCCGTACAGGCCGGTCACATTCAGTGCGTTGCTGCCATCCACGGCGGCAAGGGGCTTTACCTTGCCACCGTCCATCAGCACAAGGTTATGCGCGGCAATCGCAGCGCTGGCCTCCTTGGCGGCGGTCACAATACCAACCGTGGTGCCCGCAATAAAATAGTCGGGCGTGGTGGAATAGGTCTTTTTCGCCAAATCCATGCTCATAGTCTTATCCTCCCTTACTGCTTCTTGCCAAGGCCCTTGATTGCGTCCATAAACTCGTCGGGCTTCTCACCGCCGGTGGGGGCGGGGGCGCTGCTACGCTGTTCACGCCGCTGGCGTTTGCGCCCTGCTGCATGGTGTTCAGCCAAGCCGCGCCCTGCTCCTTTGCGTTCTTCATGGCGGCCTTGGCGTAGTCGCTGGCGCTCATGGGCTTTTCGTACTTAGCCTCGTTGGTGATCTGCTCACTGCCGGGCAGAGCCATTTCCTCAATGTCGCGGATACGCTGCCGCTCCGCATTGGTAGCCCGCAGCGCCGCCGCCTGTTCGATCTGGTCAACCAGCGCGGGGTAAGCACCACGCAGCTCGTCCACGGTCTTGATCTCGTTTGCCATGTTCGTGTCCTCCTTATGGCTGTTGTTTCCCGGCTTCTCCGCCGGGGTCGATGTATTTACAAAACCGCTGGCGGCGGGGGCTGCTGCCACGCTGTTCTGTACAAATTTGGGTGCCTTATCAAAAGGCAGGTTCATGTTTACGCTGTTCACAAACAGCAGGCCGCCCCGGTTCTCCACAACGGTTTTCTCTCCGTCGTCCACCAGTTCGTCCACAAAGCCGTTGGTCTTAGCCTCCTCGCCCGTCCACCAGCTTGTAGCGTCCATCCACGCGGCCACTTCGTCCTTTTCCCGGCCCGTCTTTTTGGTGTACAGGTTCAGGATGTTTTCGCGTATGGTATTCAGCGCACCAATGTACTGCTGCAGGGTCACGGCGTCGGCAAAATCAAAAATGCCCATCCGTACCGGGTGTATCATGTATGTGCTGTCATTGGCTGCCACCACCTTGTCGCAGTGGCAGGCAATGATCGTGGCGGCGCTGGCACACAGCCCGTCAATGCGGGCCGTTACCTGCGCGGTGTGCTGTTCCAGCAAATTGCCAATGGTCTGTGCAGCAAACACATCACCGCCGCCGGAATTGATGCGCACTGTCAGGCTCGTCAGCGCCCCCAGTGCGTTCAGCTCGTCGGCAAAGGTCTTGGGGGTCACTTCGTCGCCCCACCAACTGCTGTCCGAAATATCGCCGTACAGCAGCAGTTCCGCGCTGCCTGCCGCTTGGTTTCTAAACTGCCAAAACTTCTTAGGCATGGTCATTCCTCCTGTTGCCCGCCGGGCGGCTTGGCCTGCGGGTTTGTGATCTCGTCAACCTCCCGCTTGCGCTTGGCTTCGATCACGCGCTGGCGGATATTGCGGTTGTAGTCGCCGCCGGTCATGGTGGCGGTTTCCTCCTGCGCCGTGCTGAATCCGGCGTCCACACGCTTCACAGCGGCGTCCACCTCCTGCACGGGGTTCAGGTTGGTACGGGCCGGGCCGTTCCACGCGCAGGCGGTGTATGCCTTGCGGATTGCCGGGTCAGCAAAAAAGCCCGGTGCCGCAATGCGGCCCCGCGCCACTGCCTCGGCAAACCATTCCTCGTAGATCGGCTGGCAAAAATCATCGGTGAACCAATCGCGCTGCATACTGCAAGTGCGCCAAAACTCGTTCAGCGCACCACGCGCCGCGCTGTAGCTCGTCGTAAACTGTTTGAACAGTACCTCCGGCGGGATTTCCAGCGCCGCGCCGATCTGCCGTATCAGCGCATTGGTAAAGGCGTCATACCCGGTGTTCGGGTGCTTGGGGTCTGCAAACTGCACATCCTCGCCGGGGTTCAGGCTCAAAATAGCGCCGGGGCCAAGTTCAATGCTGCTTTGGTCTTGCGCGTCGATCAGCATATCCGGCGGCAGCATTTCGCCAAACGGGCGGGCGTCGCTTGCCACGCCCTGCTTCACAAACACGGTAAACATGGCACTAAGCACCGCCGCCGTGATTTCGGCGTCCGTGTAGCGGCCCAACTGTTTCAGGGCTTCCAGCACCGGGGCCAGCATGGGCACACCGCGCCGCTGTCCGGCCCGCTCCCGGTTCATCACATGAAGTACATTCCGTCGCCCGGTGGTCTTGGTGTAGGCTTCAACCCGCGTCCAGTGCGGCCCGCCGCTGGTGTAGGCGTTGCTTGCCAGCGGGTGGCGGTCACATACCCAGTAGGCTACCACCATGCCGTCGGCGTCCGTTTCCACGCCCTGCACAAGGCAATGCACATCATGGCCCTGCACCGTGCAGGGTGCCAGCCGGTCAAAGCCGTCCGGGCTGCAAACCCGGTCAGCCTCCACCAGCCGCACCCGCAGGCTGTACGGCTGCCCGGTCTGCTCCTTGGTGGGCAGCAGCACAATGGCGTCACCATTCATGGCATAGCTCAAAAAGGTTAGCTGTTGCAGTTTGTAAAAGTTGTCCACCCGGTCAGCGTCACACACCGGCGTGTCCGCCCAAAGGGAAAACTCTCGCACGATCTGCGCTTGCAGCTTTTCGGCGTCCTCCGGGGTCAGCCCCAGAAACTCCGCGTCGATCTGCGGCGCGGGCATAAGTCCGCCTGCAATCACATTCGTGCGCATGGTTTTCAGCGCGGCGCTGGCCGTGGGGATTCCCATGTAGCGTCACGGCTGCGCTGGCGCAGTATGTCGATATTGTCCTCAATATCTTCCTTGGCGCTGCCGCCGTAAAACTCCCACCCGCGCAAGGATTTCTTGGTCAGGTTTGCCCCGTAGTTGCGTACCCGCTGTCAATGATTTTCAGCGCGGCGCGGGCGGCTGCCCGCTTGGCGGCGTGTACCGGGGCCACGGCGGCCACGGCTCTGTCAAATACATTCACGGTGTCCGCCCTCCTCACACATCACGGGCAACAAAGTGGTACAGGCGGTTGCGCCCGCCGCTCTTTTCCTCGGCCTCCGCCTCGGATAATTTTTGTGCCCAATATTCCATTTCCTCGCGGATTTGTTTCAGGTCTGCCCGCGTCAACATTCTTGTGCCGATCTGGTAGCTTTGCCCGGTAGCCACGCTTTCCTCCGCCGCAAGCCATGTATTCAATTTCTGCCGGCACATTTCTTTTGAAAAAATAGCCATTAAATACCTCCTGTAATGCGGCGGCGGCCTGCCCGCCGGTGTCTTTGCGCCACGCCCGGCTCCGGCTTTGCCAGCACGGGGTTGGCAATCTCCAAAGCGGCGGTGGCATAGTTGCGCAAGTCAAGCGGCTCGTTGCGCTTGTACTTGCTGTCTTTCAGCTCCCACACGGTAACGCTGCGTCCCTTGCGGAACCGCACCACCATCTTCTCGCTGGTCAGGCCCTTAAAGTAGGTTTCATCGTACCCGGCTTCTTCGTTCGCGGGGAAGTGGCAGTAGTTCGGCCCCTTGGTGTTGTGGCGCAGCCGCTGGTATAACAGCGCCTTGCCCGCGTCCACACCGATGATGAACAGCGGCGTTTTTACGCGGTTGTTGGTGGTGGGGTTTCGGATGTAGGGCACCTCGGCACCGCCCTTGCCCTTGATCGCCCACACGCCGCGCTCATACCGCTCCTTGGTAAAGCGGTACACTTGGTCGGTGTGGTGGCCGCCGCTGTCAATGCAGCAGCTTATAATGCGCAGTGCGGTTCCGTCCTTTTTGCACCACACGGTCTGTAAAAAGGCGTCCAAGTCCTCCCACACCTGTTCTTTCAGCATATCGCCGTAAATCTTCTGGTATCGGATTCCCCAACTTTCCTTGCCAACGCCCCAACCACGATCTCAACCTCAAAACGGTCATCCTGCACATCCACACCGGCGGTAAGCACAAGCACTTCTTCGGGCACCACCGCGTCGTAAATCTCGCGGCGGTTGAACAGTTCGGTGTCCTCCACCTGTTCGCCCCGTTCCTCCCAAGTTTCGCCCAGCTCGGTATTTACCCAAACCTTCATGCCCTCCGGGTTCCCTTGGTCAAGCTGTTCTTTCGCCACTATGAATTTCTGCACGATCTCTTTCCACCCGCAAAAGGTGGAGGCAAGCGTGTTCAGGTGGAACCCCCGCGTTTCCGCGCCGGGGTTTTCCGCCACAAAGCGGCCCTGCTGGCTCTGCTGTTTCCAGCGGTATTCGTTCGCCACGCACCCGCAGCGTTCGCATTTGTAAACAATCTCTTTTTGCAGGTCGTCCGGGTCAAAGATCAGATTTGCCCACACAAAGGGCTGGTAATGCCCACACTCCGGGCACGGCACATTCCATTCCTCGCGGGTGGATTGGTTGTACTCGGTTTCAATGCGGCTGTGCCCCTTGATAACCGGGGTCGATACCATAACCGTTTTCTTATCCCAAAATGTTGTTTGGCGCTTTTGGGCAAGGCTCAACGGGTCGCCCTCGGTTCCGGCGCTGCCGGGGTAGCGGTCTACCTCGTCGGCCAGCAGCACTTTAATAGGGCGGCTGGCAAGGCCGGTGGCGCTGTTCGCGCCCACTATGGTGATATGCCCGCCGGGGAAATTCTTTTTCAAGATCGTGTTCCCGGCGTATCGGCTTTTCACATCCACCAGCCGCGCAGCACCGGCGTGTCGCGTATCATCGGGGCCAAGCGGTCTTTGCTGAATGTCTGCCCCATGTCCAAGGTCGGCTGCATAACCAAGATGGGCGCTGGGGCGTATGCCATAAAATAGCCAAGGATATTCAACAGCAGTTCGGTCTTGCCCAACTGCGCCGCGCACATAATAACCACCCGCCGTATGTGTGGGTCGCCTATGGCGTCCATGATCTCCCGCTGGTACGGTGCCTTGTCGGTGTGCCACCGCCCCGGCTCGGCGCTGCTCTCCGCGCTCAACATACGGTAGCGGTCAGCCCATTGGGATAGTGTCAGCTCCGGGGGCGGTTTCAGCGTCGCCACACACCGCGCCAGCATTTCCATTGTCGCCTGCGGTATTTCCAGCAGCTTTTGCTTTTTTGCTACCCCACAGTCTGTCGTACTCCTTTCGCCTGCAATCCGGGAAAAAGCACAGGCCTCTTTCTTCGCCTGTCCAAATTTTCCACACGCACCCCGCGCAGGGGTCTTTATTTTTCTTCCGTCCTTTCATCGGCGGTGTCCTCCACAGCAAAGGCCACGCGTAGTCGCTCAATTCTTCCAGCGTTTCGTCGATGGCCTTTTTCATTTCGTCAAAAATAGCGGCTTGGTTTCCGTCCATAGCCGCCAGCGTAGGCGATAGCTTGGCAGGCATAGCCAAAAACCGGCTGCGGATATTCAGGCACATGGTCTGTATGCCCTTTTCAATATCCTGCGTACTGTGCAAATCGCCCCGGCGCAGGTCGTTGTCCATTTCCGCCGCTTTCCGCTTTTCGGCGGTCAGCTTCATGCGCTCGGTGTTCAGGCTCTCTTTTCCTGCTCCACCCAAATACTTGATGTACCGGGCCACGGTGGGTTGCAGCTCATACAGACCCGGCCTTGCCTCCACGATCACGCCCTCGTCGCGTAACTGCCGCACCCGGCGTTCGGTCAGGCATAACCACTGGGCAATAACCTTGCTGGTGTACAGTGTCATTCCTCTGTGTCCTCCTCCAAAGGCGCGTCAAGATCATCTGCCGCAGTCCCGTCGGGGTCTGGCACATCCACCGCGCCGGTGGCTCTCATGCGCAAAATTTCAAGTCGCTGCTTTTCCAACGCCATGCGCCTGTCGCTCTCCTCCAAGGCCCGCAGGCTGTCCGCAATCTTGGCAATGCGTCCCTGCACCTTGTAAAGCGCCTCCTGCAATTTCAGCACCCGGCTAAAGGCACTGTCTTTGCTGTACATACCATGGTTTGGTTGGCACCGTCTTTTTTGTCCTTGCCCCGCCCGCCGGGGGTGCGCATATCCAAAAGGCTGCTCACAAACAGCGCGTCCTCCGGCTGGCTCTCATACTCGGCAATCTTTGCCAGTATCTTGTGTTCGCGGAACTTCAAAATCTTCATTTCATGTTCCAGCGCCTCGCGCCCGCCCAGCGGCACACTCTCGGTGATCTTCAATTCATCGGCGGAAAGCATATCAAAAAAGACGGTGCTGTACGCTCCGTCTTTCTCTGCGTTCTTATTGCCGGGCGGCGCACCGTCGTGGCTGCCCGCCGCGTTGCGCTTACCCTTGCTGTTTTGGTTGCCCGGCTGCCCGCCGCGCTTTTTCTTGGGCAACGCTTCTTCCCACTTGTCCGCCGCTTTCCAGTTGCGCAGGGTTTGGTAACTCACACCCAGCTCCCCGGCCAGCGCCCGCAGGCTTACTTCCTCGCCCTTTTTCTTCTTGGCGATATATTCAGCTTGGCGGTGTCGCGCTTCTCGCTCCGCTTCGGCATTTCACACCTCCAAAAAGTAAAGCCCGCCCCGCCGGGCAGGCCCAAAACAAAAGGCCCGCAGCGTTCCCGCCGCGAGCCTTTATATTTTCATGCTACTACTATACCACAGAAAACCTGTCAAAGTTGCTAACTTTCTAAAAAAAATTTCTCGCCACCAAATAGTGCCATGCGCTTTGATAGGTCGCCGTCCGCTTGTTCAGCTTTGACCAACCAAATTCAGGTATGTGCAAAATGTATTCCAACTGCTTTTTCGTTGGCACAAACCCGGCAAACTCCGGCGCGTCGCTCTCTATCGGTGCATGGCCAAACGGATGCCCGGTTTCTTGGCAGTACACCGCATAGCAGAACATGGCGGGTTTCCGTTCATCCGGCACTCCATCCCAAATACAGGTGATAACGGATTCCGGCTCTTGGAAGTGCGACACGCGCACCCGGTACTTCGTCGCCATGTTGAACAGGTAGCGCGGGCACTGGTGGTCGTTTTCATCTTCGTACCGTGTCAGCAGCGCCCCAACATCCGCCGCGTTCGCCAAATACGGGTAGGGTATCTCCGCCCCGTGCAGGTAGCCGTATTGCCCCTCCGATGGAACTATGTCCATGATCTCAACCTTAAACGGCGGCACAAGCCCCGCCGCCTGCGCGGCAGTCACCGCGTCGGTGTCGCTGATTGCATTTACCGTCACGGTCTTTTTTCTGCTGGTGGGCTTGCCTGTCTTTTCGCTCACGCCCTCCAACTTCCCGGTCACACTGTACGGGTACAGGTTTGTGTAGCCAACTCCCGTCGGCTGGCTGGCATAATCCCAGTAGATCGGAACCGTCTTGCCTCCCGGTTTGTGCGGGAATATCCATAGCGCGGTATCGGTCTTTCCATCTGCGCATACCGCCCAGTGTGCAAGGCAAAGTAGATCATGTGCTTGCAGGGGGAATTACCTTTCTTAAAGTCCTCACACTCGCAGCTCGTCATGGTCACATGGTACACATTCCCGCTGCTCTTGCTCAAAATATCCGCCGCCGCTTTCGCTTCGCCCTGTATGGTTATGATCTTAAAAGATTCCGTCCGCGCCCGCAAAAGCCGCGCCTCATAATCCCGCCCCTCACAACGGCGCACTGCTGCCGTTGGCTGCACCTGCGGCTTGATCGGGGAAGATGGTGCTTTAGGTTTTTCCGTTGGCGGTGCTGTCGTCGTGGCTGTGCCGCCGTCCTTGTTCTCACCCGATTTGCCTATCACGATCAGAACCCCCAGCACCGCCAGCGTGGGAATAGGCCACTTGAACAGCGCATAAATTCCCGCCATAACCATAAGCACCGTAAATACCACTGCCATTGTCAAACTCCTTTTCTTTGAACACTCCTTGCGAAAATTTCAACACACTGTAAATCTTTCTTGCATTTTGATTTACTTTTTTATGTTTTGTAAATCTTTATTACAAGATTAAGCGTAAAAAATGCTATTGTCAAGTAAAGCGAGGTGAAAAGGTTTGAAGATTTACACATACGATGGCAAGGCCAATATCTCCGGCGATAGAATCCACCAAGCCCGCACCGCGCAAAGGCTGTCGCAAGACGCGCTGGCCGCCAAGCTCCAAGTGGCCGGTCTTGGCATAGGGCGCGAGGCAATCAGCCGCATAGAAACCGGCTTTCGCTTTGTAACCGATTATGAACTTGTCATATTTGCCCGCGTTCTCGGCGTGACCATTAAATGGCTCACCGGCGATATGCAGGATTGAAAAAGGCTTGCACAAAAATGTGCTTGCTTTATTTTTTGCCCTCCACCGCGCCGCGCCCAACAGCACCGCCCCGGCTTTCCCGTTCCTGCACCGCACCGGTAAACTGCACCCAGCAGCACCCGCCCCGTCTTTACCTCTCCTGCGCCGCCTCCGGCTCTCCCGTGCCTGCCACCAAGCCCACGCCCCGGCCCTCACTTCTGCCCAATTTTCTTTTTTTGACCCCCCTCCACTTTTTCCGCCCGGCCCAAGGGGAAGTGAAAAAAACGCCCTCATACCTACCCAACTTTTGCGCTCTCGAACCCGCAAAGCTAAATGTACGCGCGCGCAGTACCTACCGCGCACGGGCGGGCGCGGGTGCGTACAGGCGCGTTTAGTAATTACCGCGCGGGCGGTATAGTGCGCGGGCGTTTAGTATCTGCGCAGGCGGCGCGGGCGGGCGTTCCGCTGGTGATCGTCGG
>ENA-OQAZ01000797-OQAZ01000797.1-human-gut-metagenome-genome-assembly--contig:-NODE-797-length-16879-cov-2.762178_pt1 | contig 16879 bp, 19 predicted proteins | sample MGYA00242737_ERZ504531 | MGnify/ENA primary metagenome ERZ504531 (study PRJEB26092, sample SAMD00036244) | human gut metagenome | host: Homo sapiens | study: EMG produced TPA metagenomics assembly of... | reverse complement strand
TCTCTCCGGTGCACTTCGCGGAACCGGCGATGTCCTGCTGCCGACACTGATCACACTTGGCGGCGTATGTCTGATCCGTATTCCGTGGATTATGTTTGTCTTACCGGCACACCATACCACAACCTGTGTAATGCTTAGTTATCCGATTTCCTGGATCACTACCACAGCTTTGATCATACCGTACTATTATATAGAAAAAAACATGCCTACGATTAAGGAGAATTGAACATGGCCAAATCCGAATCTACCAAATACCGGCTCGCCGAAGCAATGAAAACCTGCATGAAGACCACTTCTGTCGATGATATCACCATCCGCCAGATTGTGGAAGTCTGCGGCGTCACACGCCAGACCTTTTACCGCAATTTTCTTGATAAATATGATCTGATCAACTGGTATTTTGACAAACTTCTTCTTAAATCATTTGAACATATGGGCGAAGGTACCACTGTTTATGACGGACTGGTCAAAAAATTTGAATATTTAAAGGAAGAGCACCTGTTTTTCGCTGCAGCATTCCGCTCTGACGATCAGAACTCTTTAAAAGAACATGATTTTGAACTGATTCAGGAATTCTATTCAAACCTTATTTTCCAGAAAACCGGAAGACGCCCGGATGCAGAAACTTCATTTCTTTTAGAGATGTACTGCCGTGGCTCGATTTACATGACTGTCAAATGGCTGCTTGGCGGAATGAAATTTCCGCCTGCGCAGCTTGCAAAACAACTGGTACTTGGCATGCCGGAAAAACTTGTGCAACTTTTCACTGATTTGCATATTTTGTCTTAAGATTTTGTATAAATGTTACACTTTTCATATTCTGTAACTTTTTTTACCGTCTTCTTATTGTTAAAATAGTATCAGAAACAAGTGATTTTACCATAAACGAAAAGGAGATATGTATCATGGCAAACAGAATTATGTTAAATCAGACATCTTATCACGGAGCAGGTGCAATCGCAGAGATTGCAACAGAAGCAAAAGCTCATGGTTTCAAAAAAGCTCTTGTATGTTCTGACCCGGATCTGATCAAATTCAATGTTACTTCCAAAGTAACAGATATCTTAGACAAAGAAGGACTTGCTTACGAAATCTACTCTGATATCAAAGCAAACCCGACTATCGAGAACGTACAGCACGGTGTACAGGCTTTCAAAAATTCAGGTGCTGATTACATCATCGCAATCGGCGGCGGATCTTCTATGGATACTTCCAAAGCAATCGGTATCATCATCGCAAACCCGGAATTTGAAGATGTAAGAAGCCTGGAGGGTGTGGCTCCGACAAAGAAACCTTGCGTTCCGATCATTGCCGTTCCGACAACAGCCGGTACTGCTGCAGAAGTTACGATCAACTATGTAGTAACAGATGTAGAAAAGAAACGTAAATTCGTCTGTGTAGACCCACATGATATGCCAATCATCGCTGTTGTAGACCCGGAAATGATGTCTTCTATGCCAAAAGGACTGACCGCTTCAACCGGTATGGATGCATTAACTCATGCGATCGAAGGCTACACCACAAAAGCCGCATGGGAAATGACAGATATGTTCCACTTAAAAGCAATCGAGATTATCTCCAAATCTCTCCGCGGTGCTGTTGAAAACACCAAAGAAGGAAGAGAAGGAATGGCTCTTGGACAGTACATCGCCGGAATGGGCTTCTCAAACGTAGGTCTTGGAATCGCTCACTCAATGGCTCATACCCTTGGAGCAGTCTATGACACACCACACGGTGTTGCATGCGCAATGATGCTTCCGATCGTAATGGAATACAACGCAGACTGCACAGGAGAAAAATACCGTGAAATCGCCCGCGCAATGGGAGTTGAAGGCGTAGATAATATGTCTCAGGAAGAATACAGAAAAGCAGCTGTAGATGCAGTCCGCAAACTCTCTGAAGACGTAGGAATCCCATCCAAACTCGAAGCCCTCAAAGAAGAAGATCTCCAGTTCCTCGCAGAATCCGCCCACGCCGATGCCTGCGCACCTGGAAATCCAAAAGACGCATCCGTAGAAGATCTGAAAGATCTGTTTAGAAAACTGATGTAATCAAAAATTTATATAATCTGGCAAGAAATCTAAAATGATATCCACATTCTAAAAATTGGTATCCCACTTGCTTTTCTTACCAACCAACTAGAAAAAGCAACCCCCACAAATCCCGCCCAAAGTGGAATTTGTGGGGGTGAACTTTTTCTCCCCGTATCTTAGTTGATGCAACCCACTTGAGATATCAGCGCCCGAATCGCCATACATCTTGTTTGGATGCATTGAGGAAGCTGCTCGCATTCTGCATGGACGTCGATCCACAATCATAATCCGAAAACTGATAATACAATGGATTTTTCAAGGTTATTCCTCTGTTCCTTTTCCCAGGAATTCTGTGTCTACAAGATTCCAGATCTCATCCCGTCCCTGCTTTGTCTCTGCTGAGAAAGGAATCACAACAGTTCCCGGAAGCAGCTTCAGTCCGGTCTTAATTGCCTTTACCTGCTTCTGTACCTGACTTCTCTTCAGCTTATCAAGCTTTGTCGCGATAATGATCGGATTGAATCCCTGATCCACGATCCAGTCATACATCATCTTATCATTCGCAGATGGATCATGACGGATATCGATCAGAAGGAAGACGGCTCGCAGCTGTTTAGAGCATGAAGATAACGCTCGATCAGCTTTCCCCACTGTGCCTTCTCCTGCTCGGAAACCTTTGCATAACCGTATCCCGGAAGGTCCACCAGATACATTTCTTCGTTGATATTGTAAAAGTTGATGGTCTGTGTTTTTCCAGGTTTTGCCGAAGTTCTGGCAAGCGCCTTCCGGTTCATCAGTGCATTGATCAGAGAGGATTTACCGACATTGGATTTTCCGGCAAATGCGATCTCCGGCAAAGTGTGATCCGGCAATTTACTTGTAATTCCACAGACTGTTTCCAGATTTACATTCTTAATTACCATCTTTTTTCCTCCGTGTGCGCATAAGTGCGATTTTCAGAACCTCTTCCATCTGCGATACCGGAATAATTTCCAGTCCCTTTGTGATCTCAGAAGAAAGTTCATCCACATCTTTTTTGTTCTCCCTCGGTACAAGTACCGTCCTGATTCCGGCATTCTTTGCCGCCAGGAGCTTCTCTTTCAGTCCTCCGATCGGAAGTACTCTTCCCCGCAGCGTAATCTCACCCGTCATGGCAAGATCGGCACGCACTTTCTTGTCTGTAATTGCAGAGAGCATCGCAGTCGCCATCGTAATACCGGCTGAAGGTCCATCTTTCGGAACTGCCCCTTCCGGAATATGGATATGGATATCATGTTTTTCAAAGAAATCTTCAGCAACCTTATATTTACTGCTGATTGACCGGATATAACTGATTCCTGCCTGCGCAGATTCTTTCATCACATCGCCAAGCTGTCCCGTCAGAATAATCTCACCCTTTCCTGGCATTACATTCACTTCAATCTGCAGGGTATCTCCTCCTACACTGGTCCATGCCAGACCACGGACGATTCCCACCTCATCCTCGGCATTTGCATCTGATAGGTGTACTTTTCTTTTCCAAGATACTTTTCAATATTCCGCTCTGTTACCTGAACTCTCTTTTTATCATGTTCATAGATCTCTCTGGCAGCCTTCCTGCAGATATTACCGATTTCACGCTCCATCTGACGCACACCGGCTTCCTTGGTGTAGTTCTGCGCAATTTTCCAGATCACGCCCTTACTGATCGTAAGCTGTTCTTTTGTTAGTCCATGTCTTTCCAACTGCTTTGGAATCAGATGTTCTGTCGCAATATGCAGCTTTTCGTTCTCCGTATAACTGCTGACCTCAATTACTTCCATACGGTCAAGAAGTGGTCGGGGGATTGTCTGCAGCGAGTTAGCCGTCGTTACAAATGTCACCTCAGACAGATCGACCGGAACTTCCAGATAATGATCACGGAAACGATTGTTCTGTTCACTGTCCAACACCTCCAGAAGCGCAGAAAAAGTATCTCCCTTATAGTCTGTGCTGACTTTATCAATCTCATCCAGAAGGAGCAGTGGGTTCTTTACCCCGGCGCTCTTAATACCGTTTGCGATCCGTCCCGGCATTGCACCAACATAAGTTTTTCTGTGTCCACGGATTTCAGCCTCATCACGGACACCGCCAAGAGAAATTCTCACATACGGTTTTTTCAGTGCTTTTGCAAGTGATCTTGCAATGGATGTCTTTCCAGTTCCCGGAGGACCTACCAGACACAGGATCGGGCTGTCACCCTTTTTCGTAAGAGCACGTACTGCCAGAAACTCCAGCACACGTTCTTTCACCTCTTCCAGTCCGTAATGTTCTGCTTCCAGAAGCTCTTTCGCATATGCAATGTCTGTAAAATCCTCAGCCCGCTTATTCCATGGCATTTCCAGCATGGTTTCAATATATGTACGGATCACACCCGCTTCTGCCGGACTCTGCATGGAATTTTTAAATCTGCTGATCTCTTTTTTCAGCTTTTCTTTTACCTCATCCGGTGCATCCAGCGCTTCTGCCTTCTGTGCAAATTCCTCCGCATCGGAAATTCTAGTATCCTCACCAAGCTCTTCTCGGATCAGCTTCAACTGTTCGCGCAGGATATATTCTCTCTGATGCTTATCCACACGCTCTTTCACCTTCATCTGGATCTCATCGCGGATGTTCATGATCTGCATCTCATTGACCAACTTAAAGGAAATAAGCTCATAACGTCTGTCAAAATCAAGTTCTTCCAGGATTTCCTGCAATTCCCGGTAATCCAGAGGCATATTCGCTGCCACCTGATTCACCATCTTTTTCAATTCCGTGATCTCTTTGATCTGGTTTACCATATCTTTTGTGATCTTCGGCATTCTCGCCGCATAATCCAGATACAGATCCCGAAGTCCCCGCATCATCGCTTCCCGGTTGATCTCGCCTGCAATATCCGGATCACTCTCTTCCGGGATCGTAATATTTGCCCGAAGATACGGATCTGCAAATTCTATTGTATTTAAAACCGCCCGCTCTTCTGCAGATACAAGCACCCGCAGAATCTGCTTTGGCAGTTTGATGATCTGTTTTACTGTCGCAACTGTTCCCACACGGTAGAGATCTGCTTCTCCCGGATTTTCCACTTCCACATCTTTCTGTGTCAGCAAAAAAATCTTCTGGTCGCTTGCCATCGCTTCCTGAACCGCTTCAATCGAGCGTTCCCGGCTGATGTCAAAATGTGCCACCATCTCCGGCAGAATTGTCATTCCCCGCAGGCAACCATTGGCAGACTTTCTGTTCTGTTCATATAGTTTTTTCTCCTGTTAAATTAAAAATGGATGCTTCTGGCCTTAACCGTCAGCACCCATTTCCATACGTCTGATTTTCTTATGCACTTTCCGGTCTTGCTTCGATCTTTTCTGTACTCGGTGCTTTCTCCCCAAGTACTGCCTCTTTTGTCACAAGACAGTATTTCAGATTCTCATCAGACGGTGCTTTATACATGATATCCATCATTACATTTTCCATGATCGCACGGAGTCCTCTGGCTCCTGTCTTACGCTTCAGGGAAGTCTCAGCAATCGCCTCCAGCGCCTCTTTGTCGAATTCCAGTTCCACATCATCCAGCTCCAGAAGCTTCTGGTACTGTTTTACGATCGCATTCTTTGGTTCCGTCAGAATACGGATCAGATCTTCCTTATCCAGAAGTTCCAGGGATACAGTTACCGGCACACGTCCTACAAGTTCCGGGATCAGTCCGAACTTCACAAGATCCTGTGGAAGGATCTGCTGCAGAAGCCGGTCGATATCTTCCTCATGCCGCTGCGCGATCTGTGCCTCAAATCCAATGGATTTCTTATCTATTCTGTTCTCTATGATCTTATCTATTCCCTCAAACGCTCCACCGCAGATAAATAAAATATTGGTGGTATCAATCTGGATCATCTCCTGCTGCGGATGCTTACGTCCACCCTGTGGCGGTACATTTGCGATTGTACCTTCCAGGATCTTCAGAAGTGCCTGCTGAACACCTTCTCCTGATACATCACGGGTAATCGACGGATTCTCAGATTTTCTTGTGATTTTGTCAATCTCATCGATATAAATGATTCCGTGCTCTGCACGTTCAATATCACCATCTGCTGCCTGAATGATCTTAAGAAGAATATTCTCTACATCTTCTCCGACATATCCCGCTTCTGTAAGCGCAGTTGCATCTGCAATTGCAAACGGTACATTCAGAATTTTTGCGAGAGACTGTGCCAGAAAAGTCTTACCGCATCCTGTCGGTCCTACCATCAGGATGTTACTCTTCTGAAGCTCCACGCCCAGATCTTTTTCTGCCATAATACGCTTATAGTGATTATATACCGCAACAGAAAGTACTTTCTTTGCTTCGTCCTGTCCGATCACATAATCATCCAGAAATGCCTTGATTTCTTCCGGTTTCAGAAGATTGATATCATCATATGCATTTTCTTCTTCATAACCAAGTTCATCTTCAATGATCTCAGTACATACATCCACACACTGGTCACAGATAAACACCCCATTTGGTCCGGCGATCATCTTGCGTACCTGACTCTGTGGTTTATTGCAAAAAGAACATCTTACGATTTCTTCATATTTTCCTGCCATATTCTTACCTCGCACTTTTTTACACGTAAAGGGAATGTCCCAATAAGGACATTCCCTTTTCCCGTTAACGGCTTGTAATAACCTTATCAATCAATCCATATGCCAAAGCTTCTTCGGCAGTCTTCCAGTTATCTCTTTCCGTATCTGCACAAATTGTCTCATAACTCTGACCTGTATTTGCAGCCATCAATCTGTTCATTCTTTCTCTGATCTTCAGAATATGCTGTGCATTGATCTCAATCTCGGTTGCCTGACCCTGTGCACCGCCTGAAGGCTGGTGAATCATGATCTCTGCATTCGGAAGGGCATATCTCTTTCCCTTTGCTCCGCCTGCGAGAAGGAAGGCTCCCATACTTGCAGCCATTCCCATACACATCGTAGAGACGTCACATTTGATGTAATTCATAGTGTCGTAGATCGACATACCTGCTGAAATTGATCCGCCAGGACTGTTAATATAAAACTGGATATCCTTTTCCGGATCTTCTGCTTCCAGAAACAGCAGCTGCGCTACGATCAGGCTCGCTGATGCATCATTCACTTCGGTATCCAGGAAAATGATTCTGTCTTTTAAAAGTCTTGAATAAATGTCGTAAGAGCGTTCTCCACGGCTTGTCTGTTCAACGACATAAGGTACTAAACTACTCATGTAACACTCCTCCTGCTATATTAAAGTATGAAACAGATACTTATTTTTCTACGGCATTGTCAACTACAAATGTAATTGCTTCCTGAACTGCCATATCCTGCTTCATCTGTTCTTTTTCTTTGTCGCCCATAAAGCTCTTAAGCTTGTCAGCTTCCATCTGGTAAGCTTCTGCCATCTTAGCGATCTCTTCGTCTAATTTTTCATCTGTGATTTCGATGTTTTCTGCTTTTGCAATTGCTTCAAGAACAAGTCTTGTCTTGATTCTCTTCTCAGCCTGCGGACGAAGTTCATCCATCATCTTGTCAGCTGTCATGCCTGTGAACTGCATGTACTGGTCAAGAGTCAGTCCCTGCTGCTGCATTCTCTGAGCGAATTCATCAAGCATCTGTCTTGCCTGTGTATCAACCATAGCTTCCGGAAGATCCATCTTAGCTGATTCGATGATCGCATCTACAGCTGCATCTTCCTGTGCTCTCTTGCCATCGTTTACTTTCTGCTCTTTGATCTTAGCTTTGATATCAGCTTTTAATTCATCAAGAGTATCGAATTCTGATACTTCTGAAGCAAATTCATCATCAAGCTCCGGAAGTTCTTTTGCTTTGATCTCATGAACTGTGCATTTGAATACAGCTTCTTTTCCTTTGAGGTCTTCTGCATGGTAATCTTCCGGGAATGTAACCTTAACTTCAACTTCTTTTTCTGGTTCTGCACCGATCAGCTGTTCTTCAAATCCTGGAATGAAAGATCCTGAACCGATTGTCAGCGGATAGTTTTCTCCTTTTCCACCTTCAAAAGCTTCTCCGTCTACAAATCCTTCAAAATCAAGGACAACTTCGTCTTTATCCTGTACCGGACGTCCTTCTACTGTGATTGTTCTTGCGTTCTTAAGCTGTTCTTCCTCAAGCTTAGCGTCGATTTCTTTCTGTGTTACGCGGTTAGAATATTTCGGAACTTCGATTCCTTTGTATTCGCCAAGTTCTACTTCCGGCTTTGTAGCTACTTCAGCTGTAAAGATGAACGGTTTTCCTTTTTCGATCTGTGTTACATCGATCTTCGGCTGAGATACGATCTCAAGTCCGCTTTCATCGTATGCTTTTGAATATGCTTCCGGAATCAGAGCGTTTGCTGCATCATCATAGAAGATTTCCGGTCCGTACATCTTTTCGATGAGCTGGCGCGGAACTTTTCCTTTACGGAATCCAGGAACATTAATTCTGCTTTTCTGTTTCTCGTATGCTTTCTGAAGTGCTCCTTCTAATTCTTCTGCTGAAACTTCGATTGTGAGTTTCGCCATATTGTGTTCTAACTGTTCAACTTGTAAACTCATTACCATTTCCTCCTAAATTTACATATGCAAAAAGTCGACAGACTTATCTACATTACAATCATTTTACAAGTATAGCACAACTTCTACAGTTTATCAAGCTCTAAAATTCGTTCTATAAAGCCATTTAATTCCTCATCACCGATCGACCAGGTATTCCGCCCTTTTTGCATCACGGTAAAGGTATATTCCTGCTTCTCTCCATACTGCATATCAAGATAAGAACTTCTTAAAAGGCTGTATGCACCGGTCATGTAATCCAACACCATTGCCTCTTTGATTTCTTCATCTGTTCCGCTGTACTTTCCTGCATCTTTGTCTGCCTGGATCTTCTCGGACTCTTCCTTCAGCTTCGGCATGAAACGGGTAAATACATCCACCGGCTGGTACTTTACCGTCACCTCACAGGTCTTACTCCCCGTCTTTTTTACACCACTTACCTGATAACGGGCGGAACTAAAGATCTCTTTGATCAATACACCATATGTCTCAGAAAAGTCATTTTCCGTCTCCACACCATTTAGCAGACAGTCCTGGACAAAAGCATTGATCCCGTTCTCATAGACCTTTTTCAGATCACTGTCTGATGCTCCGAGGATTTCCTTTGCTTCCTGGGTTTGTCCCTGAAAAGTCAGATCCAGGTTCGCCTGCACATATTTTTCCGCCTTTCCTTCATTGATCCCACATCCGGCAAGCAGTGTAGTCAAAAGCAACACTGCCAGAAACACACTGCCTGCTTTTCTCTTTTTCCAGAAACTACCGTTCATAGACTACCTGCTTTGAAATGGTATCTGCGCTTTCTTTATCCCGCAGCTCGCTGATCAGCGCAAGTGCAAAATCGATCGCGGTTCCAAGTCCCCGGCTGGTTGTGATATGTCCATCTGTCACTGCCGGCTGACAGGTAACTTCCGCTCCGGTAAGTCCTTCTTCCATTCCCGGATAGCAGATTGCCTTCTTTCCTTTCAGGATTCCCATTCCGCCAAATACGGTCGGTGCCGCACAGATTGCAGCCAGATATTTTTTTTCTTCATTATGTTTTAAGATCAGCTTTTCAAGACCTTTGTGTTCTTTTAAATGGATTGTTCCCGGCATCCCCCCCGGAAGCCACCAGCATCTTCACCTCTGAAAAATCTGTATTTTCAAACAAGCTGTCTGCTTTTACTATAATTCCGTGTGCCCCCTGGATCTCTTCCTGTCCCATGATGGAAACGGTTCTGGTCTCGATCCCGGCTCTTCTTAAAAGATCAACGACCGTAAGACCTTCAATTTCTTCAAATCCATCTGCAAGAAATACACATACTTCACTCATAATCTTGTCCATCCTTTCTTTTTCCTGATGTTCCCCATTGTAACAGAAGCCTGCAAAAATGGCAACTTCTGCCTTGTCTCCCCCGAAAAACTCCGCTATACTGTTAATGAATATATAAGGAGGGATTTCCCATGGAAATAGAACGCAAATATCTGATTCATAAGCTTCCGGATCACCTTGAAGCTTATCCGCACCGCACACTTGAGCAGGCTTATCTATGCACCGAACCGGTTGTCCGTGTCCGCAGGGATGCTGATGACTACATCCTGACCTACAAATCCAAAGGTCTGATGATTCGTGAAGAACATAATCTTCCTCTTACCGAGGAAGCCTACTGCCATCTGCGCGAAAAGGCAGACGGCACATTATCACAAAAGAACGCTACTGCATCCCTTACGGAGATCATCTCACGATCGAGCTTGATGTCTTCGCCGGTGATCTCGCCCCACTTCTCCTTGCCGAAGTCGAATTCTCTTCCGAAGAAGAGGCAAATTCCTTTACCCCGCCGGATTGGTTGGTGAGGATGTCACCTTTTCCAGCAAATATCATAACAGTACACTGAGTCAGAAAAAGGATTGAGAAATTTCCCAATCCTTTTTTCTTCCGCAAATGCTCCATCCGGTACATTTGCGACCACATTCTTTTTATTAGTCTTCCAGACCAAATCCGTCATGGATTGCAACCAGTGCACGGTCTGCATCTTTTTCATCGATCAGAACCGTGATACGGATCTCTGATGTAGAAATCATATTGATATTGATATTGGAATTGCTAAGTGATTCAAACATGGTCGCAGCAACGCCCGGATTGCTGAGCATTCCGGCTCCTACGATCGATACCTTTGCAACTTTTTCGTTATAATTCATCTCTTTGATCGTAAGGGCTTCTTTTCTGGCTTCCAGAACTTCCATTGCCTCTTTAAGATCATCCTGTGATACAGTAAACGTAATGTCTTTTGTTCCGTCACGTCCAACTGACTGAAGAATAATATCTACGTTAATATTATGCTTTGCAAGTGTATTGAAAATCTTAAACGCAGTACCTGGTTTGTCTTCTACACCCATTACTGAAATTCTCGCTGTATTTTTATCTGCCGCAACGCCGGTAATTAACATTTTTTCCACCTTTGCTACCTCCTTGACCAGGTTCCTTCTTCTGTGTTCAGGCTGGAACGTACAACCAGCTCAACCCCGTATTTTTTCGCCATCTCTACAGAACGATTATGTAAAACTTTTGCCCCTGATGTTGCAAGCTCCAGCATCTCATCGTAGGTGATCTCTTCGATTTTGCGTGCATTCGGTACCACTCTCGGGTCTGCAGTGTAAACACCGTCTACGTCTGTATAAATCTCGCATTTGTCTGCATGCATTGCAGCCGCAAGTGCCACAGCTGTCGTATCGGATCCACCTCTTCCAAGTGTGGTATAGTCTCCATAATGGTTGACTCCCTGGAATCCGGTTACGATCACGATCTTACGGTTCTCCAGTTCGTGGGTGATACGGTCTGTATCCACTCTTTTAAATCTTGCATTTCCGTTCCGCGCCGTAGAATGCATCTTTACCTGGAATGCATTCAGCGAGATTGCCGGAACATTCAAAAACTGAAGTGCCATTGCCATCAGTGCCACAGATACCTGCTCTCCCGTGGTAAGGAGCATATCAAGTTCTCGTTTTGATGGATACGGATTGATCTCGGCTGCCTTCTCAAGCAATTCATCTGTTGTATCTCCCATTGCAGAGAGAACAACGATCACATCATTCCCCATCTGATACTCTTCTGCGCAGCGTCTTGCTACATTAAAGATCCTCTCTTTATCTGCAACTGAACTGCCGCCAAATTTCTTAACTACCAGCATAATTTCCTCCTACAGTTCCTGCATTTTTATACTTCTTCTTCTACTCTTATCATATGCAGAATTTCCGGATAAGCTTTTGCTTTTTCCTCATAATCTCCCTCGGTCATCACCGGTGTGACAAAACCGAATTCTCCATTGACCCCTGCCTCTACAAATCTTACTTCACCAAAATCATTGCCGATTCGTTCTTTGAACGCATCCTCATTTCCAAGGATTCGCACCAGGAACTTCTTGCTGGTCTTGCTTCTGTCTTCCAATGTAAGCTTTTCTTCACTCCAGAAATTCATGATATCTCTGCCCTGATTCTGTACAACTGCCACAATGTCAGCCACAACCGCACTTGCAGTCGGAAGCTTTCCTGCCCCACTTCCGTAGAACATCGCATCTCCCAGCATATTCCCCTTTACAAATACGGCATTAAATACACCATTCACACTGTAAAGCGGATGTTCTGCATGAAGAAGTACCGGTGCAACTCCCGCATAAAGAGTTCCGTCCACATGCTTACATTCAGCAAGAAGTTTGATATTCATTCCCAGAGCCTTTGCATACTGCATATCTTCTGTTGTGATCTTTGTAATACCTTCGGTATAAATTTCTTCAAAATCCACATACTTTCCTGAGATGATCGATGCAAGGATCGCGATCTTCCGGCATGCATCCTGTCCTTCCACATCAGCAGTCGGATCTGCCTCTGCAAATCCATTCTTCTGTGCTTCACGGAGAACCTCTTCATAGTTCGCTCCCTCGTAGAACATCCTGGTCATCATGTAATTGGTTGTTCCGTTCAGGATTCCTGCGATTTCTTCGATCTCATCACCTGTCAGGGATGATCCAAGTGCCCGGAGGATTGGAATCCCCCTCCCACACTTGCTTCAAAAAGGAAATTCACATTCTTTTCCCGTGCTGTTTTAAGGAGTGCGGATCCATGCTTGGCAACCAACGCCTTATTGGATGTCACAACACTTTTTCCTGCTTCCAGTGCTTTTCTGACAAAGGTATTCGCCGGTTCCACACCGCCCATCACTTCTACTACAATTCCAATCTCCGGATCATTCAGGATAATCTCATAATCATGAACAATCTTTTCCTGGATCTTATCTCCCGGGAAATTTCTCAGATCCAACACATATTTTACTTCAATTTCTTCTTTTGCCCGTGACGCGATCAGCTTCTGATTTACATCCAGAACCTCTACCACACCAGAACCTACGGTACCATAACCCAATACTGCAATCTTCATCTTTTTGTCTACTCCCTGCCTACGATTTTCAAATAATGCACACCTGAATGCTGTTCAATCTCTTCCACCATCTCCGACAGATTCTTCGTTGTCTGCAACACCTCCACACTGAGCGTCAGTGTTGCCACCCCGTTGATTGGAATACTCTGGTGAATCGTCAGGATATTCGCCTGATACCTTGCCACCGCGTTTAAAAGCTCTGCCATAACCCCCGGTGTATCATCAAGCTGAATAACCATTGTAACAGTCCTTCCTTTTTCATTTTCGTGAAATGGGAAAATATCATCCTTATATTTATAGAAAGAACTTCTGCTGATACCGATCTCTTCTGTCGCTTCCTGAATAGTCATTCCACGTCTGGTTGCGAGCAATCTCTTTGTCTCGACAACCTTTATGAGCACCTCCGGCACTGCTTTTTTCTTTACCACATAGTACTTTGTATTATCCATTGTTACTCCTCTGTTTCAGATAAGCATTGATAAATGGATCCAGCTCCCCATCCAGAACTGCACTTACATTTCCGGTCTCTTCACCGGTACGGTGATCCTTGACCAGATTGTAAGGATGTAAAATATAGGATCGGATCTGGCTTCCAAAATTGATATCCTGAACTTCCCCCCGGATACCGGATACCTTTTCTTCCTGCTCCTGCTTTTTCAAAAGATACAGCTTGGCTTTCAACATCTGCATCGCTTTGTCCTTATTAAAAAGCTGCGAACGTTCATTCTGGCACTGCACTACGATTCCTGTCGGAAGATGCGTGATCCGCACCGCAGACGAAGTCTTGTTGATATGCTGTCCTCCGGCTCCGCTCGAACGGTAGGTATCGATCCGCAGGTTGTCGTCATTCAGCTCAATGTCAATATCATCTTCAATATCCGGTATCACATCACAGGATGCAAAAGATGTCTGCCTCTTGCCTGCTGAATTGAACGGAGAAATACGCACCAGACGGTGCACTCCCTTTTCTGACTGAAAATAGCCATATGCATTATCTCCCGTTACTTCAAACGTGATTCCTTTCAGTCCGGTAATATCTCCGTCCTGATAGTCCAGCACGGTTATCTGAAATCCTTTTGACTGTGCATATCTTGTATACATACGATACAGCATATTTGCCCAGTCACAGCTGTCTGTTCCTCCGGCTCCTGCATGCAGTGTCACGATTGCATTGCAGGAATCATATTCTCCCGAAAGAAGCGTCCGGATCCTGAGATCTTCAAATTCTTTTTCAAATTTAGCGATCTCACGCTGGATCTCTTTGATCATCTCCCGGTCTTCTTCCTCTTCCGTAAGTTCGATCAGTGCATTGATATCTTCATATGAACTTTCCAGATCCCGGACCTCCTTCACACAGTCCTGCATTTTCCGGAGTTCTTTCATGATCCTCTGCGAAAGCTCTGTCTTGTCCCAGAACCCCGGTTCTTCTATCTTTCTTTCCAGCTCTTCAATCCGTTTTTCTTTGCCTGCCAGGTCAAAGTGAATCCCTCATTTCCTTCAGGGGTTCTTCATACGCATTTAATGTCTGCTTAAATCCGTCTAATTCAACCACTGTATCACCTCAAATCTCATAAAATTATATAAAAATCCAAACAGTCGTATTTATTTTCTTCCACAGCACTGTTTGTATTTCTTGCCGCTTCCGCACGGGCATGGATCATTTGGATATATCTTTTTCTCGGCACGTACCTTTGGTCCCTTCGCAACGCTGTCATCTTTATTGGTACCGGTTACCTTTGCAACCTGTTCTCTTTCAACCTTCTGTTCTACATTGACATGGAAGAGAAGTCTGACTGTATCCACTTCGATTGCACGTGTCATTTCACCGAACATATCATATCCGATCATCTTGTATTCAACCAAAGGATCTCTCTGTCCGTAAGCCTGCAGACCGATTCCCTGACGTAACTGATCCATATCATCAATGTGATCCATCCATTTTGCATCGATCACACGCAGAAGGAACACACGCTCCACCTCACGCAGATGCTCTGCTTCCGGAAACTGTGCTTCTTTTTCTTCGTATGCTTTTGCAGCACGTTCTTTCAGGAGATGCTTGATCTCTTTTGGCTCTTTATCCTTTGCATCCTCCTCCGTAACCGGCGGAAGCGTTGGAATCACATCCAGAAGGTCACGGTTCATTGCTCCAAGATCCCATTCTTCAAAATCCTGTTCCTCAGAAAGATTGGCATCGACAGTATTTTCCACAAAGTCTGTGATCATATGGAAGATAGAATCTCTCATATTCTCACCGTCAAGGACTCTGCGTCTTTCATCGTAGATGATCTCTCTCTGTTCGTTCATTACCTGGTCATATTCAAGCAGGTTCTTACGAATACCAAAGTTATTGCTCTCAATCTTCTTCTGAGCCTTCTCAATCGCACTTGAAAGCATCTTGTGCTCGATCTGTTCTCCTTCTTCTACTCCAAGCTTGGTAAATACATCCATCAGTCTCTCGGAACCGAACAGACGCATCAGGTCATCCTCCAGAGAAATATAGAATCTGGATTCTCCCGGATCGCCCTGACGTCCGGCACGTCCACGCAACTGGTTGTCAATACGACGGGACTCATGACGTTCTGTACCGATGATCTTCAGTCCGCCGGCTGCTCTTGATTCTTCATCAAGCTTGATATCCGTACACGGCCTGCCATGTTGGTTGCAATCGTAACAGCCCCATGCTGTCCTGCCTGTGCAACGATCTCAGCCTCCAGCTCATGGAACTTGGCATTCAGTACATTATGTTTTACGCCGCGTTTACTGAGCATCTTACTGAGGAGCTCGGAAGTTTCGATCGTGATCGTACCAACCAGAACCGGCTGTTCTTTTTCATGCGCTTCACAGATTGCATCAATAACTGCGTTAAATTTCTCTTTCTTTGATTTGTAAACGGCATCCTCCAGGTCAATTCTCTGTACCGGAACATTCGTCGGAATCTCAATAACGTCCATTCCGTAAATATCACGGAACTCCTGTTCCTCTGTGAGGGCTGTACCTGTCATACCGGATTTCTTCTCATATTTATTAAACAAATTCTGGAATGTAATGGTAGCCAGAGTCTTGCTTTCTCTCTTGACCTTTACATGCTCTTTTGCTTCGATTGCCTGATGAAGTCCGTCAGAATAACGGCGTCCCGGCATGATACGTCCGGTAAATTCATCAACGATCAGGACCTCATCATCTTTTACTACATAATCCTGGTCACGGAACATCAGATTATGTGCACGCAGTGCCAGAATGATGTTGTGCTGGATCTCCAGGTTCTCCGGGTCAGCAAGGTTCTCAATATGGAAGAACTTCTCAACCTTCTTCACACCCTCTTCGGTCAGGTTGATATTCTTTTCTTTTTCATTGACAATGAAGTCTCCGGTCTCTTCGATCTCTTCTCCCATAATGGCATTCATCTTAGAGAATTCCCCGCTTGCTTCACCTCTCTCCAGCTGTCTTGCCAGAACATCACATGCTTCGTAAAGTCTGGTTGACTTTCCGCTCTGTCCGGAAATGATAAGCGGTGTTCTCGCTTCATCGATCAGAACTGAGTCAACCTCATCGATAAGTGCATATTTCATACCGCGCTGTACCAGCTGTTCTTTATAGATAACCATGTTATCACGGAGGTAATCGAAACCAAGTTCATTATTCGTCACATAAGTGATATCGCAATTATACGCTGCACGTCGTTCATCATTATCCATCTGGTTCAGAACAACTCCAACAGTCAGTCCCAGGAATTCATGAACCTTTCCCATCCACTCAGCATCACGCTTTGCCAGATAGTCGTTGACTGTTACAATATGCACCCCTTCTCCGGTCAGTGCATTTAAGTATGCCGGCAGTGTAGATACAAGTGTTTTACCTTCACCGGTCTTCATCTCGCAATACGCC
>ENA-OQAZ01000796-OQAZ01000796.1-human-gut-metagenome-genome-assembly--contig:-NODE-796-length-16889-cov-1.934017_pt1 | contig 16889 bp, 21 predicted proteins | sample MGYA00242737_ERZ504531 | MGnify/ENA primary metagenome ERZ504531 (study PRJEB26092, sample SAMD00036244) | human gut metagenome | host: Homo sapiens | study: EMG produced TPA metagenomics assembly of... | reverse complement strand
TTACAACAAAGTAAAATCTATTTCAATTAGACAAGAAAAGCTATTTCGTTTAAATAAGGGTGACAAAAGAACTCTTACTTCTTAACGTAAAATACAAGAAGCGTAAAAAAGGAGTTAACGAACCTTTAATCTGGAAACATCAAACAAAAAAGTTGCTACTGTTTCCCAGAAAGGTGTGGTAAAAGGAAAATCAAACGGAAAGGCATACATAACTTTAAAATCAAAAATCACAGGCAAAACCGTAAAATGTAAAGTTACCGTAGCAAAGACAAAATACGTTGCCTTCACTTTCGATGACGGTCCGGGAATCTACACAGACAAGCTTCTTAAAGCTTTAAACAAGAACAATGCAAAAGCAACAATTCTTCGTAGTTGGCTCATGTGTAAACTCACATAAGACACAATTAAAGAATGAATATAAACTTCATATGGAAATAGGTAGCCATACATACAATCACAGCAACCTGAAAACTTTATCAGTGCCACAAATCAAAAAAGAACTTGGCTCAACAAATAAAGTAGTAAAAAGTGTAATCGGTACAACACCTACGCTACTTCGTCCACCATATGGAAGCTATAATAAAACAACAGGAAAGTACGCAGGCGTACCAATGATATACTGGTCAGTAGACACACTTGACTGGAAATACAGAAACGTAAACTACGTATCAAGTACAATCCTAAAAGAAACAAAAGCTTGGGATATCGTACTTCTACACGATATACACCAGACATCAGTAGACGGATTTATAAAGCGTTGCCAACACTTAAAAAGAGAGGTTACGAACTGGTAACAGTAAGCGAATTGTACAGCCTTAAAGGCAAAAAACTTAAAAACGGAAGTAATGTATTTTAGTCCTAATAGGGATTAACTTTTCCACAAAAAAGAACAACCAACTCAACGAAAGCACACTTTTGCTGCTCTAGCTCGTAGTGGTACTAAGAATCTATGACAGTTTCACTGCCCTATCTTCTAAGAACCGACGGCCTCAAAGTGCTTTCTTTAGAGTTGGTTGTTCTATTTTTATAAATTTAATTGATTTTTGCTCTAAAATTTTAACTTAAAAAATTTTCCGTTTTGCCATTAAAATCTTAGACTAAGAGTTCTTTTACCATTTCACCGTTAAATTCTACTTTTTTAAGATTGTTTACTTCGATTTGGTATAATGCGTTAGCTGCCAGATGTTCAGCTGCCTGTTCTAAATCTCTTATTCCGCTTGTGTTTTTATATATTTCCATTACTGCATCAAGTGCTTCTTCTGTCATTACACATTCGTCTTCTTTTAGGCTCATTCTCTTTAATACCTTTGGAAGTGCAAATTTTGAAAAGATGATTTTCTTTTCTTCGATTGTGTAGTCAGGAATGTCTATTACTGCAAATCTTGACATTAATGGTGCGCTTATCTGGTCTTTCTCGTTAGCTGTTGCAATTGGGTAAACACCAACTGTTGGAATCATACATTCCATATAGTTGTCTGTAAAGCCAAGATTGTCAAGAAGTGTTAATAACACGTCTGCCGGATTACCATTACCCTTTCCTGATGCTGCTTTGTCTAATTCGTTTATGATAAATACAAGGTTAGACTCGCCTGCCATTGAGAAGGCATCCATTATAATTCCCGGTTTGGCGTTTGAGTAAATACGTGAGCTACCTGTTAACTGTTCAGGGTCGTTGATTGAACTCATATCAAGTGTTGTCCAAGGAAGTTTTAATATCCTTGCAACTGCATAAGCTATCTGTGATTTTCCTGTTCCTGCAGGTCCAATAAGTAAAAGTCCGTATGCAGGAAGTGTATGTGTACGGTTAATCTGGATAATTGTTTCCATAATACGCTGTTTTACCCGTTCCATACCATATAATTCTTCGTCTAATATTTTTCTTGCTTCCACAGGATCAATAGCTTCAAAATAATTATTTTTCCACTGAATGTTCATCATAATTGAAAGTGCTCTCTGTGCGTGATGTCTTTCTTCCTGTGAAACTTCATTTGAACGGGCAACTGCTAAGTTTCTTCTTGCCCAAAGTCTGATATTATCAGGTAAAGTTCTTCCGGCACAGTTCATAAAGTCAGTAATACTCTGAATACTTGTAAGCTTCATGCTGTCCCCTTCTTCTTCCTGATCCTCGTCTAATTCTTCTTCAATAGGAGGATTGCTTGCAAGAAGTCTTTCGATCATAAACTGAAGGAATCCGTCTTCTGCTGAAAGCTTTGTAACTCCCCCTGCTGCTGTTTCCCTGATTTTGTAAACAGCATAACCATTCTCTGTATTCTCACCTGAAAGTCTTACATTAATATGGTTTTCACCTAGCCACTTTAATAAACTTACAAAACGTGAATCTATTTTTAAAATATCTGCTGTAACTGTTCCGTCTTCCTCTTCAAACTCAAAAGTTGTAGCTTTTGTAGGATTAGTGAACTTACCGCTTGAGTGATGTTTCCACTGTCTTTTCTTATTGTCCAATACTAATATTGGCTTCTCTGCTGAAGTTGTTTTCTCATTAGAGCTAAATGTTGTATATGTACATACAACTCCTTTTTTCTCCTCATGGTGCATTGTTAAAATCAAATACTGGCATAACTTCTACTCTCTCTTTTTTCTTTTTTATTCTCTGTTAATTTTAAAGCATATTTCAAAAATTACAACACTTTTAATAGAAATAATGTATTAAATGTAGTACATTCCCTGATTGTATTCGTCATAATCTTTGTAGCTGCTTTCTAAGTCTGCCAAAGTGGTGTTTTCAAGTACTTCATCCAGTCTGTCATTGATTTTGTCAATAATTAAGTTCTGAATTGTTAAGGCAATTCTCGGATTTTCGCTTTCTGATACTTCTTCTCTCTCAATTTTGTATGCACCATCTAAAGCTTCGATAATTGATGCCACTGTAATTTGTGAAGGGCTGTCCCCAAGTAAATATCCGCCCTGAGCACCTTTTATACTCTTAATAATTCCTGCACGTCTTAATGAGGCAAAAATATGTTCCAAATACTGTGGTGAAATTCCGTTTCTTTCTGCAATGCTTATTAATGAAACATGACCTTTTGTAGAATGAATTGATAAATCTATTAAGGCTGTTAATCCGTATCTGCTTTTCTTTGATAAATTCATTTTTCTCTTCCTTTTCTCTTTTATAATTTCTTTTCCCGATTTTTATGATTTTAATGTAATTTGTACTTTTCCTACTTATTTGGTAGGTATTATATTAGTACTCTAAATCTTTTATTTAATTTTGTCAAGTTCTTGTATATTTTTCCATATTATATTACTATTTATACTATAGTACGCAGGGGGCAATTTTTGTCCCACTTATATAATTTTTAGGAGGCACATATGAGCGATACATATATTTCAGATTCTATTAAATACATTGGTGTAGATGATACTACTTTAGATCTTTTCGAGAGCCAATATATTGTTCCTAACGGGGTTTCATACAATTCGTACATTATTATGGATGAAAAAATTGCTGTTATGGACACTGTTGACCAGAGAAAGACAGACGAATGGTTTGATAATCTTAATAAGGCATTGGATGGAAAAACACCTGATTATCTTGTTGTTTCCCATCTTGAACCTGACCACGCTGCAAATATTCAGAATTTTGTTGAAAAATATCCTACAGCTAAGTTGGTTTTAAGTATGAAAGCTAAAGCAATGATGCCACAGTTTTTTGAAATTGATAACTTGGATGATATTTGCATTACTGTTAAAGAAGGCGACACACTTGAACTTGGTGAGCATAAACTTACTTTTATTATGGCACCTATGGTTCACTGGCCTGAAGTAATGGTTGAATATGAAGAAAAAGAAAAGATACTTTTCAGCGCAGACGGATTTGGTAAGTTTGGTGCTCTTTCTGCTGATGAAGATTGGGCTTGTGAGGCTAGAAGATATTACTTTAACATAGTTGGTAAATACGGTGCTCCTGTTCAAACTCTTTTAAAGAAAGCTGCAAATCTTGATATCAAGACAATTTGCCCTCTTCACGGACCAATTCTTAAAGAAAATCTTGGATATTACATTGATAAATATAACACTTGGAGCAGCTATCAGCCTGAGGACGAAGGCGTTCTTGTTGCATATGCTTCAATTCACGGCAATACTGAAAAAGCTGCCAAATTAATTGCAAAAACTTTAGAGGAAAAAGGTGCTCCTAAAGTTGCCATTACTGACTTAACAAGAGATGATATGGCTGAGGCCATTGAAGATGCTTTCAGATATAGCAAACTTATTATTGCTGCTTCTTCATATGATGGTGGTGTTTTTCCACCTATGGAAGACTTTCTTAACAGACTTTCACACAAGGCTTACCAGAACAGAACTGTAGGGCTCGTAGAAAACGGTTCATGGGCTCCATGTGCTGCAAGGGTTATGAAAGGATTTGTTGAAAACATGAAAAATATTACAATATGCGATAACACCGTAACAATCAAGTTTACATTAAAGGATGCTGATATGGATAGTGTTAATGCATTGGTTGATGAAATCTTAAATAAATAAACTTTAAACAAAAAGGAGACTTGCATAAAACTTAAGTCTTATGCAAAGTCTCCCTTTTGTAAAGTTTATATATATTACGCAACAAGATTTTTGCCGATGTAATTATATACTTCTATATAGTTTCAAGTGCCTGTGAAAGATCATTTATTAAATCTAAATTAGAGCTTTGCCTAAGTTTTTGCATTCACTTTCTGCTTCTTCATCAGGTGTTTCCTGACAGATTACAAAATCACACGCCATAACGCTCCATCACCGATACATGTTTCTTCCCATGTACGCATCCATTCACCATCACCCCATCCGTAAGAACCAAACAAAGCAATCTTTTTGCCTTTTAACTTAGGTTCACATTCCATAAACATTGGTTCAAATTCACTTTCTTCAAGCTGTTCAGCTCCCATTGAAGGACAACCAAATGCAATGGCATCATATGAATCCATCATTTCTGCGTTAAACTGGTCTGCAGGAAGAATTGTCGCTTCTCCGCCTGCTTCTGTTACTCCTTCTGCAACCTTATGTTGCCATTAATTCCTGTATTTCCTGTTCCACTCCAAAAAACTACTGCTACCTTACTCATTTTGTCTTCCTTTCCTGTATTGAATGATTTATATGTATAGGGACTTTTTTATTATTTTCATTTTTTTATTATATATAACGTTTATTATATACTTTTAATTTTCTAATATGTAATGATTTTCCATACAATTTATTTCATATATAACATTTATTATATATTTTCTTTCAAAGTCCTAATATATAACTATTTTATGCTACCGTAAGTTTTAAAACGCTCTTGCCGGCTTTCCACTGTTCCATGTAAATTCTTGTACATTTATTGAAAAGTTCAAATCTACGCTCAGCTTCACACTGGTCGCAATAAACTTTCCAACATCCACAGCACTTAAAATTTTTTCCCTTGTTTTTTATGAATCCTACAACGTCCCCCACCGGATATCCTAAGAACAATCCAATTTCGTGAGGGAACTCTGTAGTTTCATTTAATCTCATTTTAAGTTTTTCAATAGCCTTCTCAGGCTCTGTACTGTCGTACCCGTAATAGGTCAACACCTCTTTAACCCCCGCTTCATTAAATCCTTCGCCAACATATCTATTCTATATACATAAATAAGGACTGATTTTTTACTTTTACGAAGAGTTTGGATTTTTATTCCTTTGCCGTTAAGCAAAAGATTTAATTCTGCCATGTCTTTTTCAAGTTGTTTTTCATTTATGAAGTAACAATTAATTAAACTTGCTGTTTTAAGTGATGCCAATGTAGGTGAGCATAAATCAATTATGTACTTTTCCAAAACATTATTTCTGCTCATAAACATCCTCCTTTAGACTTATACGGAAGAGGCTACTACACCTCCCCCTATAAATCCGGTTCAAAATGATTTATTCTTGGTTAGTTTTTCCTAACTGTCATTATATTATCCTAACTCTAGGAATATTGCAAGCACTTTTTTTGATAAAATTTCCCAACTAGTTTTTTATACTTCTAGCTTCTTAATTAAAAATTTTTACCATATTCTTTAATATCTCTACAGCAAAAATCCCTACAGATTTAGTTTTTTCTAAATCTGTAGGGATTATACCTTTTGGTCCGTTGCCTAAATCCTATAGACTAATCTAATTTCGAAGCAACGGCATTATTATTTTGTTTTTATTTGTGATAAGGTTCGTTATTTATTATTCTATAACTTCTATAAATCTGCTCTAACAAAATAACTCTCATTAACTGGTGTGGAAAAGTCATCTTAGAAAAGCTAAGTTTAAAGTTTGCTCTCTTTGAAACGTCCTGATGCAATCCTAAGGAACCACCGATTACAAACACAATATGCTTTCGCCCATTATTCCCAACTTGTTAATTTTGTCGGCAAGTTCTTCTGAATCAAGCATCTTGCCATTGATTTCCAATGTTATTACAAAAGCATCATCAGGAATATTTTTGAGAATTCTCTCGCCTTCCTTAGCTTTTATAATATCCATCTCTTTCTCAGTACTATTCTCGATGGTCTTCTCGTCTGCCACCTGAATAATATTAAGTTTACAGTATCTTGATAATCGCTTTGAATACTCATCAATGGCTGCTGTGTAAAACTTTTCTTTAATTTTTCCAACTGTTAAAACTGTTATCTTCATTAGTCCATTCCTTAGTTAATTCTTATAATAAATCTTATTAATTTCAAGTTACTTTCTAATTCTAAATAACTTTGAACCTTATTGATTTCAAGCTACATTCTAATTTGAAAGAACTTTAAATCTTTACAATTTATCCTTACTAGTTCCTCTTTTATCATTTTATTTAACTATAATGTTTCGCCTGGGTATTATACATTTTAAAATACAATCCCTTGGTATTTTCTATTAATTTCTCATGGCTTCCCTCTTCAACTACTGAACCATCCTCCAGAACTATTATTCTATCGCAGAATCTGCATGATGATAGTCTGTGAGAAATGTAAATTGCTGTTTTTCCATGGACCAGTTTGTCAAAGTTCTTGTATACTTCATATTCAGAAATAGGATCAAGTGCTGCCGTAGGTTCATCAAGAACAACTATAGGTGCATTCTTATACAATGCTCTTGCGATGGCAAGTTTCTGAGCCTGACCGCCTGACGGTTCAACGCCGTTTTCCACAAACATTTTATAAATATGTGTGGAATCTTTTTCTTCTAGGCTGGTAATCCAATCCTCAATTCCTGCAATCTTGTATATTTCTTCCAAGTCAACTTTTTTGTCCTGAAAAACTGTTACATTTTCCTTTATTGTAAAAGCAAAAAAGTCTGAAATCCTGAAATACCACTGACAACAATCTTATATATCCCATAAAACTGTACTCTCCGGCTTCCCTGCCGTTTATTAATATTTTTCCTTCGTAATTATCGTATAAATGGCATAGTAACTTTATGAAGGTAGTCTTCCCAGCACCATTTTGTCCTACAATGGCAACATGTTCTCCTGACTTAATTGTTACTGACACGTTTTTAAGAATATATTTTTCTGTGTTTGGATATTTAAAACTTACATCCTTAAATTCAATTTCACACTTATTAAAATCTGTCAAAATATTTTCTGTTTCTTCTAAAGTTATATTGTCTGACAATCCATTTCCCGCTACTGAACCATCAAATTCATTGTCTTCAACAGCTACACTTTCAACAAAATCAATATAGAACTTTAAAACTGAAGATGTATAATTCATTTCAAGATATGAATTAACTATGTTTCTAATTGCACTTGCAAACTCGCCTGTAGCCTGAAATAAACTTGAAACTCGCCAATGGAAATGGATCTTGTTAAAAATATTTACCACCAGCAATATATAAATGGTCATATCACTTACAGAATAAAATTATGTTATTTACATTCCAATTATTTCAAAAATCCCATGAAATATTTTTACTTGTGTCATATATTCTGTCCACATAGCCGTCATATTTCTTTTCAAATATTTCTGACGCGTCATAAAGACGAATGACCTTTGCATATCTGCTTTCCTGCAATTCAGTATTAAAATATGTACTGCCTCTTTCCACATTGCTCATTTCTTTGAAGAACTTACGTCTGCCCTTGTTTACTTTCGATGTGGTATAAGAGTTTACCGCAAAAGAAATAATTACAGGAATCATTAACCAAGGAATTCTTGTACAAACAAGAACCACAACTCCAAGTGCTACAAAGAACTTAGTGATAATGTTTGCCAGTGCTGTAATAAGACCATTAACCTGTCCTGTTTCATTTAATGCTCTTTCCGCATTTTTAATAATATCTAAAACATCTGTGTCCTCTGTATTTTTAAACTTCATTTTAATGCAGTTCATACATAAATTGGTTTTAAATATTCTGTCAAACTTTTCGCCAATTCTTGATATGTTTTCTCCTGTCCACTTCTTAAGGTTTGAACAAATAAAACTTCCAATACAAATAAAAGCTACCCAAAACACAATCCAAAACATATTTCTCTTAGATTCATCTGCAATTTCATCAATAAGATACTGGGTTCCAAGAATTGTTACAAAGGGAGACAGTGAATTTACAATTATGTTTAAAATAAGAAAAGCATAATATTTCTTGTCATTCTGCCACGCAAATTTTCCAAAAAACTTAAAACGCAAACGGATATTAATCTTTTATTATTTTTTCATACTACTGTCCTCCCTCCATTTCAACTTTTAATGCTTCTACACCTTCATTGATTTCTAAATCAGCATCTTCCACATTATCGCTGTTTTTTTGTTTTTCATCATAATATTGTGACTGAATGCCAAACATATAAGCATATTTTCCATTCTTAGCCATTTAGTTCTTCGTGAGTTCCTTCCTCAACAATTGTTCCATCTTCAAACATTGCAATCTTGTCGCAGAACCTTGTACTTCCAAGTCTGTGTGAAATAAAAACTGCTGTTTTTCCATAAATCATATTTTCAAATTCACGATACATTCTGTCCTCTGCCAACGCATCAAGTGCTGCTGTAGGTTCGTCCAAAATAACAACTTTTCCATCTTTATACAAAGCCCTTGCCATGGCAAGTCGCTGTTTTTCCCCTCCTGACAAATCAATTCCTTCTTTATCAAAAAATTTTTTAATAAATTAGTATGTATGCCCTTTTCGTATGATTGATTTTTTCACTTAAACCACTTTGCTCCAGCACCTCATTTATCTTATTCATATCAGTTTTGTCTTCCTCTGCAAATGAAATATTCTGATAGATTGGCATTGCAAAACATTCCACATTTTGGAATACAGGTGAAAACAGTTTAAAATATTCTTCCCTGTTGTATTCTTTTATGTCAACATCATTTAAAAGGATTCTTCCTTCACTTGGTTCGTACAACTTCATCATAAGTTTTATGAAAGTAGTTTTTCCGGCACCGTTAACGCCAACTACCGCAAGTTTCGCTCCATTCTTAATGGTTAGATTAACATTCTTTAAGACATAATTATCGTGTCCCGGATACTTAAAGCTTACATTTTCAAATCTAAATTCAAACTTATCAAGATTTATTTCTGTAATGTGACCATCTTTTTCATCTGCTGTTTCCCTGTCTTCCTTCCAGTCAACAAAGTTTCTGTAATCATTAATCATAAGACTATTAGTTCTCATATCTGAATAAATCCAGTTAACATATCCTACTGACGCATGGAATGTAGATACAAGTCCAACATAAAGAACAAAATCTGATATCTGATACGCACCTGTAACAACATTGTAAACAAGCCATGTGTACATAAGAATCTTCTGAACAATCAATACTGATCCAAGGCTTACTTCCCACAAAACCATTCTGTTGTGATGCTTCCTGTTTAATTCTTTGTATGTTTCATTTACACCTGATAACTGATTGAAAATGCATTTGACATATTAAAAAGTCTGATATCTTTTGCAAAATCAAAATTCTTTGTAGTTGACTCTAAGTAATTCATTTTACGCCATGTTGGTGCCATTGCATCTGAAAACTTGATCTTATCTCTTTTTGTAAAGAAAGATGAAATCTTTACTATTCCAAAAGATATTACAATGAAAATTATCATCATTAATATATTTTGGATTCCTATTAATGCCGCTGACAAAATCATTAATGTTCCCTGGGCAATAAAATTTCTACTTTGGTATAAAACTCCATGAAATCCCTTGCCTCTGTTCAATGCTGTTTTTGCTCTTTGGGCATAATCAAGAAAATCCGGTGATTCCATGTTTTTAAAGTCAGTATGAAATAACTTGTCCATTCTCTTCTTTTCAACATAGCCTTCTGTCTTTCGATATTCAAACTCGAAACTGTTGTAACATGTAGTGCTGATAACATCTAAAATCATCATTATTAAGCAAATAATTACTGTATACATAATTATTGTGTTAAATGGCAAATCATCCTCAATAAATGACAGCACATATTTAGGAGCATATGAATTTAACAAAGTACCCACTATGTCTCCTATAGGCTTAATTAATGTAATTGCCAGCAGTCTTAAGTTACTCTTTCTCTCAATATTCAGGGCATAAATAAAATTATTTAAAAACCCATACGTTTTCTGTTTTTCCATTTTTTTCTCCCATATTCGTCCGATTTATATTAACATCTTACCATATGGATTTTATGTTCTCAATCTTAATTATAATGTTTCGCCTGGGCATTATACATTTTAAAATACAATCCATTAATATTTTTTCATTTTCTCCTCCCATGTTTTCTTTGCCCGGTGTATTCTTATTTTTTATTAATTAACTACTCGCAGACTTTTTTATTGACTGTTTATTTTTATCAAAATCAGTTATTTACTTGTTATAAATTTAGTTTTAGTTTATACTTATTTTATAAGATATTTACAGAACGGAGAATTAATATGGCTGATAATAATAATATTTTAAATGAAGCTGAAACAGCTTCTGAAAATGATAATTTAGATAATAATTTAACTAATGAAAATTATAACGGAACAACAGATAATAAAGAATCACAGTACGTTCCTAACATTGATGTTTTTTCAACTGATAAGGTCAACAGCTATGTGAAACTTTCAGACAAATATGAAGACATTAAATCTTCTGCTGCAACAATGCTTATTGTTGGTGGAGTTGGACTTGTTCTTATGGCTTTAATTATTGCCAAGGTTATTGTTCTTCCAATCAGTGCAGAAACTTCATGGTTGTTCTACTCTGTAATGGGTGGTGTTTTTATTATTTTTGTAATAGCCGGAATTGTTTCTTTTATGCATGCTAAGCAGGTTAAGATTGAAGCTGCTGAAGAGGATAAACTTATTGACAGCATTAATACCTGGGCTAATGATAATTTGAAAATTAGCGATTTAGATCAGGACTTGACTTAAGCCAGCCTGATGAAATTCTTTTCTTTTCAAGAGCTGAACGTATTAAGAAGGCTCTTATGATGGAATTTGAAAATGCTGACGAACCTTTAATAGATGAACTTACAGAACAGATTTTTCATACACTATATGAAGAATAGCCTTTATTAACTCTCTTGACTATTCTTCTAATCCTCTGAAGCTATAGGTTACCTATCCCTATAGCTTCTTTTATATACTAATTTCAATCTTTGTAATAAAAAAATGGTTTCAAACTTTATTTTCTTTAACGCTTGAAACCATCTTTTTTTATAATGTAAATATTTCTAATATTATTCATCCCAGTTATGATATACCTGCTGAACATCTTCATCTTCATCAAGTCTGTCAATAATAATGTTCATCTTCTTAATTGCTTCATCATCTGTTAATTCAACATAGTTCTGTGGAATCATTGTAACTTCAGCCTGTGCCATAGCAACTCCAGCTGCTTCTAATGCTTCTCTTACTACGCTAAATTCGTTAGGATCTGTAATAACTTCATAGCTGTCTTCTTCGTCCTGGAAATCTTCAGCTCCTGCATCAATTGCAGTCATCATAAGTTCATCAGGATCCATATCACATTCTTCCTTATCAATGATAATCTGTCCCTTTTCGTCGAACATATATGCTACACAACCCTGTGTTCCTACATTTCCACCACCTTTTGTGAAACAGTTTCTAACATTAGCTGCTGTTCTGTTTCTGTTGTCTGTAAGTGCATCAACAATAATTGCAATACCATTAGGACCATATCCTTCATATCTTACTGTTTCATAGTTAATTGCACTTGCATTTCCTGCTGCTTTCTTAATTCCTCTTTCAATTGTGTCATTAGGCATATTGTTTGCTTTTGCCTTTGCAATAACATCACGAAGCTTGCTGTTATTATTTGGATCTGCTCCGCCTTCCTTAACTGCTACAGCGATTTCTTTTCCGATGATTGTAAACATCTTACCTTTTGCTGCATCATTCTTTTCTTTCTTATGTTTAATATTCGCAAATTTTGAATGTCCTGACATATTAATCCTCTCTTCCGTAATCTTCTTTATTTCTATTTCTAATTTAAACCACTAGAAATTTTAACATTTTATATATTAATAGTCAACTAAGCTTATGTATCTAATTCCAAACTAATTAATAATGCTTTGTCCACTATTTTAAGCATTTCGCTGTCTAAATGACAAACCTTATCTTTCAATCGCTTCTTGTCGATTGTTCTTAACTGCTCCAATAAAATAATTGAATCTTTTATAATATTGCATTTGTCACAGTCTATTTTTACATGAGTCGGCAGTTTAGCCTTAGTCATTTTTGATGTGATTGCCGCAACAATTACTGTTGGACTGTGCCTGTTTCCCGTATCGTTTTGAATAACCAGAACAGGTCTTATTCCTCCCTGCTCAGAGCCTACAACAGGTCGCAGATCTGCATAATATATATCCCCTCGTCTAATAACCATTTCACACTCCAAAAATTGTTTATTTATATATAAGTATTCCAATTTTTGTAATGTGTATTCAAAATATAATAAAAAATTATATTTCTACTTCATAATCATCTTCAAAGTAGTCCTTTGTGCCAACTATTTTGCCATCTTTAACAAATACTCTTGGCACTCTTTTTCCAAGGTCACAGACAAACTCATAATTAAATGTTCCGGCTAACGTTGCCAAATCATCAATTAATATTTCCTCTGAACCATCTTTTCCTGCAAGAGTAACCTTGTCCCCTTCCTTAACATCCATACCTGTTACATCAACCATAAACTGGTCCATGCAAACTCTTCCAAGAATGTTGCATTTCTTACCATTAATTAGAACATAGCCTTTATTGCTTAAGTTTCGTGGATATCCGTCTCCGTATCCAACAGGAATAGTTGCTATTGTCATCGGCTTATCTGCCACAAATGTCTGACCATAGCTTACGCCTCTGCCTTTTTCAATGTTCTTAACATATACAACATGACTGTATATAGACATTGCAGGTATTAATTTCATATTATCCTTATCCATCTCTTCTGATGGATACAAACCATACATTGAGATTCCTGCTCTTGAAATTGTAAGGGAAGTTTCAGGCATTTCCATCATAGCTGCACTGTTTGCACACTGATGAATTGGTATTTTAACACCTTTTGCTTCTACCTTGGCAATAAAATCATTATATTCCTTAAACTGCTTTTCAGCAAAAGACTTATCGACATAATCAGCCTTTGCAAAATGAGTAAATGCAGATTCAATCTCCACATTTGGAAGCTTGCTTATTTCTACGACCTCATTTACTGCTTCTTCACTTGGAATGTAACCGATTCTGCTCATTCCCGTGTCAACTGCAATGTTAAATTTAACTGTTTTGTTTAACTTAACTGCGTGATCTGAAAAAGCTTTAGCCATCTTATATGTAAATATAGGTGGTAACATTTCTTCGTTAATTACTAAATCGCACAGGTTTTCAGGAACAACTCCCAGTATGTACAACGCTTATCAATGCCGTGTCTTCTAAGATTGTGTCCTTCCCAAGCTGTTGCTACTGCATAACCAACGCATTCATTTTCAAGTGCTTTTGCAATGGGTACAGCTCCATGACCATATCCATCTGTCTTAATAACTCCTACAATTCCTGTTTCAGGTTTAATTTTTTCTCTCATCATTTCTATGTTTTTAATTATTGCATCTAAATTTACTTCAGCATATACTCTAAAGTATTTTTCTATATCTTTCATTATCTCATTCCTTTAAATAAAATCTTTATTCCTTCAATAATATCTGTTGCCATCATTGATGTCTTTGACACATATTCCATAGCTTTATCCCCCGCCAATCCGTGAATGTATGGTGCCAAAACAGTTGCGTTATTAAATTCAACACCTATGCCTATAAGCGCCGCAACTATCCCTGTTAAAACATCGCCTGAACCTGCTGTAGCCATTCCACTGTTACCTGACAGATTAACGAAAGTCTCCTGTTCCGTTGTAATAACTGTTCTTGCATCCTTTAAAATACAGTTAATGTTATATTTATAATTAACTTCTCTTCCATATTTAATCAGATTAGAAGCAATCTCCTCAACCGGAACATTTAAAAATCTGCTCATTTCTCCCAAATGAGGTGTAATTACAACATTCTTGTGTAACTTCTTTTTCAATCTTTCGTCTTCTGAAATATTGTTAATCCCATCTGCATCTATAACTGTTGGCAAATTATATTCAAGAACTTTTTCAATCATATTCTTTTGAATTACGCCTGTTCCAATTCCCGGTCCAATGGCAACAACATCACACCACTTAAGGCATGCTTCCAATGATTTCATATTAAAATGATGTACATCATAAGTATTCACCATTGCTTCCGGAAGTAATCTTTGAATAATCTGTCTGTTCTGTTCTGCAGTAAATACACGAACTAATCCTGCCCCAACTCTAAATGCCGCTTCAGCACAAAGAACCGCCGCACCGGAAATATCCTTACTTCCTGCGATAATCAAAATCTTGCCATATGTGCTTTATTTGAATAATTAGGTCTTGGTGGAATAAAATTAAAATCCTCTAATGTTGCAGTTTTAACCTGCTCTTCTATCTGTTCATAGGCTTCCTGAGGGAATCCGATATCTGCCACAACAACCTGACCGCAATATTCTGCTCCAGGATATAAAACAGTACCAATTTTATAACTTCCAAAAGTTACAGTGCAATTAGCCTTTACTGCAACGCCACAGATTTTACCTGTGTCCGCACTAACACCTGACGGAATATCAACTGAATATACAATGTTCCTTCCCTTGTTGATTTTTGAAATAACATCTTTATATACACCTTCCACATTACGGGATAAGCCTACTCCAAAAATACTGTCAATAATAACATCTGCATCGTTATAATCACCAACTATGTTAATTCCAATATTATGTGCAATGGAAAGCTGCTGTTTAAATTCTGTACTGGCTTTTGATATGTCACCTAAAATGTACAACTCTGTGTTGTAACCTTTTAAATGTAATATTCGACAGATTGCGACACCATCTGCCCCATTGTTTCCAACACCTGCTACCACAAGTATTTTCTTATCCTTTAACTGGTTTTTGCAGACAATCTCTGCCACACTCAGTGCAGCCCTTTCCATTAAAACCAACGACGGTATTCCAATTGTATTAATGGTATAACTGTCTACCTTTTTCATATCTGTACCTGTAACAATATTTTTCATATATTACTCCTTAGAATCGTTCTTTTCTGAAATTCTATATGTAAGCTTCATTAAACTTTCTGATAAGTGAACATTTTCTACTATAATATCGTCTGAAAAACTTAAATCTGTATGTGCAAAGTTCCAAAAAGCCTTTACTCCACATTCTACTAATTTTTCAGCAACTTCCTTAGCCGGTCCTTTTGGTAATGTTAACGCAACAATTTCAACATTATTTTCCTTAACATAATCATAAAGTGTAGAAATATCTAAAATTTCCGCATTTTGTGTTTTCTTACCAATTAAATCAGGATTTTTGTCAAACAATGCTGTTATTTCAAAGCCTCTGTTTCTGAAGTTGCCATAATTAGCAATAGCCTGACCTAAATTTCCTGCTCCTACAATAACCATTTTGTGGGGTACATTAAGACCAAGTAACTTTCCTATTTCGTCATAAAGATATTGTACATTATACCCATATCCCTGCTGACCGAAACCACCAAAATTATTTAAGTCCTGTCTAATCTGGGATGCTGTAACATTCATCATCTGACTTAGCTCTTTTTGACGAGATTCTTTCGATGTTTTGAGCTTTTAACTCATCTAAATATCTATAATAACGTGGTAGTCTTGAAACTACCGCTTTTGAGATTTTATTCATCACATTCTCCTACCTTATATATATATGGTTAATTATAAGGATATAGCAAAAGATTGTCAAATATTTGGTCATTCTATATTTTGTTTTAAATTTCAGCATTTTATGATAAACTAGTTAATTAGTGAAATTCAATTAAACAGGAGGATTCTCATGATATTATCATGTAATCATATAAGCAAATCATACGGTGTTGAAACAATTTTAAATGACTGCTCTTTTTTCATAAATGATAATGAAAAAGCAGCCATTGTTGGAAATAACGGTGCCGGAAAATCTACATTATGAAGATTATAATGGGGGAACTTTCACCTGATGACGGAAACGTAATTATTGGCAAGGATAAAACTATCGGTTACCTTGCCCAGTATCAGGATTTAGGTTCAGACACTACTATTTAACGAAGAAGTAAAATCTGTTAAACAGAACTTAATTGAACATGGAACAAAAACTTTTGGAATACGAGAAAGAAATGGCAAAGGTTTCAGGTGATGAACTTTCTAAATTAATAGAAACTTACACTAACCTGGAACATCGTTTTCAGTTATTAAATGGCTATTCATACAAAAGTGAAATTGAGGGTGTAATAAAAGGTCTTGGATTTACGGAAAATGATTTTAATAAGTCTGTTGGTAATCTTTCAGGTGTAGAAACTTCGTGTTGACCCTTTGCAAACTTTTGTTAGAAAAACCTTGA
>ENA-OQAZ01000795-OQAZ01000795.1-human-gut-metagenome-genome-assembly--contig:-NODE-795-length-16898-cov-3.500328_pt1 | contig 16898 bp, 13 predicted proteins | sample MGYA00242737_ERZ504531 | MGnify/ENA primary metagenome ERZ504531 (study PRJEB26092, sample SAMD00036244) | human gut metagenome | host: Homo sapiens | study: EMG produced TPA metagenomics assembly of... | reverse complement strand
CCCAGAGTTATCCCCAAAAAGGTGTTACTACCTGCAAAATATGCAGTGCCCCATGCAAAATACGCAGTACACCCTGTAAAATACGCAGTAACAACTGCAAAACATGCAGTACCAAACAAAGTTATCCCCAAGTTATCCCCAGAGTTATCCCCAAAAAGGTGTTACAAACCTGCAAAATAGGCAGTACCCACTGCAAAATACGCAGTACCACCTGCAAAATACGCAGTACCCCATGCAAAACATGCAGTACCCCATGCAAAACATGCAGTACTAAACAAAGTTATCCCCAAGTTATCCCCAGAGTTATCCCCAATGGATCTGTCGAAGAAAAATGGACTTGAAAAATAAAAGTAAATGCTTTATACTCACATGAGTGATAAAGTATTTTTTCGAAACAGCGAAGAAAAAGAAGGAAGGAGGAAAGTATGGCGACGCTGAAAGATGTGGCGAAGGCTTCCGGACTGACAGTAGGAACTGTTTCCAGAGTTTTGAATAATAGAGGCTATATAAGTGATAAAACAAGAGAGAAAGTGTATCAGGTGATGAAGGAGTTGAATTACCAGCCAAATGAAATGGCACGCTCACTTTCTAAGCAAAAGAATAATACAATAGGAATTATTTTACCGCAGATTGAGCATCCTTATTTTGCAAAGGTTCTGGGTCGACTGGAAAAAGAGGCTTCTAAGCGTGGATATCGCACAACTGTATTTGTTTCTAAAAATAAAGAAGAACGCGAGGAAGAATGCATTGAAATGTGCAAAAGCGCAAGAGTGGCAGGAGTAGTGCTGTGCAGTGGCTGCTTTGGCACAGAAAAATTTGCAGGACTTGATTTTCCATTGATTACATTAGAGAGATCCATTGATCAGGCAACATCAGGTATTGAATGTGACAACTATCAGGGTGGTGTACTTGCAACGGAGTTATTAATCGAAAAGGGCTGCAAAAAGCTTATGTATATTGGCGGAAGAAGTGCCGGTGAGGGTATTGCTATGCCAGGCGATTATAGAGAAGTGGGCTTTAAAGATACATGTGAGAAGTATCATGTAGAGCATCTTGAGATGGTGACAGATAAAGAACAATTTGATACGTTGGAGTATTATAGCTTTGTGAGAAACAAGCTTGAGAAAAATCCAGATGTAGATGGTGTATTTGCAAGCTCTGATATTATCGGTGCATATGTGCTTCAGGCTTGCCGCGACTTGTCAATTAGTGTTCCTCAGAATATGAAAATTGTGGGATTTGATGATGTTAATATTGCTCAGTTTACGACACCTGGTCTGACAACAATTCATCAGCCGGTAGAGCAGATGGCAGAGCAGGCAATTTTGGACATTGCGATGATAGATGCTGGCAAGGTGGTGCCTTCAAGAACGGTATTTCCGGTAACGCTTGTTGAGCGCGAACGACTTGATTTAACTGCTGCGAAGCAGTGATTAAACCCTAAGGGGCTGTTTTGCGCATGATGAGGCGCGAGTGAGCTGTTTCTTACTAAATAATCTAATATAGCAATTTTATACAAACATATCGAAAAAGAGTTATTACATAGTGAGTAGAGTCTTGCATGTATAACTCTTTTTTTGTGAATATTAGATATGTACACAGGTTGTCACAAGAAAAAATATCGCAAGCGGTTGCGATAAACAATTTCAAAAGTTTTTTGAAAAAATAGTGTAATTAACGTATTTTATTGAACATTAAATAAAATTCAAACAAAACATGACTGACATAGTGCACAAAATAAAAAGGGATAATCATATAATTTTAACAAAATATATTCTAATAAAAAGAAAACTATGATAACCGCTTGACATGTTAAAAGTGCAGTGCTAGAATGAAGACACAAACAAAGAAATGCCCATATACGAGATAGGGGCACTAAAATAGGAGGAATAAAAATATGAGAAGAAAATCAACACTTGCAATTACACTTGCGGCAGCAATGGCAGCAACAGCAGTTCCTGCAATGGCAGATGATAAGGTAAGCATTACCATTTTCAATTCCAAGATGGAGGTTCAGAGCCAGTTTGAAGAGATGGCAGAAAAGTATGCTGAGGATAATGGAATCAATATTGAGGTTTACTACTCAAATGATACAGTAGCAGCTCATCTGGCTACCAAGTATTCATCTGGAGATCCATATACATTAGCAATGGTAGATGCAAAGGATGTCTACTCACTTGCAAAAGATCATGCAATTGATATGAGCGATCAGGAGTGGGTAAAGAATACTAACTATGCAATCGGAATTGATGATCAGATCAATGGTTTCCCTATGTGTGTTGAGGCTCGTGGACTGATTTACAATGCAGATGCGATCGAAGCAATTACTGGTGAAACATTTAACCCAGACGATTACAAGACACTTGATTCCTTTAAGGAACTGATTGAGCAGTTAAAGGAAGGCGGTATGGAGACGCCTACTGGTATCATGAAGGAGGATTGGTCTTTAGGAGGTCACTTTCTGTCACAGGTATCAGAGGAGCAGCCGGATGTAGAGGAGTTTATTACAAAGCTTCATGAGGGTGAAGCAGATCTGATTAATAATGAGAAATTCAATTCTCTGATGGATTTCTTTGATGTAATGAAGGAGAACAACTACGCAAAGGATTCTGCAATCGCAGCTGAGCGTGAAGTAACTGAGATGATGTTAGCTGAGGGAGAAATCGCCTTTATGTACGGTGGTAACTGGGATTGGTCCGTAATCAACGCATATGATTACACTGAGAACATGGGTATGATGCCAATTCCGCAGAACACAGATGACGGCACTAACGAGAAGCTTGTAGGTGGCGGTTCTAAGTATTTTATGATTGATTCTTCTGATACTACAACAGATGAGCAGCGTCAGGCAGCACTAGATTTCTTAGAGTGGCTTGCAGATTCTGAAGAAGGTCAGAAGTTCATCACAGAAGACTGTGCACTTGTTCCTGCATTCTCCAATAATGAGAATGAAGTAGCAGATCCTCTTGGAAAGTCTGTTAAGAAGTATGCAGATGAGGGTGCTATGATTGATAACTACAACTACATGCCAGATGATCACATCTCTCTGTGTGGTGCAATCTTCCAGAAGTATCTTGCAGGACAGATGGATCGTGCAGAGTTTGCAACTGAGATTGAGGATTACTGGAAGTCAACAGACGTTGTAGAGCACTGATAATATCAAACATTTGATAGATGATGCTTCCTTATAATATAATAGGAAGGAAGACATTACCCCTATAGAGGCTGTCCGCCGATGACAGGCAGCGGACAGTCTCATAATTTTCTTGATGATAAAACGAATACAGGGAAGGGGATCGTGATCATGGATAGAAACACGACAAAATATAAAGTAAAGCAGTACATAATGTTCGCTGGTATCTCCACTGTACTGTTTGCTGCAGTAGTAATTATTCCGTTTATCTACGGTTTATATTTGACCTTTACAAGCTGGGATGGTATTTCAAAGGATAAGCAGTTTGTCGGTTTTGCAAATTATATTGCGACGTTTAAAGATATTGCCTACTGGCAGGCACTTGGAAGAACAGTTATATATTCTGTTATTTCCGTTGTTCTGGTAAATGTGGTTGCATTTTTCCTAGCATATTTGCTGACTAGCGGTATTAAAGGACAGAACTTCTTCCGTGCAGGCTTCTTTATTCCAAACCTGATCGGTGGTATTGTTCTTGGTTATGTATGGAAGTTTGTTTTTAACAGAGCATTTGTATCAATTGGAAAGGCAGTTTCTATTGGTGCGCTTTCAAATTCCTGGCTGGCAACACCGAGCGGTGCAATGGCATGTTTGATTATTGTTTCTGTATGGCAGTATGCCGGTTACATGATGTTAATTTATGTTGCCGGATTTATGAGTGTACCGAAGAGCTTAAAGGAAGCTGCTCAGATTGATGGATGTACTAGTTTTCAGGCAACAGTTAATATTATCATCCCACTTATGAGAGCTTCATTTGTACAGTGCTTGTTCCTTACAATTACCAGATGCTTCATGGTATATGATGTTAACCTGTCTTTGACAAAGGGTGAGCCATTCAATTCTTCTGTAATGGCAGCAATGCATGTATACAATCAGGCATTTACTTACAAGAATTATGGTCTTGGACAGGCTGAGGCACTTGTACTGTTTATCGTCTGCGCAATTGTAGGTGTGACACAGGTTTATATTGGTAAGAAAGGGGAGGTGGCAGCATAATGGAAGAAAATAAAAAAGCGGCACAGAAAAAAGAAAATTAGCCATGCCATTATAATGGTTGTTTTAATCCTCCTGTTTCTGATGTTTATCTTTCCGTTTATTCTCGTTATTATTAATGCATTTAAGACAAAGGGTGACATTATGTCTGACCCGATGGCACTAGTTGGTTCTCATGGATTTATTGTAACAAACTTCTCTGATGCGATGAAGAAGATGAATTTTACAACATCTTTTACCAACTCATTGATCATAACAGTTTCAGCAACTATCGGAACAATTCTTTTGTCTGCAATGACTGCATTTGTAATTGTAAGAAACAATTGGAAGGCATGTAAGCTTCTGTTTACCTTAATGATTGCATCTATGGTAATTCCATTCCAGGTTTTGATGATTCCGTTAGTATCATTATATGGTGGTATCTTCGGAGTTTTAAACAGCCGTGTGACCTTAATCCTTATGCATATCGGATTTTCACTTTCAATGGCAACATTCATGTTCCATGGAGCAATTCATACGAATATTCCGTTAGAGCTTGAGGAAGCAGCATTTTTGGATGGCTGTAGCAATTGGCAGACCTACTGGAAAATCGTATTTCCACTGTTAAAGCCAACGATTGCAACTGTAGCAATTATTGATGCAATGGCATTCTGGAACGATTATCTTCTTCCGAGCCTTGTACTTGGCCGTAAGGAGCTTTATACACTTCCAATCGCAACACAGGCATTCTATGGAACTTACTCTACGGATATGGGCCTGGTAATGGCTGCTCTGCTGTTAGCAATGCTGCCGATTCTGATTTTATATCTGTTTTTGCAGCGCTACATTGTTGAGGGCGTTACCTCCGGTGCAGTAAAGGGATAATTTAATGTTTATTTATAAGGGGCCCAAAATATAGTTTGTTTTGGACCCCAATTTCTTTTTAATGATGATGAGAAAAGGAGACAAGTAAGAGCGAAGGTGCTCAAACTTTAACAAATAGTATGGAAACGATATATAAGGAACGCTTTGAGCAAAAGAGAGATGAGCTTCATGATCTTTATATGCAATTATATGGAAATGATGCAATGTTTGCAGAGCTGTGCGAGCATTTGTACGCATTTTATAAAGAGAGAAGTGAGAATTTAAAGACGCTTGATAAAAAGCGTGAGGCTGATCCTAATTGGTACAAAAAAAATGATATGCTTGGCATGATGTTTTATATTGACAATTTTGCCGGCAACATGAAGGGTGTACAGGGAAAGCTGGATTATCTGGAAAAGAATAATGTTAATTATATTCATTTGATGCCATTTCTTGATACACCAAAAGGACGCTCTGATGGAGGTTATGCAGTAGCTGATTTTAGAAAGGTTCAGGAAAATTTAGGTTCCATGGAAGACCTTGAGAATTTGACTAATGCCTGCCATGAGAAGGGAATCAGTGTTTGTATGGATTTTGTTATGAACCACACTTCAGAGGATCATGAATGGGCAAAGAAGGCACGTCAGGGAGATGGAGAATATATGAGCCGCTATTTCTTTTTTGATAATGCGGTTATTCCATCTGAATATGAAAAGACAGTTCCGCAGGTATTCCCGACGACTGCACCTGGCAACTTTACATGGCTTCCAGAAATTGGTCACTATGTAATGACGACATTTTATCCTTACCAGTGGGATCTTAATTACAAGAATCCAAGAGTATTCAATGAAATGATGTATAATTTCCTTTATTTGGCAAACAAGGGAATTGATATCATTCGAATTGATGCAGTGCCATATATATGGAAGGAACTCCATACGACATGCAGAAATCTGCCGCAGGTACATACAATTGTGCGTATGATGAGACTGATCGGAGAACTTGTCTGCCCTGGCATTTTGCTTTTGGGTGAGGTAGTAATGGAGCCGGAAAAGGTTGTTCCATACTTTGGAACTGTAGAAAAGCCAGAGTGTCATATGCTGTATAATGTAACAACAATGGCTACCACATGGCATACTGTAGCAACAAGAGATGTCAGTCTGTTAAAGAAGCAGCTTGATATTGTAAATCGTCTTCCAAAGGACTATGTTTTCTTAAATTATCTGCGCTGCCATGATGATATTGGCTGGGGACTTGATTTTGCAACTTTGCAGCAGGAAGGCATTCAGGAGCGTGCGCATAAGCAGTATTTGAATGATTATTTTAGAGGCTATGCCGGCTACAGCAACAGCCGCGGTGTTCTCTATAATGAGGATCCGGTGACTGGTGATGCAAGATTTTGTGGAACAACTGCTTCAATGTGCGGTATTGAAAAGGCAAGCTATCAGCACGATAAAGAGGCACTTGAGAAGGCCATTCGGATGGATGTAATGCTTCATGCATATATGTTTATGCAGTCTGGAATCCCTGTGCTTTATAGTGGAGATGAAATTGGCCAGTTAAATGATTATGCTTATAGGGATGATCCTGATAAGGCACCAGATTCACGTTATGTTCACCGTGGTGCAATGAATTGGGAAGAGGCAGCAAAGAGCAGTGATCAAGCGACTATTCCAGGTCAGATTTCTTCAAAGCTTAATCAGCTTGAGAAGCTTCGTAAATCTGAGAAGGCATTTATGAGCAATGCGGATACATGGACTGTTGAAACATGGGATAAGAGCATTCTTTGTATCGGACGTTATTATGATGGCGATAAGATATATGGCTTATTTAACTTTAGTGAATTTGATAAGACGGCTTGGATCAATGAGAGAGACGGTCTGTACTGTGATCTTTTAACTGGAACATTAATGGAGGCAGCTGGAGTTAATATTCCAGCATATGGCTATATGTGGCTGAAGAAGGTTCGATAAGAACAAAAGCGTATCTTCCAGAATAAACTGGCGGATACGCTTTTTTGATTGTTTTAGAAACCAATTCCAACGGCAACCAGAATGGTTATGATCGCACCAATCATCAAAATACCGAGGAATTTCCACATGAATTTAATCCAGTTGGACCATTCAATCTTTGCAATTGCCAGAGAACCGATCAAACAGCCAGAGGTTGGAACGATCAAGTTGGTGAAAGCATCACCAAGCTGGAATGCAAGAACAGAGGTTTGACGGGAAACACCAAGAAGATCAGCAAGTGGTGCCATGATCGGCATGGTGATTGCAGCTTGTCCAGAACCTGATACGACAAAGAAGTTAAATACGGACTGGAAAAGATACATAAGTACAGCGGCAAATGCACCGGAAAGTCCTGAGAGTGCCTGAGAAATTCCGTACATGACTGTGTTGATAACGGTTGGTGTGGTCGGGTCGGAGCCGCCAAGAACCTGCATGATACCTTGTGCCATTGCGACAACAAGTGCTGCACCTATAAGATCCTTTGCGCCATCTTTAAATGAAGATGCAATGTCATTTAGCTTCATATTATTTAAGTGGAAAACAACGCCGATAACACCAGAAACGATTCCCATGATGAAAAACTGAGTAGCGATTTCTGCCATATAGTAGCCCTTTACCATGACACCCCAGATAACCCAGATGACAGTAGCAGCAAGTGTCAGAAGTACTAAGATGTGGCCGATGCCAAAATCGTGTCCATCGTCAAGTCCTGTTTTTTCGTTTTGATCACGGAAATACTGATCGCTTTCGTAGGCAACAGAGATAGTAGGTGTTTTCTTTACCTTGGATGCGTAGAACATTGTCATTCCACAGCCAAGTGCGGTGAAGACAACCCACATAACCATACGAAAACCAGCGCCAGAGAATACGTCAATTCCAGCAATTCCCTGAGCAACGCCGACAGAGAATGGATTCATCCATGAGGAACCGAAGCCGATCTGTGTAGCAACATAGGTGACAAGTACTGCAATTACGGTGTCGTATCCTACTGCAACAAACAGCGGACAGAGAATCATCGTAAATGGAAGTGCTTCCTCGCCCATTCCAAAGACAGCACCTCCTAATGAAAACAGTACAAACAGCACTGGAATTAACAGCTTTTCAGCTCCCTTTGCTTTGCGAATTAATCCAATTAAGCCGGATTCGAGTGCACCAGTTTTGATCATGATTCCAAATGCACCGCCGACAACTAATAGGAATGCTATGATATCCATCGCGGAGCTATTGACGATTCCGTTGTACATGTAGTTAAAGAAACCGGTTCCACCGTCACCACTGAATAATGAGACACCTTCTGTTACGACCTTTCCAGCATCATCTCTTAAATACTGAAAGCTTCCGTCTTTGATGACGGTACGTGTTTTTTCTACACCATTAATCATGTACGAAACGTCCTGTGTTTCGTAGTAGCCCTTTGGAACAAGGAACGTTAAAATTGCAGCCAGAACAACTACAAAAAAGATAATGATGTAAGTGTCTGGTACGGTAAAGCCCTTGTTAAAAGATTTTAAACCTTCTCCTTTTTTGTGGCTCATAGTTGAGTCTCCCTTCATTTGGTATGTATAAATAAGATTTGCAAGGGATAGTGTATCATATCAAATGAAATAAAGAAACTAAAAAATAAGAAAAAATCAAAAAAAGAATTTAATATACTGACTTTCCTCTTGCAATGACTTTGATAAGCTGCAAGTTCTTGTCTAAGATACAAAGATCAGCATCATATCCTTCCTGAACTCTTCCTTTCTTATTTAAATGAAGAATGTCGGCAGGGTTGGAGGTGATTGTGGAGAGTGCGATTTCTAGTGGAATGTTTTCCATGGAGACGCATTCTTTTACTTCCTTTAACAGGCAGCTGGACTGACCGACCCCCATTCCCTGAAATTCACCTTTTTTATTGTAGATTGGCAGGCTTCCCTGTCCATCGGAGGAGATTGTGATACGGTTTGGATTGACACCTGCATTTAGCATACGCTTGATTCCTTTGCATACGCGCACCTCATCGCAGATAGTCTCCCAGTAGTCGATATCTTCGTTTCCTGTAAAGTCAACGGAACCGCCCTTTAATGCATATTCGATGGCTTGGCAAAAAAGTGCCTCGTTTCGGTTTACATGAGTAGGAAGAAACTGTGATGCAGGAATTTCTGTCTCATCAATTACACGGTTGATTAACTCCATGCCTCGTGAGCCATCACCGAGATGAACGTTAATGATTCCAGCTTTTCCAGAAAGTACTCCGCCGAGTCTTGTATCGGCTGCAACACGGGTAAATTCTTCAAAGGTTGGCTGGGAGGAGCGATGGTCTGAAATGGCAATTTCTCCTGTTCCAATTATTTCCTGAATCATCATAATATCCTTTGGGATGCTGTCGGTCAGTGTACGAACAGGAACCTGATAACTTCCAGTGTAACAGTAAGCAGATATTCCCTGCTCGTTTAGCCCTTTTGTTTTGGCGACAAGTGCACACATATCACGTCCTATTCCATCAGTGCCAAGACAGCCAACAACAGTTGTCACACCGAATTTGGTGAGCCCTTCCATGGTAGCTTCTGGTGTACGATTGGCAAAACCGCCCTCGCCGCCTCCTCCGAGTACATGAACATGACAGTCAATAAAACCAGGTGTGAGGATCAGATTTGTTCCATCAATTTGCTCAGACTCTGGAAAATATGAAGGAATTGACAGACTGCCTGCATCTGCAATTTTTACAATTTTATCGTGAATGATAAGTACATCCTTTTTTCCAAGATGCTCTGGTGCGTAAATGTCAATATTTTGAATTAGTTTGATCATATTATTATAAATACCTTTCTAAAATTATTTTGGCGATCAAATTCGCTGCCAATAGTATACCACACAAAACAGGATGAGCAAACGAAAAAGTGGTTATGTTTTTATTGACAAGAAGAGAAAAAAACACTATAATCGTTCAAAATAGAACTACAGAAGGAGGGCATACATGTATTTTTGTGATGAGCATAGAGGAATTACACGTTATTATGAGATTCTGAAGTCATCCGTATGTGAAAAATATCAGCTTAGGCAGATGGAGTATGATATACTGATGTTTCTATATAATAATCCACAGCATAACACGGCAGCAGATATTGTCAGATACAGAAAGTCAACAAAATCTCACGTATCTATGTCACTTAAGGTGCTTGAGGAAAAAGGGCTGATTGAAAGAAGGATAGAATAAAGACAATAAAAAACGTGTTGAAATTTATATTTTGGATTCAGCAGATGATATAATAAAAGATGGCATACGCGTACAAAAGCAGTTTGCAAAAGATATGTTTAATGGGCTTACAGACGATGAAATTGCATTGTGTAAGCAGATCTTTAAAAAGATATGTAATAATGCGGAAGCGTGCATAAAAGCTGCAAATAACAAAGTGCCTGCAGAAAAATAAGACTGCGGGCACTTTGTTTTTTTAAGGAAGATATAAATTACTCAACATCCTGTAATGCTGCAAAATTTTCTTCGCCGGTACGAACCTTTACAACGCGGTCTACGTTGTATACGAAGATCTTGCCGTCACCGATATGACCGGTGTAGAGTGTCTTCTTTGCAGCTGCGATTACTGTATCAACTGGGATGCTGCTGACAACTACTTCAACCTTAACTTTTGGAAGAAGAGTAGCATCAAGCTCAACACCACGGTACTTTTCGCCGGCACCCTTCTGAATGCCGCAGCCCATTACCTGAGTAACGGTCATTCCAGTTACACCTATGTCATTCATAGCCTTTCTAAGCTTATCATAACGAGAAAGCTTTGCAATGATGACAACCTTATAGATACCGCTTGGTGAAACATCTGGAGCATTAACGACCTTAACAGCGGCAGCCTTCTGTGCAGCAGAAGCGCGGTCATATTCTTCAACACCAAGGTTTGTATTTGCATTTTGCTCCATGGTCATAGTATTGTCGATATCCATGATTGAGAATCCGGCATAAGCAGATGGAAGACCATGCTCAGTTGCATCAAGACCAATGATTTCTTCTTCCTCGGAAACACGAAGACCAAAGATTGCTTTGATAACAAGGAATGTAATCGTGATAGTAACAGCAGTGAAAGCTGCGGTACAAAGCATACCAAGAAGCTGTAAGCCAAGCTGTGAGAAGCCGCCGCCATAGAAAAGACCAGCTCCAGCGATCTGGTTTGCACCATATGTAACGCCATCACCATATCCTCTTGCAAAGGCCGGAGCACTCTTTGTGGCAAAAAGTCCAACTGCAATTGTACCCCAGATACCATTCATCATATGAACAGCTACGGCACCAACTGGATCATCAACGTGAATCTTATTATCACAGAACCATACACCAAATACAACAAGCAAACCAGAAACAGCACCTATCACGATAGAACCAAATGCATCTACAACGTCACAGCCGGCAGTTACAGCAACAAGGCCAGCTAAAGAAGCATTCAGACACATGGAAACATCAGGCTTTCCATACTTTACCCATGTAAAGATCATACAGACTACAGTTGCGATAGATGGTGCAATTGTTGTAGTAACGAAAATGGATCCAAGCTCCTCAACGCTAGTTGCTGCGGCACCATTAAATCCATACCAGCCAAGCCAAAGAATGAAAACACCAAGACAGCCAAGTGGAAGATTGTGACCAGGGAAGGCATTTACCTTTGTGATTTTGCCGTTTGAATCCTTTACAAACTTTCCAATACGAGGTCCTAACATTGCTGCACCAATGAGTGCACAGATACCGCCAACCATATGAATACAGTTTGAACCGGCAAAATCATGGAAGCCGATCTGTGCAAGCCAGCCGCCGCCCCATGTCCAGTGTGCCTCAATCGGGTAGATTAAAGCAGAGATTACTGCTGAGTAGACACAGTAGGAAAGGAATCTTGTTCTTTCAGCCATAGCACCAGATACGATGGTAGCAGTAGTTGCACAGAACACAAGGTTAAATACGAAATTGGACCAGTCAAAATTTGCATAATCTGTAAAAATGTCAAAGCCCGGCTTTCCGATAAGACCAACAAGATCTTCTCCAAGAAACAGACTAAAACCGATCAGGATAAACATAACAGTACCAATACAAAAATCCATCAGATTCTTCATCAGGATATTTCCTGTATTTTTTGCTCTGGTAAAACCAGCCTCAACCATTGCAAAACCAGCCTGCATCCAGAATACGAGTGCAGCTCCAATTAAAAACCAGACACCAAAAACTTCACTTTGAACCGTACTTAAAATTTCTTCCATAGGACATTTCCTCCTTTTTTAACAGCACAAAGCCGCGCACACCGGGATCCTTCGGCGTGCACGGCTTTGTGCTGCGGATATGAGAAAAGGCGCTGACTTCCATACGAATGTGTCAGCGCCTTTGCTTGAAAATGATTATAGAAGTCGAAGCGCGATTTGTCAATCAGAAATTTTATAAAAAATTAACATTGTGAAAATCTTCTATACATGATGGGATTTTCGCGGTATACTGTAAGCATAAATACAAAAATGGCAGTTATTCACAGCATGCAAATTCGCATAGCTTTAAATAGCTGCAAAAAATGAAATGCTGACATGGAAAAGGATTGAAGTGTGTAGATATGGAAAAGAAAAGACAGCCAATCGGCGTATTTGATTCCGGTGCAGGCGGACTTAGTGTATTAAAGGAGCTAGTACGACTGATGCCAGAGGAAGATTTTATTTATTATGGGGACTCGCTCAATGCACCTTATGGCGTAAAACCGCTTGAAGAAGTGCGACAGCTTACATATGCCTGTGCTGAGCATTTGTTAGAGCGTGGTGTTAAGGAAATTATTATTGCCTGCAATACGGCGACAAGTGCGGCATGCAAAATAATGCGCGGCATGTATCCGGATTTGCCGCTTGTAGGCATAGAGCCTGCGGTAAAGCCGGCAGCCCAAAATCACCGAGGAGAAAAAGTGGCTGTTATGGCAACTCCGCTGACACTTCATGAAGAAAAATTTAAACAGCTTGTGAAGCGCTATGAGGATCAGGCGGTAATTATTCCGGTTCCGTGTCCGGATTTGGTGGAATATGTGGAGAAAGGAATTTTAGAAGGCCCTGAGCTTGAGGGATATTTAAAGGATGTATTAACACCTTGTTTACAGGAAGGTATTAAGGCAGTAGTTCTTGGCTGTACACATTTTCCGCTTGTAAGTCTGCGATTGGAAAGGTTGTTGGTGAATCGGTTCGCATTTATGATGGAGGAGAGGGAACTGCCAGACAGGCAAAATGTCTGCTGGCTGCGAAAAATCTCTGTACAGATCAAGAAAAAGGGCACATCTGCTTTGAGAGCAGTGCACCCGAAAAAGAAGCATATTATGAAGCGCTGTACAGAAAGGCAGCACATATTGACAGCAGAGTGAAATTATGAGTATTAGAGCATTAGTCTTAGCAATTTTATAATACTGTATGAGGATTTCTCATCGCGGTAAATTACTTCACGCGCCTTGGCTGGATAGTCTGTGATAATGACATCCACCTGGGCGTTTTTCATGCGCTCTGCCTCTGCTCTTGTGTTGATGGTCCAGGCATAGACAGCCTTGCCTTGTGCATGGGCCTTTGCAACAGTTGTGTTATTTACAAACATAGAACGTACACAGAAAAAGTCAATCATGTCATTTTTATAATAGTTGCCGATGGCTGTAGTAAGAATGTAGCCGAGCGTAAGATCAGGATTTAACTCATTTACCTGACGAAGATAAGCATAGTCGGAGGACTGAATGGAACACTGATATTCCATTTCATATTGTTCAATTAAGCCTACAACTTTCGCTGCAAGATCTGCACTGGCAGAATTTCTCTTTAATTCAATTAAAAGGTGCGCTCGTCCTTTTACAAGAGACATGACTTCTTCTAGTGTAGGTATATAGGTAAATTCATGGTCTTTTGAAAAATAATAACTGATATCATATTGCTTTAATTCTTCATAGGTAACATCTGCAATGTTGATTTTTTTTCCGGCGATACGTTTAAGTGAAGCATCATGACAAACAATAACCACGCCATCTTTTGTTTCCTGGACGTCAATTTCAACACCGTCAGAGAGGGAGGAGATTGCAAGATCAATGGCTTCAAGTGAGTTTTCAGGTGCTTCTGAAGAAAGTCCTCTGTGACAGTAAATTTGAACTGGGCTTAGTGGACGCTCAGCAAGAAGGGCACCGTTATAGATACCATAGTATAAAAAGCAAAAAACGCCAACACCGGCAGCAGCAAGGCCACAGGCACGAAAGATACGACGAAGCGGTGTGTCTGGCGCATAGCTAAGATGAAATTCCAAAATAACATCGTTGCCGGAAAAACAGTAAAACAGATGTGTCATCATTGCTGCATTTAAGAAAACACCTATGCAGGTGACAAACCAGATGAGTGCGATGGAAAGCGTATTGTTAAAACTAAGAACCATTGCAACCTTTAAGTCGGCTGGCGCAAAAAAATTGACGACGACAACAATTATAATCTGACACAGCAAACGAAGAACAAACCAAAGGACAACGACGAGCAGATTTAAAAGAACTATGTCGCTTAGTACAGCACGAAGATTCTTTCTAACGAGAGGAATACTTGCTTTTTTTGCATTTCTCAGGCCGAAACCGCCAAGATACCAATAGCAGGCACAGAAAAACTCACGAACTGCAAAAATTCCGATAAATATAAGAAAAGTGATGATCGGAATGCAGTAAATAAGTTTTGAAAAAAGCATCGGCAAAAAGGTGCTGTAAGGATTTATGCGAAAACAGATTTCATAGAAAAAGAATAGGTTGATTAAAATCTGGTAGGCAAATAAAGGCAGAGCGACATACAGCTGTTTAAAGTGAAATCTTTGAAAGCCTTTTGCGCAGCCATGTAGAAAAATATCCTTCATGCGAAGCTTCTGTCTTGCCAAAGAAGCCTGAAAGCCGCCAAGAAGAATGCATGCATTAAGATAAGTCAGCATACATGCAGTCAAAAATAAAATCAGAAGCATTGCGATTGCCGGAGGAGTGATCAGAAAGCGTCCGATATTGGCGGAATTTAAAAAACTGTAGCCGTCGATTTTTAATGCAATACTTAAAAGAAGCTGAAAGAGTGAGTACTCAATCAGGGTGTAAAATATAGAGTAAATAATTTGAAGCGCGAGCATACTTTTTATATTTAAAAAGGCACCGCGCATAGCAATTTTTAAGCCGCCCAAGGCATTTTTTAAATGATAAAAAGAGTGTCGTGCGTGCTTTTTAGTGTGTTGTTCCATAGCTGTCAGTCCTGTCTGTAAGAGATATATTCTATGATAACATAGTTTTTCGCAAAATGCGATGTAAAATTACAAAAAACAAAAAATCAATGAGAGAAAATTTGGCAAAACCTTTACAAAAAACGCGATAATTGATATCATGAATAATAGTGCGAGGCACGGATCATATAGAAAAAACGGAGAAAATTGTAATGCTTACAAGAGAAGATCACAAGACATATGCGCAGATTCTGCGCGAAGAACTGACACCAGCGTTTGGCTGTACAGAGCCGATTGCGCTGGCATACTGTGCCGCAAAGGCAAGAGAAGTATTAGGTCAGATGCCTACAGAAGTTATCATTGAGCAAGCGGCAATATTATCAAGAATGTAAAGAGTGTTATCGTACCGAATACAGGCGGCATGAAGGGAATCCCGGCGGCAGCGGCAGCTGGAATCGTGGCAGGAGATTCAAAAGCATGTCTTGAGGTTATCGCAAAGGTAACACCAGAAGAACAAAAGGAAATCGCTGAGTATTTAAATAATGTTCCATTTAGTGTAAAGGCAATGGAGGATGGTGATAAGCTTGATATTCGTGTAACAGTAAAAGCCAAGGAAAATAGTGCAGTTGTGCGTGTATCAAAGCATCATACTGATATTGTGTATATCGCGCGTAATGGCGAGGTTATGTTAAACGAGCAGGACGACTGCGAGTGTGCACAGAAACTGGCAGAGAGCCAGGCTGCGGCAGCAGAGCAGCGCGCTGACAGAAGCCGCCTTAGCATTGAGGGAATTGTAGAGTATGCGAAGACTGCAGATTTAAGCACAGTAAGTGATTTGTTAAACAGACAGGTTGAGTATAACTATAATATTGCACAGGCTGGTGTAAAAGAAAACTGGGGTGCAAATGTGGGAAGCGTTCTGCTTGATACATATGGTGAAGATGTGCGTACAAAAGCAAGAGCATATGCAGCAGCAGGCTCAGATGCACGTATGAGTGGCTGTGAGCTTCCTGTTGTAATCAATTCTGGAAGCGGAAACCAGGGAATTACTGTATCAGTTCCTGTTATCATTTACGCAAAGGAATATCATAAGAGTGATGAAGAGCTGCTTCGTGCACTTTTGGTATCAAATCTTATTGCAATTCACATCAAGACAGGAATTGGACCATTGTCTGCATTTTGCGGAGCAGTAAGTGCCGGATGTGCAGCAGGCTGTGCAATTGCATTTTTGCTTGGCGGCGGAATCGATGAGGTGGCTCACACACTTGTAAATTCTATTGCAATTACATCTGGTATTATCTGTGATGGTGCAAAGCCATCATGTGCAGCAAAGATTGCATCTTCTGTGGATGCTGGAATTTTAGGATATGAAATGTATCGCCGTGGCCAGCAGTTCTATGGTGAGGATGGAATTGTAAGTAAGGGTGTTGAGAATACTATTCGTAATATCTGTCGAATTGGTGCAGAAGGAATGAATGGTACAGACGAAGAAATTATAAAGATCATGACACACTGCGATTAAAATATAGTAACTATTCAGAACCCCATTCGCAAAATCGCATCTTCGATGCTTCTATTTTGCTCATGTGGTTACCTCGCCATATAAAATTGCTATTCTGTCTGAATGCAAGCATTCACAGAAAGCAATTTTGCA
>ENA-OQAZ01000791-OQAZ01000791.1-human-gut-metagenome-genome-assembly--contig:-NODE-791-length-16932-cov-7.151086_pt1 | contig 16932 bp, 14 predicted proteins | sample MGYA00242737_ERZ504531 | MGnify/ENA primary metagenome ERZ504531 (study PRJEB26092, sample SAMD00036244) | human gut metagenome | host: Homo sapiens | study: EMG produced TPA metagenomics assembly of... | reverse complement strand
CAAAAAATCAAGGGCTTATTTTGGGAATCAAAGAAATGTTTGTCCGGCAATGCAAATGAGTTACAGGGTTGCGAAGATGAGGAAAACAGTTGAATCTATATGCTAAATCTCCTATAATACAAGTAAAGTAAGTGGTAAAGGAGACAGTTCCATGGGAAAAACCATAACGATATGTTTTACAAATAATAAGGGTGGAAGTGGAAAAACCACAACCTGTTCAAACCTTGGAGCGGCGATGGCTCAGGCAGGGAAAAAGGTTCTTCTGATCGATGGAGATATGCAGTTAAATCTTTCTCTTGCTTTTTTTCCGGAGAACTGGGTGCTGGAGCAGGCGAAAGGAGAGAAGAATCTGTATTGCGCAATCGGAAAACAGGAAGAGCTCAGCGGTTATGTGGTACATACTCCCTACGAAAATCTGGATCTGATACCATCGTCTACATTGATGAGTTCTATAGAATATGAACTTTTTACAAAATGGCAGAGAGAATTTATCCTGCGAAAATGCATTCAGAAGATAAAGGATGCAGGAAATTATGACTATATTCTGATTGATGCACCTCCTACGCTGGGTGGTTGGGTGATGAATATCCTTTGTGCATCAGACCGGGTAATTATTCCTGTTGAGGCAAGTCCATGGGGAATGTTCGGACTTGCGAATATGTTTGAATTTCTTAATGAAGTAAAGCAGATTACTCCGGAACTGGAAGTTGCCGGAATTGCAGTGACAAAAGTAGATACAAGAAAGAGTTATTATAAACAGACAATGGAAACACTGCATGAACTTGAGGATATTCATGTATTTGAGCAGATCATCAGAGTGGACAGCTCTGTAGAATGGTCACAGGATAACAGTATTCCGGTTGTGGAATATAAAAAATCAAGCAGAAGTGCCAGGGAATATACGAGATTGGCAGAGGAGGTCATGGAATTATGTCAGTAGGCAGGGAGAGTATTCGGCGTGCAGCAAATGCAGGTGCCGGGAAAACCGTAAAGAAGCCCGTTGTATCCACAAAAGAGGCAGAGAAACCGGAAACAATATCTGTTGCAGAAGAAAAGAAAAAAACAGCAAAAGGTTCTGTTCATATTAATGAGGAACTGCCGGTATATCTTCTTTAAAATTTACTTGTAAGTGCTTGATTATTTTGTTATGTTATAGAAAATGAACAAGCGGTTGCGTAAGAATGGTGGGGTATTTTATGGAAACAGAAGAAAAGAAGGTATATACAATAGAAGATATTGCCCGGGAGCTTGGGGTAAGTAAGACTACGGTATCACGGGCTATCTCAGGAAAGGGAAGAATCAGTCAGGCTACCAGAGAAAGAGTGCAGGCATTTATAAGAGAACATGATTACAGACCAAATGTTGTGGCAAAGGGACTGGCACAGCGTAAAACTTATAATATTGCACTGCTGATGCCGAAGGATTATGTTGCCACAGAGTTTCTCTTTTTTAAAGACTGTATGAATGGAATCTGTGAGGTGGCCTCCTCCTATGATTATGATATTATTATTTCTATGATTGATGGATCAGATGTATCGCAGATACAGAGACTGGAGGCAAATAGAAAAGTCGATGGGATCATTGTAAGCAGAGCAGTGGTAAGTTCCAAGGTGCAGAAATATCTGAAGAACTGTAAAGAACCATATATATTGATCGGCCCGTCTTCAGATCCGGAAGTTCCATTTGTAGATAACAAGAATCGGGAAGCAGGAAAAGAGCTGACAAGTATTATGCTGATGAAAGGCTTTCGGAATCTGGCACTTCTGTGTGGAAATCAGTCCTACAACGTTACCGGAAGCAGATATCAGGGTTTTCTGGAAGCACATGAGGAAATGGGAGTTTCTGTTAACGAAAATCTGATTTTCATGGATACGGATAATCAGGCAGCAGTATCTGATGCTGTAAAGAGACTGCTTGAAGAAGGCGCGGATGGTATTGTCTGTATGGATGATGTGATCTGCAGCATGTGTCTGAGCAGTCTGAGGGAAAAGAAAATATCGGTTCCTGAAGAAATAAAAATAGCCAGTATGTATGACAGTAAAAATCTGGAATATAATAATCCACCGATTACCAGCATACGTTTTGATACGGTAAGACTGGGAAAGATGGCATGTGCGAAATTACTGAACATCCTCGGGGAGAAGCCGCTGGAGGATACAGTGCCTCTGAACTACCAGGTAGTGTTGCGGGAGTCGACACAGTAGTATATGGATATAAAATCCGATCAGATTATAAAAATTGAAAATGAATGGCAGGATTAGAAAGTTCTCTGTGTTTATTGTAAGAATCAATAAGCAGAGAACTTTTTGTGTATAAAAAAATCGGTTGAAATTCTCTGGACAGTCTGATTTTATCAAAATGAAAACGGTTGTACAAATTAAGTATATTATTGTATGAAAAAACGAAAGAATTAAATTGAATTGTGCAATATGACAAAAAAATAGTTTCAAAATTAGATAATAATGGCTAATTGACTTTATAAATATAAAGGAATATACTAAAAACATGAACAAACGGTTGCGCAAACAAACAGAGGGCGTTTTTTACGAAAATCGGATGCGGAATGTTTGGGCATAACCATCAAAAACAGGAGGAAGAGAAAATGAGAAAAAATGTAAAAAAGGTGATCGCACCGTTACTGGCAGCAGCTATGGCACTTTCCTGCACAGTATGTGTAAGCGCAGCAGAGGACGAGACGATTAAACTGACTGTATGGGGCGCTGAGGAAGATCAGAATTTATTAAAAGAACTGACAGATAAATTTCAGGAGAAGTATGCAGATCAGAAATTTGATATTCAGATCGGCGTAGAATCTGAGTCTACTGCAAAAGATACTATTCTGACAGACGTAGAGGCAGGTGCAGATGTATATGCATTCGCAGATGATCAGCTTCCGGATCTTGTAAAAGCCGGAGCACTTCTGAAACTTGATGATTATGCAGAGGCGCTGCAGCTTGCAGATACAACACTTGATGATGTAAAAGCTGCAAACGTTGAAGGCGCTATTGATGCAGCAACAATTGATGGCAGCCTGTATGCATTTCCAAGAGCTGCTGACAACGGATATTTTCTTTACTATGATTCATCTGTAATTTCAGAAGAAGATGCAGCAAGCTGGGACAGCTTCTTGAAGCTGCTGATAAGGCTGGAAAGAAAGTTGGTATGACACTTGCTTCCGGATGGTACAATGCTTCTTTCTTCTATGGAGCAGGATTTACAACAGGACTTAACGATGACGGAACAACAACTATGGACTGGAACGGAACAAGCGCTGACGGATATACAGGTGTTGATGTAGTAAAAGGAATGCTTGATATTGCATCCAATCCGGCATTTATGGCAGTTGCTGATGGTGACATTTCCAATCAGCTTGCATCAGGAAATCTTGCAGCATGTGTTTCCGGTACATGGGATGCTATGACAGCACAGGAAGCATTTGGTGATGGATATGCAGCAACAAAGCTTCCTACATTTACAGTAGGTGATGCACAGGTTCAGCAGGGATCAGTTGCCGGTTACAAATATGTTGGTGTAAACGGTTATTCTGAGAATTCCGGATGGGCAGTTCTTCTTGCAGAGTACCTTACAAACGAAGAGTCCCAGCAGATGTTCTTTGATCAGAGAGAAAGTGGTCCTTCAAACAAGAATGTGGCAGCATCTGATTCTGTTCAGGAAAATGTAGCTCTTGCAGCACTTGCAGCTCAGTCTGAATATGCACAGGCTCAGAAGGTTGGCGGAAAATACTGGGATCCTGCAAAGACATTCGGAGAACTGATTGCACAGGGAACATTAGCAGCAGATGACGACAATGCAATCCAGGAAGCACTTGATAATCTGGTAGAGGGTGCTACTGCTTCTGTAGAATAATAGTTACTGTTCACTCCGTTCCCAGCAACACGCTTCGCGATGCACAGAATTTATGCTAATCGCATAAATTCGCGCGGTATGTCTCGGGTTTTCTGTGACCTTCGCTCACAAAAAACACCTCGCGGGATATTACCAGTGAAAAGTAACGAATAATACCATTACTGTTCATAGACAGTAAATACTAAAAAAATGGCCCATATGCATAATGGCATGTGGGCTGTTTTAAAGATAGATAGTAACGATATAAAATGACGAGGAGGAAAGATATGACAGCACAGGAAAATAATTCTGCTGTAGCGGCAGTGAGTGGATTCTTTAAAGCTATCGGTGGATTTTTCGCTGACTTTGGTACTGCTGTAGTGAAAGGTGATGCGTTTGTAAAGCTGTCCCTGATCTGGATGGGTGCAGGTTATGCAAAGCGTAAACAGTATGTGAAAGCAGCACTGATGACATTGCTGGAGATTGCAGTGATCTTTTTTTCAGTGAAATTTGCAATGCAGTATGTACCAAAATTCAGTACCCTTGGTACTGTAAAGATGGAAAAAGTCTTTAACATGAAAACAATGAAAAGTGAATTTAATGATTATGATAATTCCTTTACAATCCTGTTGTTTTCATTGTTCAGTTTTGTTGTGTGGTTTGCGGCGGCTGTTGTGTGGTTTAAGAACGTGATCAATGCTTACGCACTTCAGAAAATGGAAGAAGCCGGAAAGCATATCAATACTTTTAAAGAAGATCTCAGATCACTGACAGAAGAGAAGTTTCACATTACATTACTTACACTTCCGGTGCTCGGAGTTCTTATCTTTACTTTTATTCCAATCCTGCTTTTGATCTTTGTAGCATTTACAAATTATGATCAGCAGCATATGCCGCCTACTGAGTTGTTCTCATGGGTTGGCTCAGTAACTTTATCAATCTGTTTGGCGGCGGTGGTCTTACATCCACATTCGGATATGCATTTGTGCGGGTTCTGGGATGGACGCTTGTATGGGCTTTCTTTGCAACATTCACAACTTATATCGGTGGTATCCTGCTTTCACTGCTTCTCAACAGCAAAAAAACAAGACTGCCGAAAATGTGGCGTACTTTATTTATTGTAACTATTGCAGTTCCACAGTTTGTGTCACTTCTGCTGGTGCGTAACTTCTTTTCAAATGGCGGTATTGTCAATACAATCTGTCACAGCATTGGATTGACAGGATTCTTAAGAAGCATAGGACTTGTGTCCACAAGCTATATTCCGTTTCTTTCTGCTCCGGGATGGGCACATGTAATGATTATCCTTATTAATATCTGGATCGGTGTTCCGTATCAGATGCTGATCGCAACAGGTGTCCTGATGAACCTTCCTTCTGACCAGCTTGAGAGCGCAAGAGTAGACGGTGCAACAAACTTCCAGATATTCAGAAAGATCACAATGCCATATCTGCTCTTTGTAACAGGACCTGCTCTGATCACGGACTTTGTAAAAAATATTAATAACTTTAATGTTATTTATCTGCTTACACAGGATGTTTATACAACAACGAACCAGGCGATGGCAAGCTCACAGGCAAAAGAGGTTGACCTTCTGGTTACCTGGCTGTTCCGTCTGACTCAGGATTACTACAACTATAAGATGGCATCAGCAATCGGTATTATCGTGTTTATTATCTGTGCAGTATTCACCCTGGTTGCATTTAACAGGATGATCAAGGGAGATAAGGAGGGAACATATCAATAATGAAAAAGATGAAAGATAGTCGTACTTCTTCTATAGTATTACATAATTTATTGATCGCAGTGCTGGCATTTATCTGGCTGGTTCCGATCATCTGGCTGGTATGTACTTCCTTCAGCGCATACTCAGGAATGAATACCAGTACATTTTTTCCGAAGGAATGGAGCATCACTAATTACCTGAAGCTGTTTCATCCGGATTCCGTATCTCAGTTCCCACAGTGGTTTCTGAATACATTTATCATTGCATGCTTTACCTGTGTGATTTCCACTATGTTTGTACTGATGGTTGCTTATGCAACATCTGTTATGAGATTTAAGATGAGAAAACCGCTGATGAATATGGCGGTTATCCTGAATCTGTTTCCTGGTATGCTGGCGATGATCGCGGTATATTTCACACTGAAATCCTTTAACCTGACAAACAGCTATGCTGGTCTGATCATGGTTTACTCTGCATCATCAGGTCTTGGCTATCTGATTGCGAAGGGATTCTTTGATACCGTTCCGAGAGCGCTCTGCGAGGCTGCACGAATTGACGGATGCAGCGAGGCAAGAATTTTCTTCCAGATGGTTCTGCCGATGAGCCGCCCGATCGTTGTTTATACAGTTATCAGCAGTTTCCTGGTACCATGGATGGATTTCGTGTATGCAAAGATGATTCTGAATGCCGGAATTTCTTCCAAATATACAGTTGCCATTGGTCTGTATAAGATGTTGGATAAGAGTCTTATCAACTCTTACTTCACTCAGTTCTGTGCAGGTGGTGTACTGGTATCCGTACCGATTTCTATTCTGTTTATGATCATGCAGAAATTCTATGTGGAAGGAATTACAGGCGGTGCTGTAAAAGGTTGATATTATGAATATGACAACGGGAAGAAGAGGAATCGTCTGGAAAACTCCGGACATTACAGCCGATGGGCTGAAGATGTTTGCATGTATTGTCATGCTGATCCAGACTGTTGGAATTGCTGTTATTGAGAAAGGCCTGATCCATTTAGACCAGTACACGCAGGAAAGTCTGAACCAGGCGATGTCCCAGGATTCCCGTTTAATGACACTTGCGGGAATCGGGTCCATCATGCAGCTTATTGGCGGGATGGCGATTCCCGTATTTGCGTTTTTGCTGGTAGAGGGATTTCGAAATACATCAGATTATAAGAAATATCTGATCACGATGGTAATTACTGCTCTGGTCAGTGAGATTCCGTATGATCTGGCGATTCGTGGAAAAATATGGGATTTTTCCAGCCAGAATGCAATGATCACGATGTGTATCTGTCTGGTTATGCTGAAATGCTTAGATCTGTTTAAAGAAACTTCCGGATTTACAGGTGGTATGTTAAAGGTACTGATCCTGATCGCAGCTATTGTCTGGGTAAGCATTTTCCGGGCAGAGTATGGACTTTGTATGGTGCTGCTTGTGTTTGTGTTCTATGTGTTTGAGTCAAAAAATGTGCTGAAAACAGTGCTGGGCTGTATTATAAGTCTGATGTATGTGACCGGACCGATTGCGTTCTATGGAATTTGGTGCTACACTGGAGAAAGAAAAAATCGTATCAATAAATATGTCTATTATGCTTTTTATCCTTTGCATTTGCTGGTGCTTGGAGTAATTGCAAACTATATCCTGTAAGAAGAATGAAATCAAATCCCGTCTGCTTTGACTGAGAAAAGTAATACGCAGCGAGAAGAGAGTGTTTTGAAATTGGATAGAGTATTAAATATGATAATGAAAAAGAAAACGACTGAGAATAGAGAATTAAAGGGAGAACAGGTATGGACTTTAGAACGGATAAGCTGCTTCATGGCGGCGATTATAACCCGGAACAGTGGTTAAAGAGGCCGGATATTCTGGCAAAAGATATTGATATGCTGGAGGAGTCTGGCTGTAATGTAGTAAGCTTGGGATTTTCTCCTGGTCCACACTGGAACCGGAAGAAGGCGTATTTAACTTCGGATGGCTGCAGGAAATTATTGATAAGCTTTACAAAAGAGGAATCTCAACAATTCTTGCAACACCTTCAGGTGCAAGACCGAAATGGATGGCTGATAAATATCCGGAAGTGCTTCGTGTAGATGAGACACGTCACAGAGCACTGTTTGGATTCAGACATAATCATTGCTATACTTCTCCTGTTTACAGAGAGAAGGTACATATCATCAATAAGAAACTGGCGCAGGAAGTTGCCACACATCCGGGTGTTATCCTGTGGCATATTTCAAATGAGTATGGCGGAGAATGCCATTGTCCTCTTTGCCAGGAAGCATTTCGTAACTGGCTGAAAGAGAAATATCAGACGATTGAAAACCTGAATGATCAGTGGTGCACAACATTCTGGAGCCATACTTACAACAGTTTTGATCAGATTGAAAGTCCTTCTAAAATTGGTGAGACACAGCTTCATGCATTGAACCTGGACTGGAAACGTTTTGTTACTCATCAGACAGCAGACTTCATTCATCAGGAGATTGCCGCGCTGAGAGAGGGTGGAAGCACACTTCCGACAACCGCAAATCTGATGCATTATTTCGGAGGTCTGGATTACTTTAAAGTTGCAAAAGAAATTGACGTGGTTTCCTGGGATACTTACCCGACATGGCATAAAGAAGCAGTGATCGATACGGCTTATGATAACGGAATGTGCCATGATCTGATGCGCTCTCTGAAAGGCAAACCATTCTTCCAGATGGAGTCCTGCCCGACTTCTACAAACTGGCAGAGCGTCAGCAAGTTAAAGAAACCTGGAATGCTTTTTGCACAGTCCATGCAGGCAATTGCACATGGTGGAGAGGGTGCTCTTTATTTCCAGATCCGCCAGAGCAGAGGTGCTTCTGAGAAGTTCCATGGCGCGGTGATCGATCATTACGGTGGAAATGATACGAGAGTATTTAAAGAGGTTTCCAAAGTCGGAGCAACTTTAAAAGAGTTAAAGGAACTGGCGGGAACGACAATGAGCAGTCCGGTGGCCATGATTTATGACTGGGACAGCCAGTGGGCAATGGAAGACAGCCAGGGCCCGAGAAATAAAGGTCTGCATTATCTGGAAGCAATGCTGAAATTCTACAGAGGTTTCCGTAAGCAGGGCGTGAATGTAGATGTGATCGATATGACTTGTGATCTGGACAATTATAAAGTGCTGGCGCTGCCAATGGTTTATATGTTCAAAGAAGGTTTCGCAGAAAAAGTTCGTGCATTTGTGGAGAACGGCGGTGTTCTGGTGACAAGTTACTGGTCAGGAATCGCAGATGATACTGACAGATGTTATCTGGAAGGAACTCCGCATGGACTGATGGATGTGCTGGGAATCAGAAGTACAGAGATTGATGGTCTTTATGACTGGGAAGAGAATTCTTTCGTTCCTGTACCGGGTAATGAACTTGGAATGGATAAGACTTATACTTGCAAGTATCTGTGTGACCTTGTAGAACTTCGCGGGGCACGTACTTTAATGACTTATGGAAGTGATTTCTATGAAGGATATTCCTGCCTGACTGTCAATGAATATGGCAAAGGCAAGGCATGGTATGTGGCAGCAGATGCAGATAAGGAATTCTATGGAGATTTCCTTGAGAAAGTATTAAAAGACAGTGGCGTTTCCTGTGGAATCAAAGAAGAGATTCCGGATGCACTGGAGATTACAGTGAGAGAGAATGGAAATGCGAAATATTATATTTACCAGAACTTCGGGACAGAGGCTGTCAGCATTCCTGCACCGGAAGGAGAGGTAAGCTGGATCTATGGCAACGGAAACGATAAACTTGAAGTTTATGGTCTTGCAGTTGCAAAGGTTATCGTGTAAAATAAATAGCGATGGATGAGGAAATCCCTTCACTTTAAGCAGAGATTGATACTGCCTGGTGGAGGGGTTCTTTTTTACTCGGGTTTAACCGTGAAAATGGTACAAAAAGTTTTTAATTGTATCAGGAAAGGTATAGAAATATGATTTCAAGAACTCAGATCAGATATATGGCAAATTCTTCATCATATAGTAGAGGTGCAGAGCTTTATGCAGCAGGAAAAGTTCTGGATATGGATGTAAAAAATATGGGTGCATCTGATGAAATTGTTGCATCTGTAAAAGGCAGTGGAAGAAATATCTATGAAGTAGATGTATCAATCGATACAGAGAATGATGAAATTGATACCTGCTATTGTGAATGTCGGGCATATGCAGAATATGGTGGGCTTTGTAAACATTGTGTGGCGGTTCTTCTGCAATATAATGATTATGAAAATGATAGGGATAGTTATGATTATGGACAATCTGTAGAAAAAATTGTAAAAGGTGGTCTGACTCATACGATCAGAAAAGGAGTGCAGATGCATACCACGCCGGAATTGGCTGCATTATTGCAAAAGCAGGCTGTTGCGAAGTCACTTCCTCTGATTCAGGGAAGCACTTATGGAAAGGTAAGGCTGGAACCGTATTTTAATTTTGACGGAAGAACATTTACAGTAGAATTTAAAATAGGAATTAATAAAATGTACGTACTGAAGGATGCATTTTCCTTTGATAATCATATAGCAAATCAGGACGATTATAAATACGGGAAAAATCTTCAGTTTGTTCATACAATAGAATCCTTTGCCGAGGAATCCAGACCGCTTGCGAAATTTATCTGTAAATGGGCAGACAACAACAGGCAATTTCACAGATCATCTTCCTATTATGGATACTATATGGGAACTCTGGAAAAGGTAAGGCATCTGGATCTGTCAGGAAATGAACTGGCAGAATTTTTACTTCTGATGGAAGGAAGGACATTGCAGGGAAAATCTATAGGGACCAGAAACACAACCTGGGAAATAACCAGAGAACATCTTCCGAGAAAAATGACCATAACAGGTGCAAAGCAGGGAATTGAACTGAAGGTAAGCAAATTTACGTGTGCAGCAAATACGGAACAGTATAAAATTTGCTTTTATGATAAAAAGATTTATATTGAGAATGTAGAAGAGCTTTTACCTGTTAAGGATTTTCTGGACAGTTTGTCTTTGATCCCCGGTGAGAAAGCGTTTATAGAAAATAAAGATGTACCGGCATTCTGTCAGGAACTTTTACCGGTGATCCAGAAGTTTTTTAAATGCAGAATGGTTGAATTTCATCCGGAAAATTATGGAATGGTTAAACCGGAGTTTCGATTTTATCTGGATGCACCGCAGGAAAATATGGTTACATGTAAGGCGACTGTTAAGTATGGAGACAGGGAATTTTCTTTATATACAACGGACGATATTGCAGCAAGGAATATGAATAGAGAAACAGTTGTCAGAAATGTGATCCATAAATATTCGAATGCTTTTAATCAATTTGAACAGTGTGCGGTAATTGCGGATGATGAAGAGATGGAATATGAATTTCTGACAGAAGGAATTCAGGCACTGCAGGCAGTGGGAGAAGTATTTATTTCTGATGCGCTGAGACGGATTGAAGTCCGGAATTCGCCAAAGGTTACAGTAGGTGTTTCCCTGAGTGGAAATCTGCTGGAGCTGAGTATGACAGCAGGAGATATTTCAAAGGAAGAACTGATTGACATTCTTTCCAGATATAATAAGAAGAAAAAGTTCTATCGTCTGAAAAACGGAGCTTTTGTAAATGCAGCAGACTCGGGTCTGGATACAGTGGAAGAACTCAGGGCAGGGCTTCAGCTGACGGATAAGCAGATGAAGCAGGATAAGATTGAAGTACAGAAGTACCGTGCGTTGTATTTGGATGCACAGTTGAAAGAGAATCCGGTTGTTTCGGCAGTAAAGGATAAATCTTTTAAGTCGCTGGTAAGAAATATGAAGACCATTGAGGATAATGATTTTGAGGTGCCGGAGAGCCTGGATAAAGTTCTGCGGGAGTATCAGAAACGGGGATTTCTGTGGATTAAGACATTGAATTATAATGGATTCGGCGGAATACTTGCAGATGATATGGGACTTGGAAAAACGCTGCAGGTGATTGTATTTCTACTGTCGGAATTTCTGGAAAGAAGGAATACTGTTGTTGAAAATATAGCAGTAAAAGAAACTGCAATGTTAAATATGCAGAGTGAAATTGAGACAGTGGAACAGGCGTGCAAGGCAGCAGAGGCGCAGAAAGCTGATGGAAAGAAGGCAGATGGACAAACTGGAAAGCTGCAAAGAAATACATTAATTATAGCTCCTGCATCATTGGTGTATAACTGGAGCAATGAAATTCAACGTTTTGCACCGGAGCTTACAGCAAAGATGGTGACCGGGACTGTAGCAGAGAGAAGACAGATCCTGGCAGAAGCAGATTCTGAGGATATTCTTCTGACTTCCTATGATTTGCTGAAAAGGGATATCAGCGAATATGAAGGATATAAGTTCAGATGTGAGATTATTGATGAAGCTCAGTATATCAAGAATGCAAACACTCAGGCTGCGAAAGCAGTAAAAGAGGTTCAGGCAGACTTCAGGCTGGCTCTTACAGGAACTCCGGTGGAAAACCGCCTGAGTGAATTGTGGAGTATATTTGATTATCTGATGCCCGGTTTCCTTTACAGTTATAAGAAGTTTAGGGAAGAAGTTGAAATTCCGGCAGTTCAGAATTCAGATGAAGATGCAATGAAACGTCTGCAGAAAATGATCCGGCCGTTTGTACTCCGAAGATTGAAGAAGGAAGTGCTTACAGATCTGCCGGATAAGCTGGAAGAGAATATGTTTGTACAGCTAACAGGAGAGCAGCAGAAGCTTTATGATGCACATGTGAAACGGATGATGCTGATGCTGGATAAGCAGTCCGAAGAAGAATTTAAGACCTCAAAGATTACAATTCTGGCAGAGCTGACAAAATTGCGCCAGATCTGTTGTGATCCGTCTCTTATTTTTGCAGATTATAAAGCTGATTCTGCAAAAGTGGATATGTGCCTGAATATGATCAGTAATGCAGTGGAGAGCGGACATAAGATTCTGTTGTTTTCGCAGTTTACGACAATGCTTGACCATCTTGCGAAGCGCCTTGAAGAGGAGAAGATCAGTTACTATATGCTGACTGGTTCTACAAGTAAGGAGAAGCGTGCACAGATGGTAGAGAACTTTAACACAGATGACACACAGGTATTCTGTATTTCTCTGAAGGCAGGAGGAACCGGTCTGAATCTGACGGCAGCAGATATTGTAATCCATTTTGACCCATGGTGGAATCTGGCAGTGCAGAATCAGGCAACGGACAGAGCACACAGAATTGGTCAGAAGAATGTAGTGAATGTATACAAGCTGATCGTGAAGGATACGATTGAAGAAAATATTTTGAAACTGCAGGAAAAGAAACGTGAACTGGCAGATCAGATCCTGGAGGGCGAAGGGCTTAACGGAGGCAGCTTCACAAAAGAGGAACTGATGGAATTACTTTCCGGGAAATAACCGCTTGATTGCAGTTAAATGGCATTTTTTGTAAATACAGAAATGTATATTCTCCCTGTTTTTCCACATAATAACCATACAACACATGATATGGAAACTGAAGGGTACAAAGACAGTAAACTTCGATAAAAGGAAAAACAGGAGGAAGAAAAGTGCATGAAAGCGACAGGAATTGTTCGGCGCATAGATGATCTGGGGCGTGTGGTCATTCCTAAGGAGATCAGAAAAACGCTGCGGATAAAAGAGGGGACACCACTGGAGATTTTTACTGACCGGGAGGGGGAGATTATTCTGAAAAAGTATTCCCCTATCGGAGAACTGAATGTTTTTGCAAAGGAATATGCAGAGGCGCTGGCGCAGTCAAGCGGGATGGTAGCGTGTATCACGGATCACGATCAGGTAGTGGCTGCTGCGGGACAGGGAAGCAGGGAATATGTGGGAAAACCTATCAGCAAAGCTCTGGAAGATGCAATTACGGAGAGAAGCTCTGTGTTTGCCAACGGAAATGACAGAAGCAGGATACCTGTGACTCAGGAACAGAGAGAACCTTTGTATTCCCAGATCATGCAGCCTATTATCAGTGCAGGAGATACAGTAGGATCTGTGCTTTTACTGGGAAAGAATGAAAAGGATGTGATGGGTGAATCAGAGAAGATGCTCATCAGAACAGCAAGCGGATTTCTGGGAAGACAGATGGAACAGTAAAATTAATAGAATCTTCAGCAGCTTATAGTGGCGGCTGAGGATTCTTTTTTGTATAATAAGAAGCAATTATGATTTTCTGGAATTGTTATAGTAATAAAATTGTTATGGCAATGAGAGGTGGAAAGGAGACATATTATATGGCTGCAATATATCTGGCACCGTTTTATCTGTTGGTGTGTGTATATATCCTGCTTCGCAGCCTGCACTGGTTTCAGGTATTGCATACGGTTTTTCGGAATGTGTGGGTGTGCAGGGGGATTGGACTTGTATATTTATTTGTAGTGTTTAGTATACTGATCGCATTTATGGCACCTGCATCAGGATTCAGGAGATTTATGAAGCTTCTGAGTAATTACTGGCTCGGTGTTTTGATGTATACACTTATGACTCTGGGAATCGCGGATGGATTGAGACTGTTACTGAAATATCCTCTTAGAAATTTTGCCTTTCCGGGGAGAGAATTGCTTTTCAGTAATATGGGAACTGCTGTTGTGGGAGCTGTCTGTGCGGTGATCATTTCAACAGTCAGTATTTACGGAGTGCTCAGTGCCGGAAATATACATACAACGAAGTACAATATTTCTGTTGATAAAAAGGCAGGAAATATGAAGGAATTAAATGTGGTTCTGATCGCAGATCTTCATCTGGGATATAATATTGGATGCAAGCAGATGGAGCAGATGACAGAGAAGATCAATAAGCAGAAACCGGATCTGGTGGTAGTGGCAGGAGATATTTTTGACAATGAATATGAGGCACTGGATGATCCGGAAAAACTGGCGGAGATATTGAGAGGGATCCGCTCAAAGTATGGTGTGTATGCATGTTACGGAAACCACGATATCCAGGAAAAGATTCTGGCGGGATTTACCTTTGGCAGTAAGGAAAAGAAAGAGAGTACCCCGGAGATGGATGAGTTTCTGGAGAAAGCGGGGATTACGCTTCTGAGAGATGAATATGTGCTCATCGATGATTCCTTTTATCTGTATGGCAGACCGGATTATGAGCGTCCCGGACGGGGGATTGATAAACGAAAGACTCCGCAGGAAATCACAGATGGTATGGATGTGTCACTGCCAGTGTTGGTTATCGATCATGAGCGAGAGAACTTCAGGAACTGGCGGATGCGGGGGTGGACGTGGATCTATGCGGACATACCCATGACGGACAGGTATTTCCGGGAAATATTGTGATCAGATTCTTCTGGGAAAATAAATGTGGTTATCTGAAGAAAGGAAATATGCATAATATCGTTACATCCGGTGTAGGGCTTTTTGGACCAAATATGAGAGTTGGGACTAAAAGCGAAATCTGTGATGTCAGTATATGTTTTAACTGAATCAAAAAGTAAGTCCCCGGCTTCAACTGCAAAAATCAATAAGCAGTTGAAGCTGGGGACTTGTCTGTTTAGTTATGTCTGATCTGATTTTATGCTCAGTCGAGAGCTTTCTCACTTATTTCTTCCAGAAGGTCTTTTTTCAGATCCCAGAGTTTCTGAGAAAGGTCTACATATACTTTCTGAGGATTTACGAAACGTCTGGATTCATCCCAGAGAGTATTCTGCTCTTTCTGGCAGTATTCGCGAAGCTCCATAACAGATGGAGATTCATAGACTCGTTTACCTTCTCTGATGACAGGAACGAGAAGTTCGCGTACTTCATAGGTTCCGCCGAGAACTTTTGTCTTTTTCCAGGTATCGATTGGATCAAAGAGAACCATGTTCTGGTCTGCATCAAGCTTTTCATCAGCAAGGCAGATAAGATCTGCCTGATTTTTCCGGTTTTCTTATTATAGAGACGATATACGGTTTTATTTCCAGGGTTGGTTACTTTCTCTGTGTTTTCGGAAAGCTTGATCTTAGGTGTAAATTCGGTACTGTCTGCATCTTTGACAGCAGCAAGTTTGTATACACCGCCGAATGCAGGATTATCGTTGGCGGTGATCAGTCGTGTTCCGACACCCCAGGAATTAATCTTGGCATCCTGAGCTTCAGGCTCTCAATGAGATATTCATCCAGATCGCTGGAAGCGGAAATAACTGCATCATCAAATCCGGCAGCAGCAAGCATCTTATATGCTTCTTTGGAAAGGTAGGCAAGATCACCACTGTCGATACGGATACCGTATTTGGTAAGCGGAATACCTTCTTCGCGCATTTCCTCAAATACACGAATTGCATTTGGAACACCGGATTTCAGGACATCATAGGTATCTACCAGTAAGGTGCAGGCATTCGGATAAAGTTTGGCATAGGTTTTGAATGCGGTATATTCATCCGGGAAGCTCATGATCCAGCTGTGTGCGTGAGTTCCAAGGACCGGTACGTCGAACATTTTGCCTGTGAGAACACAAGAAGTACCGGCACATCCACCGATGACTGCGGCACGTGCGCCAAAGATACCTGCATCCGGTCCCTGGGCACGACGCAGACCAAATTCCATGATCGCATCACCCTTTGCAGCATAGCAAACGCGGGCTGCTTTGGTAGCAATGAGGCTCTGGTGATTGATGATATTCAGGATTGCTGTCTCTACAAGCTGAGCTTCCATGATAGGTGCTACAACTTTGACAAGCGGTTCTCTTGGGAAGACAACTGTTCCCTCAGGAATTGCATAGATATCACCTGTGAAACGGAAGTTGCTTAAATATTCAAGGAAGTCCTCTTCAAAAATATTCAGGCTTCTGAGATATTTGATATCTTCATCTGTGAATTTAAGATTCTCAATATATTCAATCATCTGTTCCAGTCCGGCAGTGATGGCAAATGCACCTCCGCATGGATTGGTACGGTAAAACATATCGAAGATAACAGTCTGGTTTGTTGGGTTCTTAAAATAGCCCTGCATCATAGTAAGTTCATAAAGGTCTGTGAGCAGAGTAAGATTATTAGCTCTCATATATAGCTCTCCTTTTGGGTTCATAATAATATCTCGGGTGTAACTGTTTATCGCAATTTACAGATATCAGGCCAAGGCTGAATAGCTTTTGACCTCAGTATCATAATATATAGTCTGGAGAAATTATTATTAAGATTTCCTGCTGCTTTGATCTCTATAGCAAGTTTCTAGTGTGCCGACAAGTTGATTCTTGAAACAATCTTGCGTCAACCTGTCGGCACACCAGTTACGAGAATTGTTATATTTAAGAAAGAGTATATCAGAAGCAGCAATAAGTTTTTATTGATTATAGCATAATTTTTCCCGGAGTACATAAAAAAACTCCGGGAAATAGGCGGTATTTTCATGTTTTTGAAGAAAA
>ENA-OQAZ01000790-OQAZ01000790.1-human-gut-metagenome-genome-assembly--contig:-NODE-790-length-16933-cov-2.391110_pt1 | contig 16933 bp, 16 predicted proteins | sample MGYA00242737_ERZ504531 | MGnify/ENA primary metagenome ERZ504531 (study PRJEB26092, sample SAMD00036244) | human gut metagenome | host: Homo sapiens | study: EMG produced TPA metagenomics assembly of... | reverse complement strand
TATTTTCGACCGTATCCGTGAGAATCTGAAGAGTGCCGGCAAGAAAGCGGATCTGAAAGAACTGGTAAATATGAGTATTACTCAGACACTGACCAGAAGTATTTATACATCCTTCACTACATTTATTACCATATTTGTAGTATTTGTTATGGGTGTATCTTCTATCCGTGAATTCGCACTTCCGATCATGGTAGGTATCGTATGTGGTGCTTACTCTTCTGTATGTATCACCGGTGCTCTGTGGTATGTCATGAAAACGAAATCAGGAAAAAGTACAAAGTAGAAGAGATGGGTAATCAAAAAGCTGTTGCAGCGATGCAGCAGCTTTTTTCAATCACAGCTAAGATGAGGAGCAGACAACATGGAAAAATGGATGGTAGCAGCTAAGCGGGCTGATTTTAAAGGGATCGGAGAACGGTTTGGCATTGATCAGGTTACAGCGAGGATTATCCGCAACCGTGATGTGATCGGGGAGAAAGCAATTGAGAAATATCTTCACGGAAGCCGGAAAGATTTTTACAGTCCCTGGCTGTTGAAAGATATGGAAAAGGCAGTGGCTATCCTGCAGGAGAAAATAGAAAACAGAAACAGGATCCGGATCATCGGAGATTATGATATTGACGGAGTAATGTCTACATATATTTTACTGGAGAGTCTCCGGGGGCTTGGATGTGATGTGGATATGATGATTCCAAACAGGATCACAGACGGATATGGAATCAATGAACATCTGATTGAGCAGGCCTGGCAGGAGGGGAGAGATACGATTATTACCTGTGATAATGGAATCGCTGCAGTGACGCAGATACGGAAAGCAAAAGATCTGGGAATGACCGTGATCGTGACAGATCATCATGAGGTGCCGTTTGAAGATCTGGAAGGGGGAAGAAAGGAGATTCTGCACCTGCAGATGCCATAGTCAATCCAAAACAGAAGGCCTGTTCCTATCCTTTTGCAGGACTCTGCGGTGCAGTAGTTGCAATGAAAGTGATGGAAGCGTTATATGAAAAAATGGCACCGGAAGTGGATCTGGTGGACAAAATGCTTCCATTTGCAGGAATCGCTACAATCGGTGATGTGATGGATCTGCAGGATGAAAACCGGATTCTGGTGAAAGAAGGATTGCAAAGGCTTCATCACACCACGAACCTTGGTCTGCAGGAGTTGATCCGGGTAAATAATCTGGAACCGGAGAATATCAGTCCGTACCATATCGGATTCATTCTTGGTCCGTGTCTGAATGCTTCCGGACGACTGGATACGGCAAAACGGGCATTACAGCTGTTGCTGGCAGATAGCAGAGAGGAAGCGGCCGTACTGGCAGGTGATCTGAAAAATCTGAATGAGAGCCGTAAGGAGATGACGGCACAGGGACTGGAAAAAGCCATCGAGCAGGTGGAATCCACATCTATGCTGGAAGATACGGTTCTGGTAGTCTTTCTTCCGGAATGTCATGAGAGTCTGGCGGGCATTATTGCCGGGCGGCTGCGGGAGAGATACCAATAACCCTCCTTCGTGCTGACAAGAGGAGAAGAGGGTGTCAAAGGTTCCGGACGGTCGATCGAATCGTATTCGATGTATGAAAAACTCTGCGAGTGCAAAGAATATCTGACAAAGTTCGGTGGACATCCGATGGCAGCAGGTCTCTCACTGGAAGAAGAAAATGTGGAACGTTTCCGAAGAAAACTTAATGAACAATCAGGACTGACAGAAGAAGATCTTGTGGAAAAGGTGACGATTGATGTGCCGATGCCAATTCATTATATCCGAAAAGATCTGGTGCAGGAACTGTCACTGCTCGAACCCTTCGGAAAAGGAAATGAGAAACCACTGTTTGCACAGAAAAATCTGTGGATCAGCCAGATGCGTGTGTTCGGGAAGAACCGGAACGTGGTAAAGATGCGTCTGACGGATGAAAACGGATATCCGATGGACGGTGTGTACTTCGGGAATGGAGATGAATTTGCGGAAGAAGGGAGAGGAAAAAGGAAAATTTCTATCGTATACTACCCGGATATCAATATGTATCAGGGACGTGAAAGCTTACAGGTGATCATCCGGCATTATCAGTTTGATTGAGAGCGTTATTGAGTAGTTAAAAAATAACAAAAAATATTGCTCAAAAAGATAGTATATGGTACTATATATACAAAAGTATGGTATGCAGACATGAATATAATGAAGCAGGAGAAAAGAGCGAGCTTACCTGGCGGCGCGCGCCGCTTTGGTTTCGTTTGCTCTTTTTCTTTTGAAATGTTTTGGGAGGAAAGAATGGCAAAATATGTAATGGCACTGGATGCAGGAACAACCAGCAACCGCTGCATCCTGTTTGACGAAAAGGGAAAAATGTGCAGTGTGGCACAGAAAGAATTTACCCAGTATTTTCCCAAGCCGGGATGGGTAGAGCATGATGCCAGTGAAATCTGGTCCACTCAGCTTGGGGTAGCGGTGGAGGCTATGTCAAAGATTGGAGCATCAGCGGAAGATATCGCAGCTATTGGGATCACGAATCAGAGAGAAACTGCTATCGTGTGGGATCGTCATACCGGAGAACCGGTGTACCGGGCGATTGTCTGGCAGTGCCGCAGAACTTCAGAGTACTGTGACTCTCTGAAAGAAAAAGGACTGACAGAAGTTTTTCGTAAAAAAACCGGTTTGATCATAGATGCATATTTTGCCGGTACAAAGGTAAAATGGATTCTTGATAATGTACCGGGTGCACGGGAAAAAGCAGAAAAAGGAGATCTGTTATTCGGAACAGTGGAGACGTGGCTGATCTGGAAATTGACAAAGGGAGCTGTTCATGTGACAGATTATTCCAACGCATCCCGTACCTTGTTGTTCAATATCAATACTCTGGACTGGGATGAAGATATTTTGAAAGAATTGAATATTCCAAGATGTATGCTTCCAAAACCGATGCGTCAAGCTGTGTATACGGCTGTGCGGATCCGGCATTTTTTGGAGGAAAGATTCCCATCGGTGGAGCGGCAGGAGACCAGCAGTCTGCATTGTTCGGACAGACCTGTTTTACACCGGGAGATGCAAAAAACACCTATGGAACCGGTTGTTTCTTGTTGATGAACACCGGAGAAGAGCCGGTATTTTCGGAAAATGGCTGGTTACAACCATCGCCTGGGGAATCAATGGTAAAGTTTATTATGCACTGGAAGGATCCATTTTTGTGGCTGGAGCTGCGATACAGTGGCTGCGCGATGAACTGCGGGTGATTGATTCCGCGGCAGACTCCGAGTATATGGCTAAGAAAGTAAAAGATACCCACGGCTGCTATGTGGTTCCGGCATTTACTGGATTGGGCGCACCGTACTGGGATCAGTATGCCAGAGGAACCATTGTGGGTCTGACCCGTGGAGTCAACAAATACCATATTATCCGGGCAACTCTGGAATCAATAGCTTATCAGGCACATGATGTCATCAAGGCTATGGAAGCAGATGCGGGGATCCGGCTGAACGGATTGAAAGTAGATGGCGGAGCAAGTGCCAATGATTTTCTGATGCAGACCCAGGCAGATATGATACAGGCTCCGGTAAAACGTCCGTCCTGTGTGGAGACAACAGCGATGGGTGCTGCGTATCTTGCGGGACTGGCTGTGGGATACTGGAGGGATCAGGAAGAGGTAAAAGCCAATTGGTCTATCGACCGTACCTTTGAACCGGAGATTCCTGTGGAAGAACAGGAAAAACGGATGAAGGGATGGAAAAAGGCGGTCCGTTATTCATTTAACTGGGCAAAAGAAGAAGACTGAGAACGACAGCAGTCAAGGTAAAGTAAACGTAACTATTCAGTAGCCATTGTACCGCGAGGTGTTTTTGGCATGAATATGCCAAAATCCCGAGACATACAAGCCAAAATGCCATCACCGAAGGTGATTTTAAATGCATTTTGGCTCGTAACTGTGAAGGTACTGAACAGTTACCAGTAAATGAACTTTAGATTCTATGAATTGAAATGAGTTTAGCATAGAGGGGTTGCAGGAAAAAAGGTTTTGTGTTAATATGTTAAGGAATGTAAAGAGAATATTTCGTAAATATTACGAGAGTATATAACACAATGTAAACCATAAAAGGAGAAATGTATGAAAAAAAGAATCCTTTGTTTAACATTAGGATTAATGCTGACAATTTCACAGGCAGTACCTGCCGGTGCTGCATCCAGAAAAGATCAGTTAAAACAGGATAAGGCAGCAGCACAGAGTCAGCTTGCAGCACAGGAGTCCAAAATCAATAATCTGGAAGACCAGAAACAGACACTTTCCGCTGAGATCGATCAGCTGGATTCTGATCTGGTAAATATTATGGTTGAGATTGAGATTCTGGATGGTGAGTTATCCGATAAAGAAGCGCAGATCGAGCAGACCAAAGCAGATCTGGCAGTGGCAGAAGAAAATAAACAGAAACAGTATGAAGCCATGAAGAAGAGAATCCAGTATCTGTATGAAAAGGGTGGAGATGATGCATGGGCACAGATGCTGTTCCAGGCATCGGACTTTACCAGTCTTCTGAACCAGGCAGAATATGTACAGCAGATGTATGACAGTGACAGAAATAGTTTGGAAGAGTTCAAAGAGACTGTACAGCAGGTAAAAGACCTTGGGGATCAGTTGGACAGCGAGAAAGCAGAACTGGAAGAGATGAATCAGGAATACCAGAACCGTCAGGCGAGTATGCAGACACAGCTGGAAGAGAAGAAAGCAACATCCAGTGACTATGATGCGCAGATCGCACAGGCACAGAGCCAGGCAGCTCAGTATACAGAACTGATTCGCCAGCAGAATGCGGAGATTCAGAAGATCGAAGAAGAAGAAAAGAAGGCAGCTGAGGAAGCAGCAAGAAAAGCAGCAGAAGAGGCGGCAAAGAAAGCCCAGGAAGAAGCTGCAAAAAAAGCTCAGGAAGAGGCAGCAAAGAAAGCAGCAGCAGAGGCCAGCAAAAAAACTTCCTCCTCCAGCAATGCGTCTACAGGAACTACAAGCTCTTCAACAAGTAATAAATCAACTACAAGTACCGGTAACACAAGTACAGCTGGTACAAGTACAGGAAGCAGTTCTTCGACAGCTGCAAAAGACAACGGAAGTTCTTCTTCATCCAGCAGCTCTTCAAGCAGCTCCAGCGTATCATACAACCCGACAGGACAGTCCGTGGTTAATTACGCGTGCCAGTTCGTAGGCAATCCATATGTATGGGGTGGTACAAGCCTGACAAACGGAGCTGACTGTTCCGGATTTATTATGAGTGTATATGCGAAGTTTGGTGTATCCCTTCCGCATTCTTCCGGAGCCATGGCAGGCTGTGGTCGTGGAGTTTCCTACTCTGAGGCAATGCCTGGAGATATTATCTGCTATGCAGGTCATGTAGCAATCTACATGGGCGGTGGACAGATCGTACATGCAAGTAACGCAAAAGACGGTATTAAGATCAGCGGAAACGCTGCGTACAGACCGATCGTTGCAGTTCGTCGTGTGCTGTAATCAGAATAATAGTAAAAATTATGAGAGTCGTATCTGAAAAGGATATGGCTCTTTTTTTGTTTTCAATAATCTATTCTGCTTTAACGTGGCATTTTATTGTAGTTCCGAATTTGACAAAATAAATGATGGAATCAACACAAAAGAACGAGCCGACAAAAAAACGAATCGTTATAATTAGAATAAAAGAGACTGAGACAGTCTGTATGCAGACGGAATAGGATACATTGCCGGAAGGAGGCAGATAATGAAGAATCGAAAAAAACGGCTTATGAAGATCGGAGCTGTCATAGCGGTGATTGCAGTTGCAGGAATTGCCGGCGGAGTCGTTATATGCAAGGGTGCCAATCGATTCGAGCTGACAGTAGCCGGGGATCTAATCAGTAAAGAAGAGTATGTGAACTGCATGAATTCCGTGGAATACGACACCAAGATACAGATCCAACAAGATTATGATGCCGTATACGGAACGGATTTCTGGGAAAAGCAATACGACGGACAATACGGCTATGAGATCCTCGCCCGGAATACAGTCGAGCAGTTGAAATACATCCATGCAGTATATGATCTTGCCGAAGAAAACGGAGATGTGGCAGACAGCAGCTACGAGGCTCTGGAAAAGCGCTGGAAGGACGGCAATGCAGAGCGGAGTGAGAAAGTAGAAAAAGGCGAAGTGGTCTACGGACTGAAGGAGTATACGTTTCAGCTGTATCTGGACTATGAGCTCAGTACTCTGAAAGAAAAATACTGCAACGATACCTCACGGGAGGGTATGCAACTGACGGAAGACGAGGTTCTTCAGCACTACCAGAGTCGCGACTGGATATTTGGAGGCAGTGAAGAGAACGCTGACCTGGAAACAGCAAGAATAGCAGTCGAAAGAGAACTGCGTGAACAGAAATACGATGATATGATCACGCAGCGTGAAAACGGTTCTCAGGTGGAAGGAAACATGAAAGATGTGAACCGATACACCTTGAAGAATATACAATAATGGAAGGAGAAAAGGTATGAAGAAAAGATGGATGAGCGGTACGTTGGCACTTCTGCTTGCAGGAACAACAGTCGCATCAATGATGCCTGCAGTATCTGTTAAGGCTGAGGGAAATACCGTAAATGGAACAACATATTATGTTGATTCCAAAGGGGGAGACGATAGCAATGACGGAACAGCAGAAGGCAAGGCGTTCCGGACACTTGACAAAGTAAATGCACTTGACCTTGAGCCGGGAGATACAGTGCTTCTGAAAAAAGGATCTGTGTTTGAGGATCAGGCTCTTACGTTTACAAAAGAGGACAGCGGTACTGCAGAAGCACCGGTAAAAGTATCTACCTATGGAGAGGGAAACAGACCACAGATCAATACAAATGGTCATGGCTTATGGGAGTTAAACTATGGTACTCCGCTGGATAACCAGAACCATAAATGGAAAGGTACTGTATCTTCCAGTATTTTAATTGAAGATGCTGAATACCTTGAAATCGAAGGTCTGGAACTGACCAACGACAGAAAGAGTGCAACCGATACCGAAAAAGATAAAGAGTATAATGATGCATACGCAATGGACAGAACCGGTGTTGCCGGAGTTGCAAAAGACAATGGAACTGTAGATCATATCGTATTAAATGATCTTTATATCCATGATGTAACAGGAAACGTTTATAACAAGCATATGACAAACGGCGGTATCTATTTCATCGTTGCAAAACCAACGAATGAAGGCGAAACCGGAATCGCAAGATACAATGATATCCAGATCAGAAACTGTTCTCTGGATACTGTAAACCGTTGGGGAATTGCAGTCGGATATACCTATCAGTGGAGACAATTCACAACAGGTGCATTGTCAGATGCAACAATGGCAAAATATGCTTCATCCAATGTTGTGATCGAGAACAACTACCTGAACCATGTAGGTGGAGATGCCATCACAACCATGTATCTGGACAGACCGATGGTTCAGTACAATGTGTCAGAGAACGCATCAGAGCAGATCAATTTCAAAGACTACTCAAAGAATCAGCCAAGTCTTGATGCAAATGGTAATGTAAACGGTACACAGGGCGTTGGAGCAGGACGAGTGGCAGCAGGTATCTGGCCATGGAAATGTAAAAATGCAATCTTCCAGTACAACGAGTGCTTCAGAACATTGAATGCTTCCAATGGTAACGGCGATGGACAGCCTGGGATGCTGACTATGGTGACGGAACAAACTACCAGTACAACTACAGCCATGGTAATACAGCAAGTACCATTATGTTCTGTGGCGGAGAGTCCATTAACAATACATTCCGCTACAATATCAGCCAGTATGAAGATATGGGACCTCTGGATCCGGCCGGTAACTCTGGGAACTGCCAGGTTTATAACAATACGTTCTATATCAAAGAAGTCTGTCTCAACACCATCTGCACAGAAGCCATGGCAACGGCGGTCCTGTAGATATGGAAAATAATATTTTCTACTTCGCAGGTAATACACCGGTTACAGTAAACGACTGGAATCCTAGCGGAAATAAGACCTTCAGCAATAACTTATATTACAACGTAAGCACCTATCCGAATGATGCAAATGCTGTAAAAGTGAATGCAGGGACAGAAGTACTTGTGAATCCAGGTTCCGGTCCGGATTCTGTAGCGACAGATAAGAGCGCAAGAAGACATGAAGATCCAACCGCTACAACAGTATTTGACGGATACAAACTTGCAGAAAACTCTCCTGCAATCAATGCCGGTAAAGTAGTGGTTGACAGAAATGGTTATACCATCGATCATGATTCTTCGGTCACAAGATCACAGCAGTACCGGAGATCGGAGCAGCAGAAAGTGATGCAGTGGCAGCACTTGTACTGAGATCCAATGTGTATACTGTTTCCGGAACAACCGTAAGTGACCTTCCGAAAAATACAACAGTAGAAGACTTCCTTAAAAACGTTATCATCGATGCAGGTGTTACCGTTACGATCAAAGAGGGTGAGAAGGAACTTACTGCAACAGATGTCGTAAAAGGAGGAGCAACAATCACTCTTTCTTATGAAGGAATGGAAAGTGTCACTTATACAGTTGTTGCAAGTTCTGATAAAGAATTAAAAGATTGTTACTATGAAGTAAAAGGAACAACCATGAGCGTTCCTTATACAGACAAAAATCCGGCTACCGTAAAAGAGGTAAAAGCAAATATCACAGTAGCAGACACAGCAACGGTTTCTGTATTAAACGGTGAAAACGAACTGGCAGATACAGATAACGTAGCAGCAGGAATGATTCTTCGTATCACTGCTGAAAACGGAGATACAAACGATTATATAATCGCTCAGAAAAATACATACAACTGGACTTTAGATTATGTAAATGGACAACAGGGAAATGTCTGGTTCGGCCAGATTAAAAGAGGAACCGGCGACTGGGCAAATATGACAGAAGTTGACCACGATAGATGGCCAAACTGGGCAGTAAATACTTATTATGGTCCTGGTATTGATGCACCACAGGGAACAATTACAACAACAAATCCATCTGTTCACGGTTTACTTTCTGCACCGCCAAGCACAGATATCTCTACTGCAATGGCATATCGAGTACCGAAGAGCGGAACCGTTACGTTCAATGTAAAAGATGGCGAGCCATACCTTCGTCAAAATGGAAATGCAAACGGAACTGTTACCTTAGGTCTCTATGTAAATGGCACAGAGAAGAAGAGTGTAACGCTTGCAAATAGTAAAGAGAAAGTGGGAGATTGGGAAAAACCGGAAGAGCTTGAAGTGGCTCAGGGTGACATCATCCGTGTAGTAGTAAAATGTAACGGAAACCCAAGCAAACCATCTGCTCATATTACACCGATTATTACTTACGTGGATAAAGCTGCTGCAGATAAAGAAGCCCCAACAGTTCCGGCTGATGTAAAAACAACAGAAGTAACAGTGACAACTGCAAAAATCACATGGAGCGAATCCACCGATAATGTAAGTGTAGCCGGATACAATGTCTATGTAAATGAAACAAAAGTAAATGATGCACTTGTAACAGGTACTGAATACAGTTTAACAGATCTTACCGCAGCTACGGAGTACAGTGTAACTGTAACAGCAGTGGATGCAGCAGAAAATGAATCTGCAAAATCCGAAGCGGTGGTATTTACAACAGAAGCAGAAAAAGATACCCAAGCGCAACTGCACCAACAGACGTAAAAGCAACAGAAGTAACCGAAACAACCGCAAAAGTTACATGGAGCGAAGCGACCGATAATGTAGGTGTCGTTGGATATAACGTATACTTAAATGAAACAAAAGTAAATGATGCACTTGTAACAGGTACTGAATATGCGTTAACCGGGCTTACAGAAGCAACCGAATACACAGTAAGAGTAACTGCAGTGGACGCAGCAGAAAATGAATCTAAGAGATCTGAAGCAGCTACATTTACAACACCAAAAACACAGGATACCGAAGTACCATCTGTACCGGCAGGTGTAGCAGCATCAGACGTGACACAGACAGGAGCAAAGATTACCTGGACAGCATCTACAGATAATGTAGGAGTAGCCGGATATAACGTATATCTGGGTGAATCCAAAGTAAACATTTCACCTGTAACGGTTACAGAATATGCATTAACCGGACTTACAGCAAATACAGGATATACAGTAAGCGTAAGCGCAGTGGATGCAGCAGGCAATGAATCTGCAAAATCTGAAGCAGCATCATTTACCACATTAGAAGCAGAAGAAGAAAAAGATACCGAGGTACCAGGCGTACCAACGAATGTATCTGCAGCAGATGTGACACAGACAGGAGCAAAAGTTACCTGGAGTGAAGCAACAGACAATGTAGGTGTAGCAGGATACAACGTATATGTAAATGAGGCAAAAGTAAATGAGGAACTTGTAGCAGGTACTGAATTTGCACTGACAGGCTTACAGAAGCAACTGAATATACAGTAAGAGTAAGTGCAGTGGATGCAGCAGGAAATGAATCTGCAAGATCTGAAGCAGCGACATTTACGACATTAGAAAGTGAAAAACCGGCTCCGGAAAAACCATCCGCTCCTACGAATGTAAAAGTATCTGAAATTACTCATACCACAGCAATCGTTACCTGGGAACCGGCTGCAGAAAGAGCGATGGCACCTGGATACAATGTATATCTGGATGATAAAAAACAGAATGAATTGCCTATAGAAGGAACAGAGTACAAGTTGACTGGCCTTAATGTAGGAACCAGATACAATGTAGCTGTAACAGTAGTAGATGTAGATGGAATAGAATCTGACAGAACAGAAGAAGTAGAAGATACATTTATAACAAAGGCAGATAAAGATAAACTGCAGGAGACCGCAAAAGATGTAGACAAAGTTCTGGAAAACAAAGGAAACTATACAGAGGAATCTCTGAAAAATCTGGAGGAAGTCTACAAGAAGTATCAGGAAGTACTGAATGGTGACAATGTAACTCAGGAAGAAGTAGAAAAAGCAAATGCCGAAATCAAAAAAGCTTTCGATGAACTGAAAGCAAAAGACGATGACAAGAAGGATGACGGCAAAAAAGACGACGGAAAACAGATGATGGAAAGAAGGAAGATCCAAAGAAGGATCCGACTCCTACTCCGGGACCTGCAACACCAACCCCAACTACAACACCAACCCCGAGTACTACACCGCAGTCAGGCGCAAAACCTGCAGCACCTTCCGGCAATACCAACACAGGAAGCACCAATGCAGGTGGAGCAACCACAGGCAGCACATCTACAACCAGAGTCGCAAAAACAGGCGATACAGCCAATACAGCAGCCTGGTTATTTACCTTAGCAGCATCTGCAGTTGCAGGAACTGTTATTGTAAAACGTAAAAGAGAGGATTAAGCAGGCATTAACCGATCGCTCCGGATGCAGAACTTCAGATTTGTTATCCGAAGGTTTTGGATTATTTGGCAAATAGAAAATAGATGGAGTAAACATGTTTGCATTTATAATTATTTTAATAACCATGATATTTTTGGCTTGTGCTTTTGGGGCTTTCTGTTTGTGTAAAGAATCCATAAACTGGAGAAGCGAACAGATGGGGTATGATCTGGAAGAGAGTCTGCAGAAAAAGAATACCTGTATGTTAGAAATAGAACATACTGGCAGCAAAGCATAAAAATAATGCCACCGGATATCCGGTGGCGTTATTTTTTAGATGGCCTTCCTGTACTGGGAGGGTGTCTCATTGATGATACTCATAAACACCTTCGAGTAGTGCTGAGAGTCTGTAAATCCGACTTGCAGAGCAATCTCCGTCAGTGTCAAATCAGTAGTCTGCATTAGCTGGATGGATCGGTTGATGCGGTAGATATTAATATAGTTTGATAGTGTAACTCCCATATAGCTCTTGAACAGCTTACTCAGATAGCGGACTGAGATCTGTAATTGCCGGGCAATATCTTCCTGCAGGATTTTGGTGTTAAAATGTTCGTGAATATAATTCAGCGCATAGGCTACATAACTGTTTTTCAGCTGTGGGGCTGTGTATTCGTGCACCGGATTCGTATGATCCAGAATATAAAGCATCAGATTCATCATGGAAACATTAAGATTGGCAGCTGTAAACAGACTTTCACAAGAAGCATTCAGGTCAATAAGCTTCTGAATATGACCATCTATCACAGTATCCGATCTGAGCCTGTAATAAAAATGCGAAGAAAACAGGATAGCATGAAGCAAGGTAATCGGGACAATTCCATCATCTTCAAGCACAACAGTGGAAAACATATCAGGGTCATAATGAATATGCTGGAATTCGCAGTCTGAAGTATCATTCAGATAGAAAGAGTGTACAACATCCGGAAGGATCATAATAAAATCACCTTCGGTGCAATGAATGGTCTCCGATTGGATATCCATATAGCATTCCCCGGAAAGTATCCGATAGATCTCGATACTTGTATGCATGTGTCGAATAAAACGATACCCTGCCTTTCGATATTCTACAACCGCTCCGGTTAAAATAGAATCCGATAGTGTGATCTGGGCGGAGACTTCAGTATTCCGTCGTGCGGGAGAAGGATCGGACTGAGCCGGATGTATAGCCGGTGTAGGTACAACGCTTTTTTTATTCATGTCTGCAAGCCTCCCAATGTAAGTAAAGTAAGTAAAATGTAACTGTTCAGCACCTTCACAGTGGCTGTTGAATAGTTACTGTAAAATCAATTTTATTCTATATATCATTATAACAGATGAAAGTAATAATACATAGAATAATAGAAAAAACATGTTTAAAAACTGGGAAATATGCAACGGTCCCATGGAAAATAAAGAAAAAGAAACTGATATTATGGCGTATTGCACTGGTAAAGTGTGAAAGAATTGTATAAAATGACGAAATAAACACGATAGATACTATCGGCCGAAAATGGAGAAAGTTGGCAATCCGTGCCGGGTACTGCGTGAGATCAACGGCCATGACCGGGAGTATTATTATAAAGAGTATAAGATTCCGGAGGAACTGTTAAAATTAAAGAGGAATAAAGAAGAATAATTGAGATAACCTTCGAATGGATGTAAGATAAAGAAGTCCGATTCGAAGGTTTTTCTGATATATCATGTTGTGAGCAGGAACTGCGGATGTGTGTTATTCTGGTTGCAGAAAATTTATATATTTTATAAAATAATGAGAAAATAAGTGCAATAAGAAAATCAAGAATTGACAATGAAACGAAACAAAGTATATACTATCGAAAGTTAGAAAGGACTAATAAGAGGTTGGCGAATGAACTTAAAAAAGGCATTGATCGTCTGTATGATCCTGTGTTTGTGATCAGCGGATGTGGTAAGACAACGAAGGAAGAGGCGAATAATACAACGAATCAGGAAACCCTTGCCCAGGTATCTGGACAGGGCACTGGGCAGGATACAGAGAAAACAGAGAGTTCAGGAACGGAAGCATCGGGTGACGATGAGAGTCAGGATGCAGAAGTGTCCCGGGATCTCTTTGCTATGGACACCTATATGACACTGACTGCATATGGGGAGCATGCTCAGGAGGCAGTTGACAAGGCGGCAGAGAGTGTGGAAGCTCTTGATGCCCTTCTCTCCACCGGAGATGAGAACAGTGAGATCTATCAGCTGAATCAGAAAGAAGAGGCAACACTTTCTGAAGATGGCGGATATCTGGTGGAGCGGGCACTGGAACTGTACAAGAAGACAGATGGTGCTTTTGATATTGCGATTTACCCGGTGATGCAGGCATGGGGATTTCCAACGCAGGAATATCATGTGCCTGACAAGGATACACTGAAGGAGAAACTGACACTTGCCGATGCGTCCAAAGTGAATTACGACAAAGACACAAGAAAAATCTCTTTTGACCGGGATGGCATGGAGATCGATCTGGGTGGGATCGCAAAGGGATATACCTCTGCTCAGATCATGCAGATCTATCAGGACTGCGGTGTGACAAGCGGGCTTGTAAACTCGGTGGAAACGTACAGGCTCTGGGATGTAAACAGACGGCAGTAAATGGAGAGTAGCGATCCAGAGCCGGATGATACGGAAGATTATCTTGGTATATTGGAGATTGAAAATCAGGCGGTGATCACATCCGGTGGTTATGAACGTTATTTTGAGGAAGATGGCGTGACATATCATCATATTATTGATCCGGCTACCGGATATCCGGCAGACAGCGGCTGATCTCTGTAACGATCGTCAGCGATGACGGAACCCTTGCGGATGGTCTTTCGACTTCCCTGTTTATTATGGGAGAAGAAAAAGCAGCACAGTTCTGGCGGGAAAACAGCGATGAATTCGAAACAATTATGGAGACGGCAGACGGAAAGCTGTATGTGACAGAAGGAATCGTCGACAGTCTGACTACGGATATGGATGTAACAGTGATTCATAAATAAAAGCTATGCGAAAATCCCTAAACGTACAAGTACAAATGCGATCACAGAAGATGTTTAGATGCATTTTGGCTCGCCACCGGGAAGCCGCTGAACAGTTACAAAGTCAGTACATAAAAATACTCGAAAACAAAGGAGAGAAACTAGATGGACATCAGGGAAATGATAGAAAAGTGCAAACCATTTGCCCCGGTTGTTTCCGCTGCGGTTGTGGCTGCATGTGTGGCAGGATCTTTATATGGATATGAAGCGCCGGTTTACGAGATGAAAGCGTCTGTGGAGGATACACAGGAGCAGGAGGACGAAGTACCGGTGGTAAAGACCAGCACGGAAGAAAGAAACAAAAGAGGGTGAAGCGGCAGAAGAAGAGGAACAGGCAAAGGGTTCCTTTGATATGGAAGATGGTGTCTATCAGGGAACCGGAACCGGATATCGGGGCAATATCACGGTAGCGGTTACGATCAAAGACAAACAGATCACATCCATCGAGATTTTAAGTGCTTCTGATGACGAACCATTTTTCGGACGGGCGAAAGGTCTGATTGATCAGATTATTAAAAAGCAGAGTACAAAGGTAGATACGGTATCCGGTGCAACCTATAGTTCCAAAGGAATTATCAGTGCGGTGAAAAATGCACTGACAGGAGAAAAAGACAGTGGTGCGACGGGTTCTTCACAGGAAGGAACTTCCGCAAGTCAGAGCCAGTCAACACCGGAGGCAGTAGGAAGCGTACAGGAACCGGCAGCTTATAAAGATGGAACCTATTATGGAACCGGAACAGGATTTGCTGGAAACCTGAAAGCAGAAGTTGTGATCAGCGGTGGAAAGATCAGTAATATTCAGATCGTGGAGACCAATGATGGAAGTGAATATATCCAGAAGGCTTCCGGGGTGATCAATCAGATCCTGGGTGCACAGAGTACTAATGGTATTGATACGGTATCCGGTGCAACCTTCAGTTCCAACGGAATCATTAAGGCGGTGCGGAATGCACTGAGCCAGGCAGCAGCGACAGAGACTGCAGCTGCGGATAACGGAGGCAACTCCGGTTCTGACGGAACAAACACGGTAAACAAAGAAAATACAGAGAATAATACAACAGCGGTTACAGGAACACTCCCGTATAACGATGGCGTCTACTACGGAACCGCAGAAGGGTATAACGGCGATATTACCGTTGCCATCGTGATCCAGGAAAAGACACTGAAGGCAGTTCTGGTCATCGGAGAAGAAGATGACGATGCGTTCTTCGGCCGTGCCATGGATGTGGTTACACAGATGATGAAAAAACAGAGTACAGAGGTAGATACCGTATCAGGCGCTACTTATAGTTCCAAGGGACTGATCCAGGCGGTGAAGAATGCGTTGGAAGAAGCAAAACGTGTCACCAACGGAGAGACAGACACTGCTGATGATAACAATGGAGTGCAGTTAAATACCGGGGAAGTAGAAAAAGTAATCGATGCGGTCAATGAACTGAATGGCAGTGACTACACTTCTGCAAGCTGGGCAGTTGTAAAAGTTCGCCTGAAAGATGCAAGAAAAGCGCTGAAGAATGCGACAGAGCAGGCACAGCTTGATGAGGCAGCAGCCCAGTTGAATCAGGCAATTGCAGAGCTGCGGATTTCCGATGGGACCAATGAGGATCCGGAACCGGATCTGCCGCCGGAAAGCACCTATATAGATGGTGTATATCCGGTGACGGTGCTTTGTCTGCCGGATGCGGATATGGATTTTGAAGCATATATCTGTTTGCACAGGTGACGATTCAAGATGATAAGATTATAAAAATTGATAATGTGTATGGAGACGGAGGATCCGGTAACGACAGCTACATTAATAAAGCGGTCAACGGAACATCAAGCAAGACGGGTGTGGTAAAACAGATTACGGAAAAAGGTAATCTGGATGGTATCGATACAGTATCCAGAGCAACCTGTACATCCCAGGCAATTATCGATGCATGTCAGCAGGCATTCAATAATGCGAAACGGCAGTAAGAAACAAAGCAGCTATTCAGCAGGTAACTGTGAAAGCACGGAATACCTATGAAACAAGAAAGAAAAGAGAACGGACAATGGGAGAATTTTTGACCAGAGCGATCAGTGTGGTGGCTGTCGTTGTCTGCTTGAACGGATATAACACGGTACTCGACAAAAGAGAACAGGCAGAAGAACAGCTCAGAGAGCAGCAGGCGGAACTGGAACAGGAACAGTCAGTCGATGCAGCAAAGGAAGGCACAATCACAGACGGTGCTTATAAAGACGGAACCTATACCGGAGAAGCACAGGGATTTGGCGGACCGGTGGATGTGGAAGTGATTGTTGAGAATGGAATGATTTCTGAGATTAATATCACAATCGGCGGAAAAAGAAGGATGGCGCTTATCTTTCTATGGCAGAGGATATTATTCCGTCAATCCTTGAAGCACAGAGTGCAGATGTAGATACGATCAGCGGTGCAACCTTCAGTTCCACCGGTATCAAAGAAGCGGTGGCACAGGCACTGGAAGAAGCAGCAAACCAGGAGGATTAAGACAGCAATTATGGATATACATAATCTAACAGCGAAA
>ENA-OQAZ01000789-OQAZ01000789.1-human-gut-metagenome-genome-assembly--contig:-NODE-789-length-16934-cov-4.508657_pt1 | contig 16934 bp, 26 predicted proteins | sample MGYA00242737_ERZ504531 | MGnify/ENA primary metagenome ERZ504531 (study PRJEB26092, sample SAMD00036244) | human gut metagenome | host: Homo sapiens | study: EMG produced TPA metagenomics assembly of... | reverse complement strand
GAGATTGCGCCGCCTGCCCCTATTGAGCGACCCGAAGGTGGTGGCTGTGGGGAGTGCGGACTGGATTACCACTGGCCCGTGCCCAAGGATGCCCAGCTGGCGCTGTTTGAGGCCGAGATCCGGCTGGCGCTGGAACTGGACAAGCCCATCATCGTGCACGACCGCAGCGCCCACGCCGATGTCTACGCCCTGCTGAAAAAGTACCGGCCCAAGGGCATCGTCCACTGCTATTCCGGCAGCGCCGATGACGCGCTTTGGCTGGCAGAGCAGGGGCTCTACATCGCTTTGGCGGGGCCTGCACCTTCAAGGGTGCCAAGCGTGCCGCCAAGGCCATTGCCGCCCTGCCGCTGGAACGCATCGTTCTGGAAACCGACTGCCCCTATATGGCCCCGGAACCTGTCCGCGGCACCCGCTGCGACAGCTCCCTCATCCGCTATGTAGCGAGTATATCGCCAGCGTCAAGGGTGAGGAACCGGAGCAGGTGTTCCGGCAGACGGTGGAGAATGCCTGCCAGGTATATAACCTCTCCGTCTGAAACCGTTAGCAGCCGTGCACAGAGAGCAGGGCCTATCCGTTATCTACAAAAGCATTAAGCTTCTGTATAAATCAAGCAATAAACTACAAATAGTCAATCAAGGAGATATCACTTATGAAAGCTCGTATTCCGCAGCACCGTGAATTCATCATCAACTTCCCCGACACTGTTGACAATGCCAAGGCCAACGAGGGCTGGGCAAAGCTGCAGCAGATCGTGGAGGACTACAAGAAGGACCACAACGGTGCTTCCGTCTACGCACCCAGCTTCATCGAGGACTGCGAGCCTGCCGTCAAGAAACTGCAGGAAGAGTATGGTTTCGAGTACACCGTTGAGTATGTGAAGTAAGTTCTGAGTTTTCAGTATATTGCATTAAAAAGAACAGAGCGTTCCAGCCAGCTGGCTGGAGCGCTCTGTTCTTTTTGTTGCTTATTTCAGCTCCATATTGATGGACTTTTCCGTAAAGCCATAGTTCCGGTACATCTCATACGCCATTTTATTTTTAGCGTTCACCTGCAGTTCAATGGTGTCGCATCCCTTTTCCGCCTTGAGCTGCTTCACCTTATCAAAGAACTGGTGTCCGATTCCCTTACCCCTGTACGCTTCCTCCACCGCCATGGTACTGACGAACAAAACATCCTTTGTTACCTGTGCCGGGCTTTCCACATGGCGCTTGAACACTTCCAGAACACCAACAACGATGCCGTCCGTCTCGGCAATATACCAGCTGTCCCCTTTCAGGAGTTCGCCAAACAGTTCCTTTGTGATCAATGGGCTGGCCGGTTTGTAGACATCCGGCCGCCACTCGACATGCATCTGCTGCACCTGATCCATAATAGCAGAAAAGCGGTCATAATCCTGCATCTGCGGGGTACGGATCGTAATTTTCATCTTGTTTTCTCCTTGTTGTATCAAAAACACCCTGTCTGACACGGTTTCGGGTCCAGACAGGGCATTTTGAGTTTCTTTTCAGTTGCCCGCTTCCACCTTGCTCAGCAGGATGCGGTCATTGTCCAGGGCCTTACCGGCATTCTCGCGGAATTTTTCCAGCAGATCGTCCACGGTCATCCTGCTGCGCTCCTCGCCCTTGACATCGAACACGATGCGGCCGCCGTCCATCATCAAGGTGCGGTTGCCCAGCTCGAGGGCCTGATGCATGTTGTGGGTGACCATCAGGCAGGTGATCTTTTTCTCTGCCACGATGCTCTTGGTCAGCTCCAGCACCTTCTCCGCCGTGGCAGGGTCCAGGGCGGCAGTGTGCTCGTCCAGCAGCAGGAGCTTAGGGGTGACAAGGGTGGCCATGAGCAGGGTCAGCGCCTGCCGCTGGCCGCCCGAGAGCAGACCCACCGGCTGCTTCATCCGGTCCTCAAGGCCCATATTCAGCAGGGCAAGTTTTTCCCGGAACAGCTCCTTATCCTTGCGGGAGATGCGGGAGAAGATGGCGTGGGGGGCGGTTCCTGCCCGAAGATAGGCCAGCGCAAGGTTTTCCTCAATGGTCATATTGGGGGCCGTGCCCTTGAGGGGGTCCTGGAACAGGTGCCGATGACCTTGCTGCGCTCATACTCGGGCGCAAAGGTAATGTCCTGCCCGCCCAGCACGATGCTGCCCTCGTCGGCAATGAAACCGCCGGTGATGGCGTTGAACATGGTGGATTTGCCCGCGCCGTTGGAGCCCACGATGGTGGCAAAGTCGCCTGCCTCCATGTGCAGGCTCACACCGTTCAGGGCCACCTTTTCGTTGACGGTGCCGGGATTAAAGGTCTTGTGCAGATTGTTCAGTTCCAGCATTTCCATCTCAGCGCACCTCCTTCCGGGCATTGTGCTTGCGCTGCTCAAAGGCAAACTTTGCCCGGATGGCGGGCATCGAGATGGCCACAGCCACGATGAGGCGCTCACCAGTTTCATGGCGGCGGCGGGCACATTGAAGCGCAGGGCCACGGCCACGATAAAGCGATACAGCAGCTGCCGAACACCACGCCCAGCACCCGGCGCACCATGGTGCGCTTGCCCACCAGCGTTTCGCCGATGATAAGGGAAGCCAGCGCGATGGTCACCATGCCGGTGCCCACGTTGATGTCGCTGCTCTTCTGGTACTGGGCCAGCAGGCCGCCGGAAAGGGCGGTCAGCGCGCCCGAGATGCACAGGCCCACCGTGATGGTGAAGGCCGGGTTGATGCTGGAGGCCCGCACCATGGCGGCATTGTCGCCGGTGGCGCGGATGGAAAGGCCTAGCCGGGTGCCCAGGAAACCCACCATGGCGGCACAGGCGATCACAATGACCGCTGCCGCGATGACCAGCTTATACCAGCCGCCCGTAAAGGCCAGCGCGGATTTTGCCAGCGAGAATACCGTATCGGTCTTGACCAGGGACATCGTGGACGAAAAGCCCATGACCGCCAGATTGATGGTGTACAGGCCGGTGTTCACGATGATGCCTGCCATGATGCTCTCAACACCCAGACGTGTCTGCAAAAAGGCGGTGACAAAGCCCGAACACACACCCGCCGCCATGGCCGCGAACAGGGCCAGGATGGGGTGGCCTGTCAGCGCCACCTGACAGGCCACGGCACAGCCAAGGGTGAAGCAGCCATCGGTGGACAGGTCGGCAATGTTCAGGATCGAATAGCTCAGAAACAGCGCCAGCGCCACCAGACCGTAAATGCAGCCCAGCTCCAGCGCCGTCTGGATCACGTTGAGCGAAAAGATACTCGCCAGCATGGTTGATGTACTCCTTTTTAGAAATTCTCCTGCGTGGTCACTACCACAATTTCGGTGCAATAGGGCTTGAAGGCTTCCTTGACGGTGTCGAGGTCAAGGCCCAGTGCCTCACAGCTCTCAGTATTGATGGTGACGATGCCGTTGTCGAAGGTCTGGTAGGGCAGGTCTGCGGGGGTCTTGCCGCCGCAGAGCAGCTCCACCACCATATCGGCGGTGGCCTCGCCCAGCTGGACGTAATCCACGCCGTAGCCCACAAAAGCACCGTTCAAAGCAAAGCTGTCCGCACCGGTGAAGTGCTGGATCCCTGCCTCCAGGAAGGTCTCATAGATGGACAGCTCAGCGGTCATCACGGTGTTGTCGGTGGGGGTGAACACTGCCTTGACACCGGCGGCCACAAGGGCCTCGGCAGCCATCTGCACCTCAGCCGTGGTGGTGCCGTTCTTTTCAATGTACTTGATGCCCTTGCTGTCGCAGAACGCCTTGGCATCGGCGATGGCCTGGGTGGAGGAATCCTCGCTCAGGTCGTACAGCAGGCCGATGGTGTCGATGTCGGGGTTGATTGCAGTGATGAGGTTCATAATGGCCTCGGTGTTCAGGGCATCGGAGGTGCCGGTGATGCCCTCCTCCCCGTCAAACCCGGCGGAAACAGGTCGGTGACGGCAGAGTAGACCACAGGGATGTCGGTATCTTCCACAGCGGCCAGCATGGTGGCGGCGGTGGGGGTGGCCACGGCCACAATGACATCTACCTGGTCGGCCACCAGGTCTGCACCGATCTGGTTCAGGTTGGACTGGTCAGCCTGGGCGTTGGCGTAGTAATCGGCATAGTCGAAGGTCACGCCCTTCTCCGCGCCCACCTTATCCAGGCGGCTCTCAACAGAGGCCACGATCTGGTTCAGGGATGCATGATCCACATAGTTGACGATGCCCACCTTAAAGGTCTGGCCTGCCTCAGAAGCGGCGGCAGCGGAACCGGCAGCGCTGGAGGCGGTGCTGGATGCTGCGGCAGAAGAGCCGGAGGAGCCGCAGCCGGTCAGGCCCAGTGCGGATACGACAGCGGCTGCGGCGGCAGCCTTCAGGAAGCTGCGGCGGGAGATCATGTTCATGGTTTTCATAGCGGTTGCTCCTTTCCCGGAGCGGGCGGCCCAAAAAATAAAACCCGCTCCACCTGCGGAACGGGTAAAATAAAAACGGCCCCGTCCCTGTGTGTTCATCCACAAGGACAGAGTCGAGAAATTCGAATCTGCGGTGCCACCTTGCTTGCTCCGCTCGTCTTCCCATCATGGAAAACTGCAGGAGCCCCTCAACGGAGAGCCAACACTCCCCTGCCCTGTAACGGAGGCTTCCGTCCCAAGCTACTAAAGGCACTGCCCTGTTCGCCCGGCCCTCGGCGGCCCACGGACTCTGCCCCGCTCTCTGCCCGTTTTCACCATTCGGGCTCACTGTAAGTGCGCTTGCAGGTTCTCTTCCGCCTCATCGGTTTGTTGATTGCATTATACGCTTTATTTTCATAAAGTCAAGAGGGAATTTTTCATTTTTTCGGCCGCAAAGATGAAACGCTTCTTGGATGCCCCGCAGCAGCCTTCCTGCCCAAATCTCCCCCGGTGCGGCCCGGGCAGCTCTGCCGGGGCAAAAGAAACCTTCTTCCTGCCATAGGTCATACTTTCTCTCCGCTCCGGGAAGCATTTCCACTTTCAGTATCCCCGTTGCTGCGCACAAAGTTCGCAGTTTCTGCCACAGGTTCCAGAATATTTTTATCCTTTTCCCGAGTTTTGCTCTAAATTCTCTTCAAAGGGCTTGACAGAAAAATGTTTTTTGCGATAAACTAATCCTATGAAATATTTTCGTTGTATCCAACGATGTCAAACATGCAACTCGGAGAGGACACTACCACCATGTCGATGACCCTGAATCCCGTCAACGAAGCCGCTTTTCAGAAAGCTGTACAGTCTCTGGAGACCCTGAACCGGGCCGCCGTGTTCCATCCCACCGGCACCGGCAAAAGCTGTATTGCCTGGAAGGTGGTGGAGGCTCACCCCCAGACCACCTTTTTCTGGCTGGTGGCCGGTGCACAGCGTCTGGCCCTGCGGCAGGCAGAGCTGACACGCTACAACGGCGGCACCCTGCCCGGCAATGTCCGCTTCTGTGATTGCGAAAAGCTGGCCGCCGCCACCCCGGAGCAGTGGGTGCGGCTGGGGGAGCAGAAACCCGGCTGCGTCGTGCTGGACTGCTACCATGAGTTGAGCGCCGTGTGTTGGCACAGTCGGTGCAGAAGCTGCTGCGGATGTGCCCCCAGGCAAAGGTGCTGGGGCTGGGTGTTCCCAACGGTGCCCCCGTCTGCGCCGCCGCGCAGGAGCTGTTTGCCGACTGCATCGTCTCCCACATGACTGTGGCCGAGGCCATGGCCGCCGGGACCATGCCGGTGCCCTCAGCCTATGCGGCCCTGCTCTGGCCTCAGGAGGAGGAGCTGGCCACCCTGCGCGCCCGGATCAAAAACCTGTGTATGCCCAAGGGCGACACCTCCCTGCGCGTTCAATATGAAGAGTTGAGCTGGTCTCTGCGTCAGGTGGAGAACCTGACCGTTCTGCTGCCCCGCCTGCTCAGCGATACCAGCGGCCATTATCTGGTCCTGTTTGAATCCGCCGCCTATCAGGAAAAGCTGGGCGTGGAGCTGGAACAGCTGCTGCGCACTGTGGACCCTGCCGTCCGCTTTTACGCTGCAGATCACGCCTGCTTTGCGGATTCTGCCGCCGTGGAGACTTTCCTCTCCGATACGGCCCCCGGCCCCAAGGTCCTGCTCTGCGTCAATGCGCCGGGAGTCCAGCAGCCGCTGGAGGGGTTGGCCGGGGTCATTCTGGTGCGCCAGTCCAGCCTGATGTCCACCTTCAAGCAGATGCTCTGCCGCGCGCTGGTGGCTGCAGGCAGCCGCAGCGTGCCGGTGTTCGACCTTGTGGCGCAGTTCGAGGGGCTGGGCAACGGCCGCACCCTGCAGCGTGACTGCACCGAGGCCATGACCAGGGCCGGCAGCAAAACGCCGGGCTTCCGGCAGGAGCGCCCCATGCAGCAGACCTACCGCCTGTACGGCAAGCTGCGCCGGGAGATGGAGGCCCGCTGGGAGGTGCTGTGTCAGGCTGCCGCCGATGCCGCCGTCAAAGAGGGCACCCTGGAGCTGCCCCGGAGCTATACCATCCACAGCGGCGTGCCTGTGGGCAAGTGGCTCGAGCTCCAGCGGCAGGTACAGGCCGGGCAGCGCCCGGGCCGCCTGACAGCCGAACAGGCCGCCAAGCTGGAAAAACTGGGCATCCGCTGGAACCACCGGCTGGAAGCTGCCTGGGAAAAGGCTTTGCCTCCGCACAGAAATACCGCACCGAGCACGGTGACCTGCTGGTGCCGGTGCGCTACCGCGATAAAAATGATTTTGCACTGGGCGAATGGATCGTCTACAACCGCCAGCGCTATCTGGGCGGCAACCTGACCCAGAACCGCATCGAGCGGCTGGAAGCCATCGGCATGGTGTGGAGCACCTCCAACGATCTGTGGGAACAGAACTATGCCGCCGCCACCCAGTATTATCTGGAGCACGGCGATCTGGAAGTGCCCATCAAATACGAAACGCCCTCCGGCTTCGGTCTGGGGGTTTGGCTGGGGGCCCAGCGCGCCGCTCACAAGGCAGGCGAGCTGCCTCAGGAACAGGTGGAGCGGCTGGACGCTCTGGGCATGGACTGGACCAACCGCAACGACCGCAAGTGGATGTCCCTGTACGATGTTGCCGCCGCCTACTACCATGAGCACGGCAACCTGAACGTCCCCTCGGAGTATGTCACGTCGGACGGAGTGCTGCTGGGCAAGTGGGTGGCGCGCCAGCGCTATGCCTACCTGAACCCGGACCGCTCCAGCGCCCGGGTTACCCCTGAGCGCAAGGCCCTGCTGGACAAGCTGGGCATGGTGTGGGAAAAGTACGACCCCTGGCAGGAGCGCTATGATCTGGCTCTGGCTACAAGACAGAGCACGGCGATCTGGAGATTCCCTCTGTCTACAAGACCGCCGACGGCGTTTGGCTGGGCAGCTGGGTCAACCGCCAGCGGCAGGCCCTGAACTCCGGCAGCAGCGCCCTGAGCAGTGAGCGCCGCAAGCTGCTGCGCACCCTGTTCAAGGGCGAGCGCCGCCCCAGTGATCCCGCCGCTGACCACGGCACCGTGCGCGAGGCCAACTGGGAACGGAACTTCCGCAGTGCCGCCCGCTATGCCCGCAAATACAAGCACCTGCTGGTCCCCGCCAGCTATGTGGACAGCGATGGTGTCCGGCTGGGCGTGTGGATCTCCAACCTGCGTGCAGCCCGCAAGAACCGCCCGGATTCCTATCAGGTCACGCCCGCCCACATCAAAAAGCTGAACAGCATCGGCATGGTGTGGGATGCCCGGGATGCCAAGTGGGGAACCGCCTACCAGCAGGCCAAAGCTACTACAAGGCCCACGGCAACCTCCACGCCGCCGCCAACTACAAATCCGACGAAACCGGCTTCTGCTGGGCGACTGGCTCCGCCGGATGCGGGAGTGGGATATCACCCATGACCCCAAGCTCACCCCTGAGCGCCGCGCAATGCTGGATAAGATCGGGATGGAGTGGAGCGAATAAGAGAAAAAAGCCACCGGTTTTTGCCGGTGGCTTTTCTGATACAGATTACAGCCGATCCAGCTCCTGCTGCAGCTGGGCCAGCGCATTGCGGATGGGCAGATGCTGGGGGCAGGCCGCCTCGCACTTGCCGCAGCGGACGCAGTGGCTGGCCTTTTCGGCATCGGGGAAGCGGGCTTCCCACTGGTGCTTGATGGCCTCGGGCTGGCCGAACATCCCCAGCTTGTTCCAGATGCTGAAGTTGTCCGGGATGTCCACCCCCATGGGGCAGGGCATACAGTACCGGCAGCCGGTGCAGCCGATCTTGATGCGGCTGTGCAGGAAGGCGGCGGTCTGCTCCACCGCGGCGGTCTCGGCAGTGGTCAGCGGCTCAAAGCGGGCAAAGGTGGCCAGGTTATCCGTGAGCTGATCCTCGGCACTCATGCCCGAGAGGATGACATGGACGTTCCGGTGGCTGCCCACCCAGCGCAGGGCCCAGGAGGCATCCGAGGCCTCGGGCCGCAGGGCCTTGAGGGGTGCTTCGGCCTCCGGGGGCAGGTTGGCCAGTGTGCCGCCCTTGATGGGCTCCATGATGATGAGGGGGATGTTCAGCTCCTCGGTCAACTGATAGCCGCGGTCACCCGAGATCTCCTCGGCACGGTCATCGGTGTCCAGATAGTTATACTGCAGCTGGCAGAAATCCCAGGGCTGATCCCGCAGGATGTGCTCAAGGCCCGCCGCGTTGTCGTGGCAGGAGAAGCCGAAGCTGCGGATGCGGCCCAGCTTTTTCTGCTCCCACAGCCAGTCCACGATGCCCATTTCCTTGGCCCGGTCGTACCGGGCGGCGTGCAGGGAGTGCAGCAGGTAGAAGTCGATGTACTCCACGCCCAGCCGCCGGAGCTGCTCTTCAAAGATATGCTGGGCCTCCTCCAGGCTCCCGCACTGCCACAGCGGCATCTTGGTGGCCAGATAAAAGCTCTCCCGGGGCCACTTTGCAATGACCCTGCCCACAAAGGCTCGCTCTGGCCGCCGTGGTAGGGGTAAGCGGTGTCAAAATAGTTCACGCCCGCGTCCCGCGCAGCGTTCAGCAGCGCTTCGGCCCGGGGCTCGTCAATGGCTCCCTCCGGTGTGGTGGGGAACCGCATACAGCCATAGCCCAGCAGGGAGGTGCGGATGCTCTCCCCTGCGCCGTTCTGCTTTTTCCATGCTCTGTATTCCATCTCTTTTGTGCAGCTGGCTGCCGTGTTCCAGCCGCTCCTCCTTTTGTCCCCAGTATACCGGAAAAATCCCGCGCTGACAAGAAAGATGTTCCGCTTCTTGTTCTGCCGCCGGAAATATGGTATACTTATAATCCAAATTTTATCATGTTATCAACTAAATCAGATAGCGCTAAGGAGTATCATGGAACCTTTCAACACCCCTTTGAAGATCAGGGAGATCTCCTGCCCCACCGGGCAGTGTTCGGCCCCATGGCGGGCTTTACCGATGCCCCGGCCCGGCGGCTGATGGCCCAGCACGGAGCCGGTTTTACCGTCAGTGAGATGGTGTCCAGCCGGGCGCTGGTATACGGCGACCACAAAACCGTCAGCCTGCTCAAGGCCGAACCCAACGGCGCCCCCTACGGCGTGCAGATCTTTGGCGAGGTGCCCGAGATCATGGGGCAGGCCGCTGCCGCCGTGGAGCAGTACGCGTTCGATTTTCTGGACATCAACATGGGCTGTCCGGCCCCCAAGATCGTCTCGGGCGGGGCGGGCAGCAAGCTGATGCTTGACCCCGACCGCTGCGGCCGCATTGTGGAGGAAGTGGTCAAAAACACCTCCCGCCCCGTCACCGTGAAGATGCGCAAGGCTGGGACGCGGAGCACGTCACGGCCGTGGAATGCGCCAAAGCCTGCGAGCAGGCGGGCGCGGTGCTCATCGCCGTCCACGCCCGCACCCGGGAGCAAATGTACACCCCGGGCATCGACCCGTCCATCATTGCGGCGGTGAAGGATGCCGTCCACGTTCCCGTACTGGGAAACGGCGATATCCGCACTGCCGAGGATGCTGTGCGATGGTGGAGGAGACCGGCTGCGACGGCGTGATGATCGCCCGGGCTGCTCTGGGCGACCCCTGGCTCTTTGAGCGGGTGAACGCCGCACTGGAGGGCCTGCCCGCCCCCAAGGAGCCGAACCTGCAGGCCCGGATGAACGCCCTGCGCCGGCAGGTAGAGGAGATGGTGGAGCAGAAGGCGAGTTCGTTGCCATGCCCCAGGCCCGGGCCCAGACCATGCACTACATGAAGGGCCTGAAGGGGGCCGCCAGCCTGCGGCGCTACTGCTGTGAGCTGAGCCGCCTTTCTGACCTCGACACCCTCATCGACGCGGTGTTCGAGCAGCAGCGCAGGGCCGCGCAGGACCCCGATGACACCCGCGAGGTGCCGTTCCCGTAAGCGGAAATTTCCGATACTGAAAAGAGGACTGACGCATGACTGCATTTCATTCTTCGCCCCGGATGCTGGGGCAGAAGCAGGATAAGTTCTGGCTCACCGTGGGGCTCTGCGCCCTGACAGCCGCCCTCATCTTCCTGCCGTTCTATCTGCTGGACGGCGGCTTTTTCCACTATGCAGGCGATTTCAACAGCCAGCAGATCAGCTTTTACCGCTACATGAACGGCTTTCTCAAGGGGGCAGGCTACCCCGCCGGATACGAAGGCGTGAAGAATACCTTTTCCTGGGCAACTGACCTGGGCAGCGGAACCATGAACGCCTATTCGTTCTACCTGTACGGCTCCCCCTTCTTCTGGTTTTCCCTGCTCTTCCCGCAGAACTGGCTCCCCTACCTCATGGTGCCGCTGCTGGTGCTCAAGTTCGCGGTGGCGGGCGGCGGCGCGTATCTGTATCTGCGCCGCTACGTCAAAGACCCGAACTTTGCGGTGCTGGGTGCGGCCCTCTACGCCTTTTCGGGCTGGGGGCTGTACAACATCTTCTTCAACCACTTCATCGATGTGCTGGCCCTCTTCCCCTGGATGCTCTGGCACTGGATGAGACCATCTATGAGCACCGCCACGGATGGTTCGCCTTCTGGGTGGCGGTGAACCTGCTCAACAACTACTTCTTCTTTGTGGGGCAGGTGCTCTTCCTTGTCATCTACTTCGTCTGCAAGCTCTCCGCCGGGGAGTTCCGGCTCACGCGCCGCCTCTTCGGTCAGCTGGCCTTTGAGAGCCTGCTGGGCGTGGCACTGGGCTTTGTGGTCCTCTGGCCCACTGTCCTCAGCGTTCTGCAGACCCGCGCACCATCGATCTTTCCTCCGGCTGGGGCTTTCTGACCTATTCCAAGCCCCAGCAGTATCTGGCCATCCTGCTGAGCTGGGTGCTGCCCCCGGATTCCCCCTATATGACCTCCATCTGGTCTGAGGGCATCATCAAATGGACCAGCATGACAGCCTATCTGCCCCTGTGCAGTCTGGCCGGTGTGGTGGCCTACTGGCGTGCCCGGCAGGGCGACAGCAAAAAGCGGATCATTGCCGTCTGTATGGTGTTCGCGCTGGTTCCCATCCTGAACAGCGCGTTCTATGCCCTCAATTCCAGCTACTATGCCCGGTGGTTCTATATGCCGGTGCTCATCCTTGCGGCCATGACGGTGAGCGCGTGGGAGGACCCCAGCCTCGACCTCGCCCGCCCCGCCCGGAGCATTGCCTTTGTGATGATCGCCACGCTGGCCTTTGCACTGGTGCCCGTGCAGGATGCCGCCACCAAGGAGTGGAGCCTGGGCGTGCTGCAGAATCCGGGCCAGTACTGTGCAGTGCTTGCCTTTGGTCTGGGCGGTCTGGCCGTCTACCATTGCATCTGCAGGCGCTGGCAGCAGCGCAGGGTCTTTGCCCGCCGCCTGCTGGCCGGTGTGCTGGCGTTCAGCTGCCTGTTCGGCATCGTCCACATCGGCATTGGCAAGTTCGGCCAGTGGAACACCGACAGTGACCTTGTGGAGCAGTATATCAACGCGCTGGCCCTGAAGGAGGATCTGCCGAGGGGGACTGGCGCATTGACACCTACAAGACCCACGATAATCTGGGCCTGTGGCTGGACAAGAGCTGCCTGCAGTATTTCGGCAGCACCGCCGCCCCCAGCATCCTCAGCTTCTACCGGCACTGGGGGTCAAGCGGGATGTGCGCAGTCAGCCCGAACTCTCCAACTATGCTCTGCGCGGTCTGCTCAGCGTCAGATACCTGCTGACCACGCTCGCGCATCAGGAGCAGTTCCACGCCGAAGCCGATGAGGGCTGGACGTATTACAACACCCTGGACGGCTATGTTCTCTACGAGAACCAGAACTATGTTCCCATGGGCTTCACCTACGATTACTACCTCACCGAGACCCAGTATGAGGATACCGTAACTCCCACCCGCTCCAACCTGCTCATGCGGACACTGGTTCTCACCGAGGAGGATGCCTTGGCCTACGGCAGTACCTCACGCCCCTGCCCACGGCAGAGCTCAACGACCTGACCTACACCCGCTACACTCAGGACTGCGCCGACCGCCGGGCCTCTGCCTGCACCGCCTTTGAGATGAACAGTGCAGCTTCCACGCCGAGGCCACGCTGGACAGGGCCAATCTGATGTTCTTCTCCGTGCCCTACGATGACGCTTTACGGCCTATGTGGACGGGCAGGAGACCGAGATCCTGCGGGTGGACGAGGGCCTGATGGCCGTCCTCTGCCCCGCCGGAACGGTCACCATCGACTTTGTCTATCAGCCGGACGGCATCCGCCTGAGCCGGACTGTCACCCTTGCCGCCCTGCCCGTGTTCCTGCTCTACGCCGGGCACTTTGCCTGGGACGAAAAGAAAAGACGGAAGCATTAAAAAAGCCGCCGCTTCAAAAAGCGACAGCTCAAAGAAAAGCTCAAATGAAAGAAGGTATCCTATGGGCCCTGGTATTACGAGGTCGTCAGCTTTGACGGCGATTATGTCAACCTGCGCCGCACCGACATTGAAAGCGACGAGCTGAATCCCGTTGCGCTGGCCCTGCTGCCGCCCGAGATCGAGGTAGGCAGCAAGGTCAAGTGCGAGTATTTTCAGTATGAGGTGATCAGCTGAGCCTCTCCGTCATCCCTGCGGGATGCCGCCTCTTCTAATAGGAGAGGCAAGCCCCCCCTATTAGGGAAGCTGGTGCGAAGCGCCTGAGAGGTTCGCCAGCACCGCTGCCAGCAGCATTCCGATGGGCGCGCTGATCCAGCTGGACATCCAGAAGCCTGCAAAACCAATGCGGGGTACAAGGATCACACAGGCCAGCAGGTTCAGGCGATCTGCCCAGGTTGGAGCCAGATACAGCCCCATCTTCTGGCACCGCGCAGGCGGGCCTCGAACAGATGCTTCTGTGCCACAAACAGGCAGGTCACCGACTCAAAGGCCAGCATGGTGCAGCCATAGCTGGCTGCTGCCGGGTCGGTGGTAAAGAGTCGGAGCAGCGGCCCCCGCAGACCGATGCAGACCGCCACCACCCCAAGCGAATACACCAACAAGATCCGCTGCCCTTCCCGCAGGCCCTCTTTTACACGGCCCGGCTGGAGGGCGGCTGTGTTTTGCGCAATAAAGAACACTGTGGACTGCACAAAGCCGAACACCGGCATCATCAACAGGCTGGACAGCTTGCCTGCGCAGGAGAAACCCGCAATGGCTTCCACACCCAGACCGCCCAGCAGCCCCTGCTTGACCGTGGTGATGATGGTGCCGCTGGCCTGCTGAATACTGTTGGGGCCGACAGCCGGAAAATATCCTTGGCATAGCGCGCCTTGAGCATCCGGAGCGAGAAAGCCGCATCCATCTGGGTGCGGCGCAAAAATGCCACCATGTAGACCGCACCTGCACCTGCGCCGCTGCTGTGGCAGCCGCTGCACCGGCTACCCCGAAGGGCCCCACCAGAACAAGGTCAAGCACAATATTCATCACACTGGTAGCCACAATGACCTTGAGCGGCGTTTTGGAATCGCCGCAGCCCATGACACACTCCTTGCTCAGATCGTAGGGCATCAGAAATGGCAGCCCCATCAGATAGATGCGCCCGTAGAGCACAGCGGTATCCAGGATCTCCGCAGGCGTATTGATCAGCCGCAGCAGAGCCGGCAGGGTCACAAAGCCCACTGCCGTGGTCAACAGGGCGATGACCTCATCCACGAACAGCAGGTTGTACAGCAGCTCTGTCATCTCATGCTTTGTGGCAGTGGGCTTGCCCGCCGCCACCAGCAGACCGCCGCCCAGCTCCATGCCGCCGGAGATGAACAGGAAGATCATCAGCACCGTGGAAGCGTTGGACACTGCCGCCAGCGCATCGGCATCCAGCCGCAGGCCGATGATCATGGTATCGGCCACGGCGTAAAACTGTGTTGCCACCATGCTCAGGATAATGGGCAGCGCGTACCGCAGCAGCGCAGGCCGCACCGCCCCGGTCAGCAGAGAATTTTCTTCGTTCACACAAACACCCTCTTTTCACAAAAAGAAAACCCGCAGGAACCTGTCGCCCAGGCCCCCTGCGGGTTCTTTTTCAGTTGCGCCAGCAGGAGTCGAACCTACGATGGGGGAGTCAAAGTCCCCTGCCTTACCGCTTGGCGATGGCGCACCGGTAAGAACCAGTATAGTAGAATTTCTTTCATTTGTCAAGCAAAAGCGTTTTGCCGTGTCTGTGCAAAGTGTTTTGCCACACTTTTACCATATCTATACAGTGTCCTTGTCATCATGCGATCCGCTTGCCCATTTTCCGCTTTATTTTCCCAAAAAGTATTGACACCACCCTCATAGCATGATAAGATATCATCGATTTTGAGAGACAAAGCGTGTCAGAGTCTTTTCAAAGCAAATTACCTGGGACCGCCCATCGGGGCTAAGGCCATACGGACAGCCGGGTCCACTGCCGACCGGCGGCGCAAGCTGCCATTATTGATTGAGTTGAAAGCTCAAATTTTATAAGTTGGTTCCTTTACAGCCATGAAATTGCGCAGAACGTGCGCAGACTTGTGAAACGGTCAATAAGAGTAGTAAAAGTGTAATTGCTATATAGACTCTCGTCATCCCGTCTTTTTGAACCATGCGGAGATTTTCCCCAGTGTCACCGGGGCTTTGTCTGCATGTTCAGAACGCTTTTTCAAGCGCAGGTCTGCACCAGTGTGGTGGGCCTGCGCTTTTTTGCTGCGCCAGAACCAGGGACGGAGGAAAAAAGATGAGTGAGAACCGTACACGGTTCCGGCTGGATCAGCGCCGCGCGCCCATTTACGAGGCGCTGGAGCAGTTCCGGCAGATGCGTGTGGTACCTTTTGATGTGCCCGGCCACAAGCGGGGCCGCGGCAACCCGGAGCTGACGGCCTTTCTGGGCCAGCAGTGCGTGGGTGTGGACGTGAACAGCATGAAGCCGCTGGATAATCTCTGCCACCCGGTATCGGTCATCCGGGAGGCCGAGGAGCTGGCCGCCGATGCCTTTGGCGCGGCCCATGCCTTTTTAATGGTGGCGGCACCACCAGCTCTGTGCAGAGCATGGTGCTGACAGCCTGCAAGCGGGGCGATGAGATCATCCTGCCACGCAACGTGCACCGCAGTGTGCTGAACGCGCTGGTGCTCTGCGGCGCGGTCCCGGTCTATGTGAATCCCGAGGTGGACAAGCGGCTGGGCATCTCGCTGGGCATGAAGCGGGAGCAGGTGGCCAAGGCCATCAAGGAGCACCCCAACGCCGTGGCCGTTCTGGTGAACAACCCCACCTACTACGGCATCTGTTCCGACCTGCGCGCCATCGTGAAGATGGCCCACGAGGCCGGGATGCTCTGCCTGGCTGACGAGGCCCACGGCACTCACTTTTACTTTGGCAACGGCCTGCCCGTTTCCGCTATGGCAGCGGGGGCCGATATGGCCTCGGTCTCCATGCACAAGAGCGGCGGCAGCCTGACCCAGAGCAGTCTGCTGCTCATCGGCCCAATGTGCATCAGGGCTATGTGCGGCAGATCATCAACCTGACCCAGACTACCTCCGGCAGCTACCTGCTCATGTCCAGTCTGGACATCTCCCGCCGCAACCTTGCCCTGCGGGGGCGGCAGGTGTTCCATCAGGTGGCGGATATGGCCGAGTACGCCCGGGAGGAGATCAACGCCGTGGGCGGCTACTACGCCTTTGGCAAGGAGCTGTGCAACGGCAACTCTGTCTTTGACTTTGACACCACCAAGCTCAGCGTCCACACGCTGGACATCGGCCTTGCCGGCATCGAGGTCTACGACATCCTGCGGGACGAGTACGACATCCAGATCGAGTTCGGCGACATCGGCAACATCCTGGCCTACCTCTCCATCGGCGACCGCCCCCAGGAGATCGAGCGGCTGGTCAGCGCCCTGGCCGAGATCAAGCGCCGCTACCACACCGACGGCACCGGCCTGCTGAGCCAGGAATACATCGACCCCGTGGTGGCTGCCAGCCCGCAGGAGGCCTTCTATGCCCCCAAAAAGAGCCTGCCACTGCGGGAGACCGAGGGCATGGTCTGCAGCGAGTTCGTCATGTGCTACCCGCCGGGCATCCCCATTCTGGCCCCCGGCGAGCGCATCACCAAGGAGATCCTGAACTATATCGAGTACGCCAAGGCCAAGGGCTGCAGCATGACCGGCCCCGAGGACCCTGATATTTTGCACCTGAACGTTCTGGCATAAGGAGGGAAAACAGATGGAGTTTTGGTTTTCGGAATTTCACACCCCCGATGTGAAGCACAGCATCCGGGTGAACAAGCAGCTCTACTCCAAGCAGAGCGATTACCAGCGCATTGATATTTTTGAAACGCCCGAGTTTGGCCGGGTGCTCACACTGGACGGCAATGTGATGCTGACCGAGCGGGACGAGTTCATCTACGACGAGATGATCGTCCATGTGCCCATGGCCGTGCACCGGGAGGCAAAAGATATCCTTGTCATCGGCGCGGGCGACGGCGGCGTGGGTGCGGGAGGCTGACCCGCTACGACCGGGTGGAGCGCATCGACCTGGTGGAGATGGACCCTCAGGTGGTGGAGGCCTGCCGCGCTACCTGCCCGGCAACGCCTGCCGGATGGATGACCGCCGGGTGCACATCTATTTTGAG
>ENA-OQAZ01000786-OQAZ01000786.1-human-gut-metagenome-genome-assembly--contig:-NODE-786-length-17028-cov-2.594994_pt1 | contig 17028 bp, 19 predicted proteins | sample MGYA00242737_ERZ504531 | MGnify/ENA primary metagenome ERZ504531 (study PRJEB26092, sample SAMD00036244) | human gut metagenome | host: Homo sapiens | study: EMG produced TPA metagenomics assembly of... | reverse complement strand
GCACTGGCCGGTGCTGCGGGCAAGGACCGCACCGAAGCTGCCGCCGCCCTTGCCGATGCAAAGCAGAAGCTGACCGCCCTGCTGGCACAAAGCGGACGGCCCGCTGATGCACTGGAGCCGCGCTTTGTCTGCCCCAAATGTCAGGACACCGGCAGCGTGAATGGCCGCGCCTGTGAGTGCGTGCACAAGGTGATGCAGCAGCTGCGCCGCAAGGAGATCGAGGCGCTGTCCAGCCTGTCCATTGCAAGCTTTGACACCATGGAGCTGCGCTATTACCCGAACCGTGCCGATGAAAAGGTGGGCGGTGCCATCCGCCCTTACATGGCCGATATGCTGGCAGACCTGCGCAGCTACGCGGAAGAGTTTGACCACCACAGCGAGAGCCTGATGCTGTTTGGCAATGCGGGCCTTGGCAAGACCCATGCGGCCCTTGCCATTGCGGGCATCGTGCTGGAAAAGGGCTACGATGTGATCTATGTTTCCAGCCCGGACTTTTTCTCCAAGTTGGAAGGGCTGCACTTTGGTGCAGACCCGGCAGGCGAGGAGGAAACGCTGATGCAGACCGCTGCCGGGGCCGACCTGCTCATTCTGGATGATCTTGGCTCGGAGTTCAACTCCGCCTTCCTCATCAGCAGCCTGTACAGTCTGCTCAACAACCGGCTGGGTGCAAAGCTGCCCACCATCGTCACCACCAACATCACTGACGGTGCTCTGCTGGAAAAGCTGTATACCGAAAAAATTTCCAGCCGCCTTTCTGCCTTTGTCCCTTGCCTTTTTGCAGGCGATGACATTCGCACACAGAAAGCAGCTGAATAAAACAAACGGCAATGCATTTGCATTGCCGTTTGTTTTATTCAAAACTCTAATACCGGACTCATTTCGTTGCGGCGCTGTGCCTGCACGATGCAGTCCTTCTCCGGCACAACGCCCGCCGCGCCCAGCGTGTTGAACACGGTCTGCAGGGCAAGCGCAGGCGTGTTGTTCTCCTGCGAAAGATGGCACAGCGCAAACTTTTTTGCACCCTTCCTGAATGAGTTCCAGCAGCTTTGCCGAGCACTCGTCGTTGGAAAGGTGGCCCCGGGTACTTTCAATGCGTGCCCGTAAGTAATAGGGGTACGGCCCGCTGCGCAGCATGTGCAGGTCGTAGTTGCTCTCCAGTGCCACAAGGTCGCAGCCGGAAAGCGCCTCGTGCACCGGCGGCGTGAGCACGCCAAGGTCGGTTGCAATGGTCATGGTCTTGCCGTCCGGGGTGTGGATGCGGTAGCCCACACAGGGCACATCGTGGCTGGTGGGAAAGCTCTGCACGCCAAACGCGCCCACGTCCTCTTCCCTGCCTTCCAGCTCGTGCAGCTCACAGCTGGCCGGTACAATGCCGTTGCTGTCCAGAAAATCCAGCGTTGCCGCTGCACCGTACACCGGCAGCGTGTTCTTTTTGAGGAAGGTGGAAAGCCCCTTCACATGGTCGCTGTGCTCGTGGGTGACAAGGATGCCGTCGCAGTCACTGACGGCAAGGCCCAGCGCTTTGAGCGCCGCCGAGGTAGTGCGCACGCCCTTGCCCATATCCACAATGAGATACCGCTGCCCGCAGCGCACCACACTGCTGTTGCCGGAGGAACCCGAATATAACGAGATGAATTCTGCCATGAAAAACCTCTGATACACTCAAAAACAGCCCGCCGCATATGCAGCAGGCTGTTTGCTTTTTATAAGTTACAGTGCCTGATCCAGTGCAGCGGGCATACGCTCCACCTTGCTGATGTCTGCACCCAGACCACGCAGCTTTTCCACGATATTCTCGTAGCCGCGCTCGATGTGGCCGATTTCCTCGATCTCACTGGTGCCGTCTGCCATCAGCGCAGCCACCACCATGGCAGCGCCTGCACGCAGATCCAGTGCGCGCAGCGGTGCAGGGGTGAGCTTATCCACGCCCTCAAACACAGCCACCTGACCGTCCACCTGCACGTTGGCACCCATCTTGCGCAGCTCGTCCACATAGCGGAAGCGGTTGTCCCACACGCTCTCGGTCACGGTGCTGGTGCCCTTGGCCACGCTCAGCAGCACGCCCATCAGGGGCTGCATGTCGGTGGGAAAGCCGGGATGCGGCATCGTGTTGATCTTCAGCGGCAGAATATCGCCGGTGCGGCGCACACGCACAGCATCGTCAAATTCTTCCACCTCCACGCCTGCACGGCGCAGCTTTTCGGTAATGGGTTCCAAATGCTTGGGGGTGACGTTCTTCACCAGAACATCGCCGCCGGTGGCAGCAGCAGCCACCATGTAGCTGCCAGCCTCGATCTGATCCGGGATGATGCTGTAGGTGCAGCCGTGCATCTTTTCCACGCCGCGCACCTTGATCACATCGGTGCCTGCGCCGCGGATGTTCGCACCGCACATATTCAGGAAGTTTGCCAGATCCACACATGGGTTCCTTGGCACAGTTTTCCAGAATGGTCTGGCCCTTGACCATTACAGCGGAGAGCATACCGTTCATGGTAGCGCCCACGCTGACCTTATCAAAGAAGATGTGTGCACCGTTCATCTCCTTGGCGCGCACGGTGATCATGCCGTAGTCCACGCTGTCCTCTGCGCCCAGAGCACTGAACACCTTCAGGTGCTGGTCAATGGGGCGGGGGCCGAGGTTGCAGCCGCCGGGCATGGCCACCTGAGCCTTGCCAAAACGGGACAGCAGTGCGCCCAGAAAGTAGTAGCTGGCGCGCATCTGGCGGGACAGGTCGTCCGGGACGTTGGTGCCGTTCAGATGGGTGGTGTCGATCTCGTAGGTGTTGCGGTTGATCATTTTGATCTGTGCGCCCAGAACGCTGAGGATCTTCAGGCTCACCGCCACATCACTGATATCCGGCAGATTCTCGATCACACAGACATCCGCTGCCAGAATGGTTGCAGGCAGGATGCCAACCGCCGCGTTTTTGGCACCCGAAATGGTAACTTCGCCGTGCAGGGCTTGCCGCCCGTAATAACAAATTTCTCCAATTTTATGATCTCCTTGTCGGAGGCCCGCAGCCGCAGGCCTATTAAGGTTCCTGAAAGCATTTTCCATAAAAGCTGCCTGATGTGCATGGGCCATAAGGCCGTACACGTACAGCTATCTTATTATACACAACTTTCACAAAAAAGCAAAGCCCCGTTTGGTGTTTGTTTTATTATTTTCTGTTTTGCCCATTTTCGCGCAGGATATTCCAAAATTTTGATTTCTTTTTCAGGTATTTTACAAAAACCAGATACATTGCTGTTGCGCTTTCTTTACCAGATGTGGTCTTCGCACCGAGTCTCAGTGATCCAGCCCAGCTGATAGGCAGCCACCAGCTGCTTGAGGTCGTGCACACGCTCCCGCAGCACCTCGCCCTCGTCGGTGTCCTCCACGAGAATGCGATGATTTTCGGTTTCCAGAATGTTTTTCTGGGAAATGATATCCAGATTATCCTTCACCGCTTTCTCGGCACTTTCAAAGGCTGATGGGTGCGCAGGGACATGGTGCGGCTGGAATACACCAGCGTGTAGCCCGCAATACCGGTCTTTTCGTGGTAGGCACGGCAGAAACCGCCGTCGATCACCACCAGCCGTCCGCCGCCCTTGATGGGGCTTTCGCCGTTCTTTTCCCGCACCGGCACGTGGCCGTTGACGATGTGGCTGGCACCGGGCAGGCCAAACTCAGCCAGAATGCGGCGGCAGACGGCCTCATCGTTATACCATGTATAATAGGGGTCCTTCACCTCGGTGTGGGTGGAAGCGTCCTCTACATAGAGCCGCTCGAAGGTGGTCATGGCACTGCGGCCAAACAGCGGCGAAAGCTTGCCGCACCACAGATACCACAAAAAATCCTGTCCGCTCTGGCGGGCAGCGCTGCCTTCCGGTGCATAGTAGCCCCGGCGGGCGCGGGCATCGCAGTAGTCCATCAGTGCGCGGCCGGAGTAGTAGCGGCCCTCAAAGCGCTCCATGGCAAAGGTGCCGCGGCTGGTCATGGGCACAGCGCCATGGTAGAGCAGGTTGCCGTTCTCAATGTGGTACACGCTGCCCTTTGCATAGAGAAATTCCACATGCTGCTGCAGTTTTTCGCTCTGGCGGAAGGACTGCACCAGCTTGTGCAGCACCAGCTGTTCATCCGGGTGCAGTGCGGCCGGGTCGGCGGGGTCCACCGTGGGAAACGAGGTATCCCGCAGCGGATACTCCTTTTCGCCGATCTTTACCGTGTGCTTTCCCCAGTCGATGCGGCGCAGATAATCTCGCTCCTGCATCTGGAAGTCCGGGTTGCGGTCGATGACATGGCACTCCAGCTTGAACATCAGAATGCTGATGGCCTTGTGCATCACGGCACAGCGGTGCAGCATTCCCCTGGTGTAGGGGCCGCGGGCCGCATCGGTATGAGGCATCCAGATGGAAAGATCATCATTGCCGTAGAACTGCTCGGCCATGCGCTGCAGATGGCGCAGGTTGATGCCGTAGCAGTCCTCCAGCATTCCGTGGTTATGATAAGCCAGCGTGGTCTTGAGCACCGTGCAGATGCAGATGGGGCTGCCCGCAGCGGCACCCATCCATACTACATCGTGGTTGCCCCACTGGATATCCACATTGTGGTGGCGCATGAGCAGATCGAGGATGATATCCGGGCGTGGGCCGCGGTCGAACAGGTCGCCCACGATGTGCAGCTTGTCCACTGCCAGATGCTTGATCAGCTCGCACAGCCGCACGATAAAGTGGTCGGCGCGGCCATTTTCAATGATGCTGCCCACGATCTGGCCGTAGTACAGATCCTTGTCGTGATCCTCAAAATGGGCGTGGAGCAGCTCGTCCAGAATGTAGCCGCAGCTGGCAGGCAGGCATCTGCGCACATGGTCGCGGGTATGCTTAGAGGACACCAGACGGCAGATATCAATGAGCCTCAGCAGCGTTTCGGTGTACCACTGGTCTAGCGCTTCCTCGCTGGTACAGCGTGCCTTGAGCTGGGGCAGCTTTTCGTTGGGGTAATAGATCAGCGTTGCCAGCTCGGCGCGGGTATGCTTTGGCACGGTATCGCCCAGCACCTGATCCACTTTTTCGCGAATGACACCGGAAGCGGAATTCAGAATATGCACAAAAGCTTCATTCTCGCCGTGCAGGTCGCTCATGAAGTGCTCGGTGCCCTTGGGCAGCTTGAGCAGTGCCTGCGTGCTGATGATCTCGCTGGCCGCCGCAGCCTGCGAGGGGTAGTCCCGCGAGAGCAGGGTCAGATATTTGAGGTTATCGCGGATCTCATCGTTCTCGGTGCGCATGAGGGGGTCCTCCTGAAAGCAGTTATTCTCTTTTTATAGTATAGCACGACCCGTGTAAAATGTGGTATACTGGGGGCAACAAACTTTACACAAAGGACTTTGGATATTATGCCGAAAAGCGATTTCGTCTCCGTTCCCTCTTCCTGCACCCTCTGCCCGCCGCCGGTGCGGGGCCGACCGTGCTGCCGGACGCACCGGTTTCTGCGGCGCGGGCGGCACCTTAAAGCTGCCCGCGCTGCCCTGCACTACTGGGAGGAGCCATGCATCAGCGGCACAAAGGGCAGCGGCACGGTGTTCTTTTCCGGCTGCACCCTCAAGTGCTGCTTCTGCCAGAACTATCCCATCAGCGCCGAGGGCCTTGGCAAGGAGATCAGCGTGGAACATCTGGCAGAGATTTTCCTGAATCTGCAGGAGCAGGGTGCCAACAACATCAATCTGGTCACGCCCGGCCAGTGGCGGCCCTGGATCATTGCCGCGCTGGATATTGCCCGGGCTAAGGGCCTGCATCTGCCATCGTATGCAACACCGGCGGCTACGAAACGGTGGAAAGCGTGGAAGCATGGCGCGGATACATCGACATCTGGCTGGCCGACCTGAAATACGTTTCCTCCGCTCTCTCGGCAGAGCTTTCCTCTGCACCGGACTATTTTGCGCAGGCAAAGCCCGCCATTGAAGCCATGATGGCACAGGCCGGGCACCCGGTGTTCAATGCAGAGGGCATCCTGCAAAAGGGGGTCATTCTGCGGCACCTTGCCCTGCCCGGCCATGTTGACGACAGCTTTGCGGTGCTTGACCAGATGGCCGCGTGGAACGATGCAGACCCCGGATGCTTCATCCCCAGCGTCATGAGCCAGTACACACCGTTTTACAAAGCCGCAGAGCACGGCATCGGACGGCGCATTACCACCTATGAATACCGCCGGGTGGTCAACTATGCCATGGACAAGGGACTGGCGCAGGGCTACATGCAGCAGAAGAGCAGCGCAAAGGAAGAGTATACGCCTTCTTTCGATTTGACAGGGGTATGAATTCGTCAAATCTCCCAAAAAAGGCTGATTATTTTCTCTTGCATCCCCGCGGAAGTGCTTGCAATCCTATCCGGGCCGGATTATAATGGATACAACGATGTGTTAACAGAACTCTGATGAGCTGTAAATATCAGGAGGAGCGTTATGGAACATTTCAACCCGATCCTTGGCAACGATACCACCGGCCAGAAATTCATCACCTGCGGTGAGATCATGCTGCGCCTGACCCCGCCGAACTACGAGAAGATCCGTATGGCATCCGGCTTTGAGGCCAGCTACGGCGGCAGCGAGGCCAACATTGCACTGGCACTGGCTAACCTTGGTGTGGACAGCACCTTCTTCAGCGTGGTGCCCAACAACAGTCTGGGCAAGAGCGCCGTGCGCTGGCTGCGTTCCAACGACGTGCACTGCACCCCTATGATCCTGACCGAGCCGAACGAGACTCCTTCCAACCGTCTGGGTACTTATTATCTGGAGACCGGCTACGGCATCCGCCCGTCCAAGGTCATCTATGACCGCAAGCACAGTGCCATTACCGAGTACGATTTCTCGCAGGTGGATCTGGATGCTTTGCTGGACGGCTACGACTGGCTGCACCTGAGCGGCATCACCCCGGCACTGGCACCCAACTGCCGCACCCTCATTCTGGATATGCTCAAGGTCGCCAAAAACAAGGGCCTGACCGTCAGCTTCGACGGCAATTTTCGCTCCACCCTGTGGAGCTGGGAAGAAGCCCGCGATTTCTGCACCGAGTGCCTGCCCTATGTGGATGTGCTGCTTGGCATTGAGCCGTACCACCTGTGGAAGATGAGAGCGACCACTCCAAGGGCGACTGGAAGGACGGCGTGCCTCTGCAGCCAGCTATGAGCAGCAGGACGAGATTTTCCAGCACTTCATCGAGCGGTATCCCAACCTCAAGTGCATTGCCCGCCATGTGCGTTATGCGCACAGCGGCAGCGAGAACAGCCTGAAGGCCTTCATGTGGTACGATGGCCACACCTTCGAGAGCAAGCTGTTCACCTTTAATATCCTTGACCGCGTGGGCGGCGGCGATGCCTTTGCCAGCGGCTGATCTACGCCATGCTGCACAACTACAGAGCCATGGATATGATCAACTTTGCGGTGGCAAGCAGTGCCATCAAGCACACCATCCACGGCGATGCAACATCACCGATGATGTGAGCACTATCCGCAACCTGATGAACATGAACTACGATATCAAGCGGTAAGTTTTATCGCCGTACAGAGAACGCCCGCCGGGTCTCCCCGGCGGGCGTTGCTTTTTCTATCAGATATACCGCCCGGTGATGCTCTCCGGGTTCTGTCTTACCTGTTCCGGCGTACCTGCCGCCACGATGCGTCCGCCGGCATCGCCGCCGCCCGGCCCCATATCCACAAGGTAATCCGCATTGCGGATCACATCCAGATCATGCTCAATGACCACCACGGTGGCACCGTTCCCGATCAGCTTCTGGAACACGCCCAGCAGGGTCTGTACATCCAGCGGATGCAGCCGATGGTGGGTTCATCGAACACGAACACACTGTCTGCCTGCCCCTTGCCCATCTCGCTGGCAAGCTTCAGCGCTGGCTTCGCCGCCGGAAAGGCTGGGTGTCTCCTCGCCAAGGGTCAGGTAGCCAAGGCCCAATTCTTTCAGTACCTGCAGGCGCTGGCGCACAAGCTTGCAGTCTGCACAGGCTTCCAATGCAGTGGACACATCCATGTCCATCAGGTCGGCCATGGAGGCTGGTTCGCCGTTCGCCGTGGGCAGCTTCACTGCCGCCGCTTCCCGGCTGTAACGCGAACCGCCGCAGTCCGGGCAGGGCACTTCTACGTCCGGCAAAAACTGCACATCCAAACTGATGACACCGGTGCCGTCACAGGTGGGGCATCGCAGCTTACCGGTGTTGTAGGAGAAATCGCCCGCCTTATAGCCGTGGTCTTTGGCATCCTGCGTTTTGGCAAACAGCTTGCGCAGCTCATCGTGCACATTGGCATAGGTGGCCACGGTGGAGCGCACATTGATGCCGATGGGCGTTGCATCGATCAGCTTCACCTGCGCGATTTCCTCGGCCTCCACGCTTTTCACATGCGCTGGCAGGGCTGTGCCGTTCACCTTTGCCTGCAAGGCCGGGACCAGGCTTTCCAAAATCAGGGTGGTCTTGCCGCTGCCGGACACACCCGTAACCACGGTCAGCCGCCCCTTGGGCAGTTCCAGTTCCAGCGGCTTCACAGTATGGATGGCCGAGGTTTCCAGATGGATGCGGCCCTGTGCAAACAGTTCATTTTCCGGCACATGAGGCCGGGCGTTCACCCCCGCCCTGCCTGCAAGAAACGGGCCGATCTGAGAAGCCGCGTTCTGTTCAATTTTCGGAATGCTGCCCTGCGCGATCACATGTCCACCCTTTGCACCGGCTTCCGGCCCCATCTCGATCAGCCAGTCAGCTTCCTTTAAAATTTGGGTATCGTGATCCACCAGCACCACCGAGTTGCCGTCGGCCACAAGGTCGTGCATCACATCGGTCAGGCCTTCAATGTTAGAAGGATGCAGGCCGATGGACGGTTCGTCCAGCACATAGAGCACACCGGTGGTACGGTTGCGCACCGCACGGGCCAGCTGCATCCGCTGGCGCTCACCGGTGGAAAGAGTGGAAGCGGAGCGGTCCAGCGTCAGGTAGCCAAGGCCCAGCGAGAGCAGCCGTGCCGCTGCCGTCTGGAAGGATTCGCAGATATTGCGGGCCATGGGCCGCATCTCTTCCGGCAGACTGTCCGGCACACCCGCCACCCAATCGGTAAGCTGCACAAGAGTCATCTGACAAGCCTTGTCCAGCGTGATGCCCCGCAGCTTTGGGGTACGAGCCGCATTACACAGCCGGGTGCCGCCGCAGTCCGGGCAAATGCCTTGCCGCAGGAACTTTTCCACCCGCTTCATGCCCTTTTCATCCTTGACCTTGGAGAGGGCGTTCTCCACGGTATAGGTGGCATTGAAATAGGTAAAATCCAGCTCCCCGTCCTGATTGGAATTTTTGTTATGATAAAAAATGTGCTTCTTCTCCGCCGGGCCATGGAAAACGATATCCTTTTCCCGGTCGGTCAGGTCACGGAAGGCACATCGGTGCGCACGCCCATCTCCCGGCAGATATCCACCATCAGCGACCACATCAGGCTCTTCCACGGGGCCACGGCACCTTCGTCGATCGTAAGAGAATCGTCCGGCACAAGGGTGCTCTCGTCCTCGGTCATCACCATGCCGGTACCGCTGCAGGTGTGGCAGGCACCCTGACTGTTGAAGGCAAATTCTTCAGCGGAAAGCGCGCGCACGCTGGCACCGCACTGCGGGCAGAGCAGCGGCTTTTCTGCCGCCACGGCAAGGCTGGGTTCCAGCCAGTGGCCGCACTGCGGGCAGGGATAGCTGGAAAGACGGGAGAACATCAGGCGCAGACTGTTCAGCAGTTCCGTGCCGGTACCAAAGGTGCTGCGGATGCCCGGCACAGCGGGCCGCTGATGCAGTGCCAGTGCAGCCGGAACATACAGCACTTCGTCCACCGATGCCTTTGCCGCCTGCGTCATGCGGCGGCGCGTATAGGTGGAAAGTGCGTCCAGATACCGGCGGGAGCTTCGGCGTAAAGCACGCCCAGCGCAAGGCTGGACTTGCCCGAACCGGACACGCCCGCCACACCCACGATTTGCCAGCGGCACATCCACATTCACGTTTTTCAGGTTGTGCACCCGCGCGCCGCGGATCCTGATATGGTCGACCATCTTCTCTCCCCCCTGCTGTCACTGCTTCTTTTTTAAATAGTATCCAATGCCAATGGCATCTGCCAGCGCCCAGCCGATGGGCACGCTGAGCCAGATGCCAATAACGCCCAGCGGCGTGGCCGAAAGCAGATAGCCAGCATCAGCGGCAGAGCAAACAGCAAAATGCTGCCGGTGATGGGGCCTTTGGTCAAACTATGCTGCATTGTTTCCGATTCTCCTTTTTATAACGCTGTTTCAGCCGGTGCACTGGCTCTGCCGCCGTCCCGCCTTGAAAGAGGCTGCTCTCTTCCTGCAAACTTCTGACGGTACTCTCTGGGCGTGCAGTGCTTGATCTCCCGGAAGGTCTTTGTAAAGTAGCTGGTATCTGAAAAGCCGCAGTCGGCACCGATCTCGCCGATCTTCATGCTGGTGGAAAGCAGCAGCTCGGCGGCCTTTTCAATGCGGTACTGCTTGACATACTGGATGGGTGTGATCCCCAGCAGCTGCCGGAAGCTGCGCAGGCAGGCGCTCTCACTCAGGGCCACGCAGTCGGAAATGCGCTCCACGTTCAGTTCCTCAGCATAATGCTCTTCCACAAAACGCAGCATCTGTTTCATGCGCTGGGCCGCGATCTGCTCCTGCTGAGAGACCTTTGTTTTTCCACCCTCGCACTGCATTCCCAGCAGATGCACCGCCGCCGAAAGATGGTACCGCGCCTGATTCTCATAGTCAAAGACCTCTTGGGCACTGCGTCCCAGACTTCCCGCAAATGGCAGAGCACGGCCTTCTGCCCGTCGTCTGCCTCGTCCAGCAGAAAGAACGCCGGTGCTCCCGGCTGAAGCAGCGGGTGTACGAGCTTTTGCCAGAAGATGGTATCCATGCCGCCGATCAGGCGCGGATGGAATACCCCGGAATGCAGCAGGGCATCCCCGGTCTCAGCCTGCTCCACCGCATGGACACTCCGGAATTGACAAACACGCCCTGCCCGGTCTGCAAAACCAGCCGGGCTTTGCTCACGTCCACCGCCAGCGGGCCTTTTACGGCAAGGATGTATTCAAACTCTTCATGCCAATGCCATGCTACCGAGTAGCTTTTGAGGTCCTCTTCATAGCAGGCAATAGGAAACAGTGCGCTGCCGTGCTGCACCAGTTCCCTGCCTCGTCATCCGCCACAACATCCGGCAGGCAGTTGAGCCCGCCCGCTGCTGCACAGCCGGTCTGAAATGCCACGATCAGCCATCTCCTTTCCGTCAAGGTGCACATCCGCATCCGCGCCGGTTTTGTTGTATCAATCGGGCGTTTTTATCCTAATATTCCGCTCCGATGTGTGATATTATTACATCAGCAAAGTACAAGATGCATTGCAAGTATAACACGCTTCCCGGAGGAACTCAAGATTTATGGTACAGCTTCTGCTTCCGATCATTTACATCTCGTTCATCAGTCTGGGCCTGCCGGATTCCCTGCTGGGGTCGGCGTGGCCCTCCATGTATCCGGTGCTCGGTGTGCCGGTGTCCTATGCGGGGCTGATCTCCATGATCATCTCCTTTGGCACTATTGTTTCCAGCCTGAACAGCGACCGGCTCACCCGTGCGCTGGGTACCGGAAAAGTGACCGCCCTCAGTGTGGCCATGACAGCTGCCGCGCTGTTCGGCTTTTCGGTCTCCACACAGTTCTGGATGCTGTGCCTGTGGGCCGTGCCCTATGGGCTGGGCGCAGGCAGCGTGGACGCGGCCCTGAACAACTATGTTGCCTTACATTATAAAAGCCGCCATATGAGCTGGCTGCACTGCATGTGGGGCATCGGCACCATGATCAGCCCCATGGTCATGGGCCGGGTGCTGGCAGGCGGCGGGCCGTGGACATCCGGCTACCGGTACATTGCCCTGTTCCAGATCCTGCTGAGCGCAGTGCTCTTTTTCAGTTTGCCGCTATGGCAGAGCCGTACTGCAGGCACCGACACCGAAACTGCTTCGACGCAGGCGTTGAGCCTTGGACAGGTATTCCGTCTGCCGGGTGCCAGAGAGGTGATGCTGTGCTTCTTCTGCTACTGTGCATTGGAGACCGCGGCCGGTCTGTGGGCCAGCAGCTACCTCACACTGACGAAAGGCGTTGCCGCCGGCACTGCCGCCAGCTTTGCCAGCCTGTTCTACATCGGCATCACTGCCGGGCGCGCCGCCTGCGGCTTTTTGACCCTGAAATTCAACGATACGCAGATGATCCGCATGGGTCAGTGCATTCTGGCCGCAGGGGTGCTGGCTCTGCTGCTGCCCGGGCCGCAGATCCTTGCCCTGAGCGGTCTTGTTCTGGTAGGGCTGGGCTGTGCGCCCATCTATCCCAGCATCATCCACTCCACGCCGGAACACTTCGGCGCGGACAGATCGCAGGCGGTCATCGGCATCCAGATGGCAAGCGCCTATTTGGGCAATCTGGCCATGCCGCCGCTGTTCGGCCTGCTGGCAAACAACATCACTCCGGCACTGTTCCCTTTTTACCTGCTGGCACTGCTGGTGCTCATGGTATTCATGCACGAACAGCTGGTGCGCAAAACAAGCTGCTGCTAATTCTGCCATTCTCCTATTTTATATACAGCAAAAGGCTCCCTGTCCGGTCTCGGGCGGGGAGCCTGCTGTTTTAAAGGAGTTATTTACAGGATGCACCGGCTGATGGCGTTGGCGACCGCAAACAGTTCCTGCTGGCCGATAAAGCCGAACTTTGCCTCGTGTGCGTCCGCAAAGCAGACGGTCAGCTGCGATGCCTGCACCGGGTCGCCAAAGCCTGCCGTCTGGATCCCGAAGTGCAGCACCTTGCGGTACGGCAGCACAAAGATCTGCTGCCGGGTTCCAGTAACGCCCTGCATATCCACCATGATGATGCGGTGGGTGGTAAAGATCACCTGATCGCGCACCGTCTTGTAGGCACCCACGATGCTCTCACCGTCCAGCAGCAGCGCGCGGGCATTTTTGCAGATATCCTTTTCCTGAAGGCGGATGAGGTTTTCCATTGGCTTATCACGGAATTCCATGGTTTTTGTCCCCTTTCCTGCGTGGTTTTCTGCCCTTATTGTAGCATTCCTGCAGGCGGTTTACAAGATGTGCTCTCGCCTTTTGGGCCGGGCTGTGCTATACTGTATGCCAAAGAGATTCTTATAAAAACGAGGTAACTCCCATGGAGATCATCATTCATCAGGCCATTCTGCACGTGCTGGACACCACCATGGATGCGCCTGTACTCAGCGGCAGCGGCATGGAAATGACCGCCGAAAAGACCGCCTATTTCCAGTACCACATCGAAAAGCTGCTTGCAAGCGACGATATCCGCCAGTGCCGCCCGCTGCCGGATTCCGCCTTTAAAAACGAGCTGGAGCACAACCACGATTTTGTGGACCTCTCCTGCCGCATCGCGGGCGTTCTGTTCGACTACATGCACGCGCACACCACCATTCCGGGGGCAGACCTTGCGTGGTGGATTTTACCCGCGATGGTGAGCCGTGGCTGGGCATCCTGAAGTTGAACTACAAAAACGGCTACACCCACTACACCGAGAATGTGGAGGGTGCCCCGGTGAACTCCATCATACAGCAGCGGGCCTGCCTGCCCAGCCAGAGCGGCAAGGTGGAGGAAGGTGCCCTTGTCAACCTGACCGATTACTCCATGAAGCTGCTGGAAAAAAAAGTTCGACATCGACGGCCACAAGGATTTTTACCTTTCCACGGTAGTGTTCCAGTACACCACCGCCCAGCCGGAAAAGAAAAAGCTGCAGGCCATTCAGGAAGCCGCCGTGCAGGCCGTGCAGGAAAACTACGCAGATCAGCCCACGTAGAGGCTCAGTCGCGATGCTGATCGCCAATCAGCCGCAGACAACGACAATCAGGTATCCATCCAGCAGGTGCGTCAGCAGTTGGAAGAGGAATATCCCCTTGCCGCCGTGCCCTTTGATGATTATGTGGAAAAGAGTGATGTGCTGGAAGCGCCTGAGCAGCCCGTGACTGTGACCCCTGCGCGCATCCGCCGCATGGAGAGCCGCAGCATCCACACCGCCAACGGCATTGAGGTGAAGATTCCCACCGAACTGCTCAACTCGGACAACGAGGTGGAATTTCTGCACAGCGATGACGGCAGCATTTCGCTGCTCATTAAAAATGTGATCCTGTAAGAAACGATTTAAAATTGTCTCCGCGCACGGATCGCGCTCCGACAATATCAGCGGAATCATTATTTTCATATTTGCAAAAGCCGAAAAATCTGCGGATTTTCCGGGTTTTTCTTTTTTCACAGGAAGGAGCCGTAACGGGGAACAACAAAAAAAGCCATCGTTTTTGCACTTCTGCATCAACGATGGCTTCGTATTGGAGCGGCCGACGAGGCTCGAACTCGCTACCTCCACCTTGGCAAGGTGGCGCTCTACCAGATGAGCTACGGCCGCATATTGGAAACCCTGCTGGATTTCCTTAGCTGGTGCCTCCGATCGGAATCGAACCAATGACACGGGGATTTTCAGTCCCCTGCTCTACCGACTGAGCTACAGAGGCATAAGCGGTGCAATTATCCCTGCACCCTCCCACTCGTATTTCAAGCGGGGCCCCCGCAAAAATTGCGAAGCAAAGTTTTGTGGGGAAGAGGAGGAATTTCAGAGTTTGTTACGGCGGTCTTACTTGTAAGACTGCCAGACAAACGACTGACATTCCGACGAAGCGACCCGGATCGGGCTCGAACCGACGACCCCCAGCGTGACAGGCTGGTGCTCTAACCAACTGAGCTACCGGGCCAAATGGTGGAAGTTAACGGGCTCGAACCGCTGACCCTCTGCTTGTAAGGCAGATGCTCTCCCAGCTGAGCTAAACTTCCACAAAATGGAGCGGCCGACGAGGCTCGAACTCGCTACCTCCACCTTGGCAAGGTGGCGCTCTACCAGATGAGCTACGGCCGCACATTCCATGTGTTTGTGCCGGACTGTTTACCGGCGACGCTGATTATTATACCGTACCGCCCGGAAATTGTCAACCACAAATTTGCATTTTCTGCAAAAAAGTTGGAAACCCGCCTGTCTGTATTCAAAAGACTTCACTTTTGCGGGCTTTACCTGTGTCATCATTCAAGTTTGCCATGACATACACGAAGAAAATTGATTTGCTTTCCCTTTTGTAAACTATTATAATGGAAAGTGTCATTTTGTCGCCTGTAAGAGCTGCGTCTGTTATGCCGCTGAGGCATACAGGCGCGTTTTCGTGCGCAGAAATAGGAAAAGCCAGCATAAAGGAGCAAACACAATGTATAAGATCACTGAAAAAGTCGCGCTGAATCCCACCGTGACGAAGATGGTCATTGAAGCCCCGCTGATCGCCAAAAAGGCAAAGCCGGGCCAGTTTATCATTGTGCGCCCGTTTGAGGACAGCGAGCGCATCCCCCTGACCGTGGCCGGTTACGACCGCGAAAAGGCACTGTAGATATCATTTTTCAAATCGTGGGCGGTACCACGATGGAGCTGAACAGCCTGCAGGTGGGCCAGAGTGTCCACGACTTTGTAGGCCCGCTGGGCCGCGCCACCGAGGTGGAAGGCCTGAAGAAGGTATGTGTCGTGGGCGGCGGCGTAGCTGCGCCATCGCTCTGCCATTGCCCGTGAGCTGCACGAGCAGGGCTGTGTGGTGCACAGCGTGGTGGGCTTCCGCAATAAGGACCTGCTGATCCTTGAGGACGAGTTCAAAGCCTGCAGCGACGAGCTGCGCATTATGACCGACGACGGCAGCTATGGCACCAAGGGTGTTGTTACCGCTGCACTGGACGAGCTGGTGGCCGCCGGCAACCAGTACGATCTGGTCATCACCATTGGCCCGCTGATCATGATGAAGTTCGTGGTCAAGACCTGCCAGAAGCATGGCCTGAAGAGCATCGTTTCCATGAACCCCATCATGATCGACGGCACCGGCATGTGCGGCGGCTGCCGCCTGACCGTTGGCGGCGAGACCAAGTTCGCCTGCGTGGACGGCCCCGACTTTGACGGCGATCTGGTGGATTTTGATGAGGCAATGGCCCGCGGCACCATGTACCGCCCGTTTGAGGCACACGCCCGTGAAGCGGCATGCAATCTGCTCAATCAGGAGGTAAAATAAGATGGCTTTCAATATGGACCCGAAGAAGTGCCCCATGCCTACGCAGGACCCCAATGTGCGCAACAAGAACTTTAAGGAAGTTGCTCTGGGCTACACCGAAGAAATGGCCGTGAACGAAGCAAAGCGCTGCGTGCACTGCAAGAACAAACCCTGCCAGACCGGCTGCCCTGTGGGCATCGATATCCCCGAGTTCATCGGCCATGTGGCCGAGGGCGACTTTGAAGCCGCTTATCAGGTGATCAACCGCTCCTCTTCCCTGCCCGCTGTCTGCGGCCGTGTATGCCCGCAGGAGAGCCAGTGCGAGGGCAAGTGCACCCGCGGCATCAAGAACGAGCCGGTGGCATCGGCCGCCTGGAGCGCTTTGTTGCCGACTGGCACCGTGAGAATGTGCACACCGCCCCCATCGTGCCCGAATGGAACGGCCACAAGGTGGCCATCATCGGCGCAGGCCCTGCCGGCCTGACCGCCGCAGGCGATCTGGCAAAGCTTGGCTACAAGGTCACCGTTTACGAGGCCCTGCATGTGCCGGCGGCGTGCTGATGTACGGCATTCCTGAGTTCCGTCTGCCCAAGGCCATCGTGCAGCAGGAGATCGACGGCCTGAAGAAGATGGGCGTTGATTTTGAGTGCAATATGGTCATTGGCAAGGTGCTCACCATCGACGAGCTGATGGACGAGTACGGCTACGAGGCCGTGTTCGTAGGCTCCGGTGCCGGTCTGCCCCGCTTCATGGGCATCCCCGGCGAGAGCCTGAAGGCGTCTACTCTGCCAACGAGTTCCTGACCCGCTCCAACCTGATGAAGCCTACCTGCCCACCAGCAAGACCCCCATCCGCCACCCGGCAAAAAGGTCGCCGTTGTGGACGGCGGCAACGTGGCTATGGAG
>ENA-OQAZ01000785-OQAZ01000785.1-human-gut-metagenome-genome-assembly--contig:-NODE-785-length-17032-cov-7.401952_pt1 | contig 17032 bp, 23 predicted proteins | sample MGYA00242737_ERZ504531 | MGnify/ENA primary metagenome ERZ504531 (study PRJEB26092, sample SAMD00036244) | human gut metagenome | host: Homo sapiens | study: EMG produced TPA metagenomics assembly of... | reverse complement strand
CGGGGAAGCATATCCCACACAGGCTGGTCATTCGATTGGAATAATCCATCGATGAACTACCTGTATCATAGAACATTTTTGTGCCCTGTGCCGTATGTCCACAAAGTAGGAATTAGGGGTAAAAATCGGAAATTTCCACGATTGCGGAAAGTGTGATATAATCCAGTTAAGCGGCAGAAATACAACCGCTGGAAAGGAGCGTGCGCCCATGAAAGGAGCAACTACCATACAGGAACGTCTTTGGGAACTCCGCAAGGACAAAGGCTTAAATTTGGAAGAATTATCAGAGCTGACGGGCATTTCCAAATCAGCTCTTGGAAGTTATGAGAAAGAGGATTATAAGGAAATCAATCATGGCAACCTTATCACGCTGGCAGACTTCTATGAGGTTTCCGTTGATTATCTGCTGTGCCGGACAGAGAACCGGGAACAGATCAACACACCATTAACAGGGCTTCATTTGAACGATGAGATGGTGGCACTTTTGAAAAGCGGTCGAATTAACAACCGTCTGCTCTGTGAGCTTGCCACTCATAAGGATTTTATCAAGTTTCTTGCGGATATTGAGATTTATGTAGATGGGATTGCCACCATGCAGATTCAAAACCTCAACGCCCTTGTCGATACTGTCCGGCATGAAATCATTGAACGGTATCGCCCCGGCGAAGATGACCCCCATTTGAAAGTGCTACAAGCCGCCCATATCAGCGATGATGAATATTTCAGCCACATGGTGCTGGATGATCTCAACCTCATTATCCGGGATATTCGGGAAGCCCACAAAAAGGATAGTGAAAGTGCCCCACAGACCACCGTTGCCGATGAACTGAAAGAAAATCTGGAAGCGGTCGAAAATTTCAAGGGTAGTCGGGATGAAAAGCTGGTCATCCTTTATTGCAAGCAACTCGGTATCAACTATAAAAATCTGTCGGAAGAAGAATTCCGCTGGCTCATTCGGATTCTCAAAAAATCAAAGAAAATGGGAACGCCTATCAGCCAGAGGAAAAAACGGTAACAAAAAACCGCTGTTGCATGGTTGTGTTAGCTTCCATGTAGCAGCGGTTTATGCTGTGGTTATTCAGTTGAAATTTCAGAAAGACAGGCTGGAATTTATGAACTTAATGCCGTTACCAATGATAAATATCTTTCTGTCTTTTTCTTAATATCATCTTCACTAACACCATAATAGATATACAAATCTTTTGAAATTTTCTCAAACTGTTTCATTACTTTCTTGTTTCCAGAATAAGATATACCGAATATATTCCAAATATAATCTATCTCCATCTCAAGAGAATCATCACCGATTCTTATTTCATATAGATGAAAGTTCATAGGAATTACATTATCTGGCATTTCGGCAATCATTTCGCTTCGAGTCTTTATTTTACAAAAATATTCTCTGACAGATTCTTCATTAGAAACATCCGGCTTTGGAATATCCTTCATTTCACCTAAAACTTCTGGTTTATGCTGTAAAATCAAACTCTCCTTTAGGTTTTTTTGTTGTTCAATATATTTTCTCTCAGTTGAATTAGTTTCAATTAGATTGTAGGTATTCATTGCATATTGTACCAATTCATCAAGAGTATGTGAATCTGCAACCACTTTCTTCTCTACTATCTTACGTCTATATCTGTAGATAATATTTCGTATCCTTACTTTTAGAGGCTTTTTCCGTGTTCTGCCAGCTATAAAAATACTTGTTGGGCCATCTGCACCACCTATTATTGAAACTTCACTTTTGCTTTTTTCTTTCATAAGTGTTCATCCTCGCAAATTGGAATTTGACTAATCCTACATGTGCATCATATTACACTCATGTAATTATCCTCTACATAAACAGCTTTTCCATCAGCAAGCTTAATCTCATCTTTGCCGTTCGGTAATACTGTTGTTTCAGAACCATTCCAATGGGGGATAATAGGATTGTCAATAATATGTAATCCATCTGTTAAATTTCCCGCCGCATACATACTTCCTGCACTGATTCCGACATATATAAGTCCGTTTTTAATTGCATTATTAAGTATTCTATCAAAACCAGTTCTAGACATTTCACGACAAAGCACAGATACATCACCACCACTGACAAAAACAGCATCAAATTGGTTTAATTCTTCAAAAGTTAATAGCCTTGTAAGCATAAACGGGGTTGTAACATACGAAGAATAGGTTCTTTGATAGTCTTTTGAAAGAATTAATTCCAGATTGTACACTAATATATTTTCGTACTGAATTCCCATTAGAAAGAGTTCATGAAAACATATTGCAAGCGACTCTCTTGCACCATCTGTTTCAATGCCAGCTGTTGGAATATAAAGCACTTTCACATCCTTCGGACACTTTCCAATAATATCAAAGAATTTCTCTTTCATCTTATCGGTCAACCCTGCAGATGTAAGAAATAGATGTTTTCCATTCATATTCTTTTACCTCGTCAAACTCCGATTTACTGGGCTAAGCCGAGTATACCACACTCCACCATGAAAGAACACCCCGATATAGTGAAATTTTGCCATTTTTCTGCGTACGTGCGTACACGCTCCGCAGGGATTCTAAGGGGCTTGACCCCTTGGCACACAGACTTTGGCACAAAGTCTAGTGTGTTACACCTTGTCAGAGGTGTACAGCTCCCGGTACGCACGTACGCAGCGACTACTCCCAAACGCGCCATATAGGGGGACGACCAAGTTCGCACAAAGCGAACTTGATTCCGCAAAGCAAAAAGGCAGGATACCACCGTCATGGTGATACCCTGCCTTTGCTCGTTTACTGTTCCGAGTAGTCCTTTCGCAGAACCTCCTGTAAACAAAAAACGTACCCGAACCCTTTTTCGTAAAGAATCGGGTTCGAGTACGAACTGTATGGTGGACGGTACAGGACTCGAACCTGTGACCTCCTGCACGTCAAGCAGATGCTCTACCAGCTGAGCTAACCGTCCAGATGTCGTATCGACTTGAATATGATACCACATTTTTCGCGCAATTGCAAGGGCTTTTTTGAAAAAAGTCTGCCTTTTCCGTTTTTTGCCCCGGAGGATTGGCGCAAAGGTCCCTTTGCGGGGGCTGGCAGGGGAAAGGTGCTCAGAGCGCCCGGCGGATGATGTCGTAGAGGATGGGCTTCATGTTGTCGATGTTGTCGGGCTTGCCCTCCAACACGGAGGTATAGCACACCGATATGCACATGCTGCCCAGGGCGGTGATGCGCTGGTAGATCTCCCGCTCGGTGCGGCCCGCCATCTCGGGGCTGCACATCACGGTCTGGAGAACCTTGCGCATCAGCGGCTCGGCCTCGCCGCTGGCTTCGATCTGATCCAGCCCGGGCCAGACAAAGCTGCGCTCCAGGAAGCGGAGCATCAGGTGTCCGCGCGCAGGGCTTCGATGATATGGTCAATGACAAAGATCATCTGGTCGGGGAAGCTGGTAAGCTCGGCGGCGTGCTGCTCGGCGGCGGCACAGGCGTTGTCCAGCAGCTGGTAGCTCACCCGGGCCAGCAGGGCCTGCGTGACCGAACCCTTATCGGCAAAATAGAGGTAGAACGTGCCCTTGCCCACCTTGGCGCGGGAGGTGATATCCTCCACGCTGGTCTTGGAGGTGCCCCGCTCCAGAAACAGCTCGTAAGCTGCGTCCAGAAGCGCACGGCGCTTTTCCTGTTTCTTTCCTTCCACGGTGCTCATAGCTTGCTGCATCCTCTTTTCTGACGTTGTTTTGTCGTGTAAACAATATTTTAGCAGGGAGAAGGGAAGAGCGCAAGAGCAAAAGCCCCCGGACAAGCTATACAATTTCTGCTTTGTGATAAGAAAACTGACTTTTGGTCATTTTTTATCTTGACACCTTGTGTCGATTGGTTATAATAGTGCTTGCTCAGAAATGACCGCGGGTCATTTTTGGGGCAGATTCAATCAACTTTCGTATGGAGGGTTCCCATGAAAAAGATCGCACAGAGCATCGTGCGTCTGCGCAAGCTGATCTTAACAGTAGCGGTCCTGCTGTTGATCCCTTCCGCAATCGGCGCGGTTGCTACCCGCATCAACTATGATGTCCTGACCTATCTGCCGCAGGAGCTCGACTCCATGATCGGCGAGGTAGCGCTTGAGGACGACTTCCATCTGGCCTCCACCGGCATGATCACGGTGGAAGGCCTGCCTACCAATGAACTGATCGCCATGAAGAAGGACATTGATGCGGTGCCCGGTGTCACACAGACCTTCTGGCTCAGCGATGTCATCGACCCCAGCATCCCCACCGAGATGCTGCCCGCGGATGTCCAGCAGTTCATGTTCGGTAAAAATGATTCCACCATGCTCATCGTCCGGTTTGATGCGCCCAGCGCCAGCGATGAGACGATGAACGCCGTCAAGCAGATCAAACAGGTGCTGCGGCACGACTGCTACTTTGGCGGCATGAGCGTCATCTTGCAGGATACCAAGGCGCTGATCAATGAAGAGATGCCGCTGTACATCCTGTGCGCTGTGGGTGCCAGTATGCTGGTGCTGTTCCTCTCGCTGGAGAGCACCATCACGCCTGTGCTGTTCATGCTGGGCCTGCTGTTCCCCATTGCGTACAACTTTGGCACCAACATCTTCCTGGGTCAGATCAGCTACATCACCCAGGCGCTTTCCACGGTGCTGCAGTTGGGCGTGACGATGGACTTCTCCATCTTCCTGCTCCACCGTTATCAGGAGGAAAAGGAACTCCGCTCCTCCAACGAGGAAGCCATGGTGACCGCCATCTGCAAGACCATGACCTCCATCACCGCTTCCTCCCTGACCACCATTGCGGGCTTCCTGGCACTGTGCGCCATGCGCCTGACGCTGGGCCGCGATATCGGTGTTGTTATGGCAAAGGGTGTGGCGCTGGGTGTCATCTGCACCATCGTCATCCTGCCTGCTTTGATCCTGACCTTTGATCAGCAGGTCGAAAAGTACAAGCACCGCACCATCGTGCCCAAGCTGACCAAACTCAGCTACTTTGTTTCCAAGCACGCAATGCCCATCGTGGTCGTCTTTCTTGTGCTGCTGGTGCCCTTTGTGGTGGCTCAGCAAAAGACTGAGGTCTACTACACCCTGTTCGACTCGCTGCCCCAGGATCTGACCGGCATCGTTGGCACCAACAAACTGGGCGAGGACTTTGGCATGACCACCTCCCACTTTATTCTGGTGGATGAGGACCTGACCGCAACGCAGGTGTCTGACCTCTGCGATGAGCTCAAGGATGTGGACGGCATCACCCAGGTGGTGAGCCTGGATTCCATCACCGGCCCGGGCTTCCAGAGCGAGCTGCTGCCCGACAGCGTGACCGAGATCCTGCAGTCCGGCGGCTACAAGCTCATTCTGGCCAACAGCTCCTATAAGACCGGCACCGATGCCATCAACAGCCAGCTGACCGAGATGAATGGACTCATCAAGGCGGTTGACCCCAATGGTGTCATCACCGGCGAGGGTGCCATGACCAAGGATCTGATCGAGGTTGCGGACGTGGACTTCAAGAACGTCAACGTCTGGTCGATCATGCAGTCGCTGCCATCATCCTGATCTCCTTCCGGAGCCTGTCCATCCCTGTGCTGCTGGTTGCCAGCATCGAGGCCGCCATCTCCATCAATATGGGCATCCCGTACTTCACCGGTACCCAGCTGCCTTCATCGCCAGCATCGTCATCGGTACCATCCAGCTGGGCGCGACTGTGGACTACTCCATCCTGATGACCACCCGTTATCACGAGGAGCGCAGCTATGGCCGCACCCCGCGGGAAGCTGCCCAGCAGTCGCTGGAGCACTGCAGCCAGTCCATCCTGACCAGCGGCCTGACCTTCTTTGCCGCAACCGTCGGCGTGGCCGCCATCAGTAAGATGGAGCTGCTGCAGAGCATCTGCCGGCTCATCTCCCGCGGCGCACTGATCAGTATGGCTGTCATCCTGGTCGTTCTGCCCGCCGCCCTGATGCTGCTGGACTGGGTCATCCGCCACACCACCATGCACTGGCTGGTCCCTGAATCTTCCAACGCCAAGAAGTCTGATAAGGAGTAACTACCATGAAAAAATCGCTTCGTTTCGCCAGTGCGGCGCTGGCGCTGACTCTCGCCGCAGGCATGACCCTGCCCGCCTTTGCAGCCGCCAAGGCCGATTATTCCAAGGATGAGACGGTCTACGCCGTGATGAACGCCGACGGCTCCATCAAGTCCACCACCGTCAGCGAGCACCTGTACAGCGCTTCCGGCCTGTCCAATGTCACCGATGAGAGCACCCTGACCGATATCCAGAACACCGAGAGCGATGCCGCGTTCACCCAGGACGGCGAAAAGCTGGTCTGGAACACCGACGACACCGACGTGTACTATAAGGGAAATATCGACAAGGCCCTGCCCATCACCGCAAATGTCACCTATACGCTGGACGGCGTGACCGACAGCCTTGAGAACCTGATCGGCAAGAGCGGCCACCTGACCGTGACCGTTGACCTGACCAACAACGAGACCGGCACCGTGACCGTCAACGGCAAGGAGCGCACCGTTGTCACCCCGCTCATCACTGCTGTGGGCGTGATCTTTGGTCAGGATGCCACCAACCTGAGCGCCGAGCACGGAATGCTGGAATCTGCCGCCAAGAGCAGCGTGGCCGCTTTCGTCTGCCTGCCCGGCGTGAAGGACTCTCTGGACGGCCTGCTGCCCGATGACCTGTCCACTGTGGAGGATTATCTGCAGGACAGCGTCACCGTGGAAGCCGATGTCGAGAACCTGACCGCACCGCAGGTCATGCTGGCCTGTGCCACCAACGCCGATGCGCTGGGCACCAATGCCTTTGACCTGAGCAGCCTCAACGAGCTGACCGATGGCATCAGCCAGCTGAACGATGCCATGAACCAGCTGATGGATGGTGCCGCCCAACTGGTGGACGGTGCTTCCCAGCTGGCCAACGGTACCCTGGCCCTGCTGGACGGCGCTTCTCAGCTGAACAGCGGTGCTTCTGCCCTGGACGATGGTCTGGGCCAGCTGACCAACGGCCTGGATACCCTGAGCTCCAACAACGCCGCCCTGCAGGCCGGTGCCCAGCAGGTGGCCGATGGCGTTCTGGCCTCTGCCAACAGCACCCTGATGGAGGGCGGCCTGATCGACACCCCCATGACCTGGGACAACTACGCTTCCGTCATTGACGAAGTGCTGACCATGAACGAAAAGACACTGGCCGCTGCCCGCAAGAAGATGGTGCGCACCGTCTGGGAGCAGGAGCCCAGCTTCAAGGACAGCCAGCTGGACATTGCCCTGTATCTCTCCGCAACCAAGACCAACCATGACCTGGAAGCTGCTCTGCGGCTGATGCAGAGCTACGACCCCTCCATGTTCAGCGCCATGCTTGACCTGAGCACTGCCAGCGCCAAGCAGACCGTGCATGACGAGCTGAAGTATCAGGCTGAGAACAGCAGGATATCGCAGATGTCCGTGCCCTGAAAAACAGCCTGGCGCAGATCCAGTATTTCGTGTCCAGTGTCAACCAGTACACCAATGGTGTTGCCACCGCTGCTGACGGTGCCCACTCCGCAAAGGACGGTGCCGCCCAGCTGTCCGATGGCACCAAGACCCTGTATGACGGCGTGACCACCCTGAATGATGGCGCAGGCCAGCTCAGCGATGGCACGGTCCGGCTGAACGATGGCCTGAACCAGTTCAATGAGGAGGGCATCTCCAAGCTGACCGGCGCTCTGAACGAGGAGCAGATCCATGGCCTGAAGACCGTGCTGGACGAGATGACCAGCCGTCTGGAGGACTACACCAGCTTTGCCGGTAAGTCCGAGGATGCTTCCGGCAGCGTGAAGTTCATCTATAAGACCGGTGAGACGGTCGCCGCTGCGGATGTTACCGCCGAGACCACCGCCGATGTGCAGGAGGGCAACTTCTTCACCCGCCTGTGGCAGCGGATCGTGAACCTGTTCAAGTTCTGAAAAAACGGCGTGCCTGCTTGACAAGCCGCCGGAGATTGACTATACTACAAATAGATTCGTCAAGAAAAATGACCGCTCAGGCATTGAAACGTTGAGGCGGTCATTTTTTATGCCAATTTTAAGGAGACCACAGCATGGCAGAGAGGGAATTGTATCCGGACGGGGAACAGCGCCGCCGCATCATGGATTTTATTATGGCGGCCGGTCAGACCCTTTTGGAGAACGGGGCAGAGGTGTTCCGGGTGGAGCAGACCATGGAGATCATGGCGGCCAGCTTCCACCTGCGGGAGTTCCATGTCTATGTGCTGACCAACGGCATTTTTGCCAGCGCAGGCACGGCGGAGATGAGCGAGGTGCGCAACGTGCCCACCCGTACCACCCATCTGGGGCGGGTGGCGGCGGTGAATCAGCTTTCGCGGCAGATCGCGTCCGGGGAAGTGGACACCATCGATGATGCCGAGACCCGGCTGGCTCAGGCCAGGTGCATCCCTTTTCCGAAGGACTGGGTGCAGCTTGCGGCGGGCATGGGCGGCGCGTTCTGCTTTGCGCTGATCTTTGGAGGCGACCTGAAAGCCGGGCTTGCCGCCGCTGCGGCCGGTGTTGCGGCCAACGCCTACCTGCTGTTCTGCGGGCGGCACGGCGTGGGGGGCGGGTTCCGAACCATCTCCACCGCCGCCCTCATCACCCTGTGCTGTATTCTGGCTGCAGCCTGCTGGGCACTGAGCCCAGCCACGCCATCATTGGCACCCTGATGATCCTGACCCCCGGCATCGCCTTTACTATGGGCATCCGGGACTTTGTGCAGGGCGATTACCTGTCCGGCACCATCCGGATGATCGACGCACTGCTCATTGCGGCCAGCATCGCCATCGGCACCGGCCTTGTGCTGAGCTCTATGCCTTTTTGAAGGGGGTGGCCGTGGTATGACAGAGCTTCTTTTCACCGGGGAGCAGCTGGGCCGTCTGGCCCTGCAGTTCCTGCTGGCCGGGGCGGGCACCCTGAGCTTTGCCATCCTCTTTGCTTGCCCCAGGCGCACCCTGCCTTATTGCGGCTGGTGGGCGCAGTGGGCTGGCTGGTATACGAGATCGCGGAGCTGTTCGGAATGGAAGCCTTTGCAGCCTCGCTGCTGGCGGTCATTCCGCTGACGCTGCTGGCCCGCATCCTTGCGATGACCCTCAGAACACCGGTAACGGTATTCCTGCTCACCGGCATCTTTCCGCTGGTGCCCGGTGCGGGCATCTATTACAGCGCCTACTACTTCATTCAGGGCAACAACGCTCTGGCGCTGGCAAACGGCATCTCTACCTTCAAGATCGCCGTGGCGCTGGCCGTGGGCATTGCGCTTGTGCTGGGCATCCCCCTGCCACAGAAACGCCGATAAAACAAAAACGAGACCGCCACCGGGCGGTCTCGTTGGTTATGCGGGGAAATCAGGTGGTGGGAACCATCCGCAGCAGCTGGGCCCCGGTGGTGACATCCAGCTGGAAGTATGCCTTGTTCAGCTCGGTGTTGTAGGAGACACTGACCGGCGTTTCAGTACCGTCGGCATTGATCTGCATCAGGCTGTAGCCGGAAACGGTATTGGCGGGTACCTCGATGCTGGCAATGACCGGCTGAGCCATCACTCGGGCGGGGGTGATCTCCTCGCTCTTTACGGTGCCGCACTTTTCGCAGACGACCCGTTCAATAACAGTGGGGTAGTAGAACGCCGCCGTCATTACCTGCTCACCGTTTTGCAGAGTTCCGGTATAAACAGTCAGGTTGGAAAAGTTGGAAAAGACACCGTTTACCTTGGTCAGCTGGGTGTTGTTCTTTACCTTGCCGCATTCGGGGCAAAGTGTAAGGGTCTCAGTGGTGCCATCGGGGAGCTTATGCTGGAAGGTGGTCTCCACACACTCGGTCTTATACTCTGTCGTGGTCTTCCAGGTGTGTTCTTTGCACTCGGTTTTGCCCGGGGTCTCTTCGGCCATGCCGACCACAGAACTGCCCGCCAGCACGCAGACGGACAGACCAAAGGCGGCCAGGCTTTCAGCATACGATTTTTCATAGCAGGATCCTTTCTCCCCGCATCCCGGCGGGGCAGCGCGGTTTGAGCTTGGTTACTTTTTACCGTTGTTCCAGCCTGATTATACAATTGGAAGGAAAAGGTGTCAATGTCCGGGATTAAGTCCCGCAGAAACATTTGCCGGCAGAATGCAGCGGAAAGGCAGAAACATCGGGACGAAATGCATATATACACAAAGAATGTGGCGCTGCATGTATAAATGTTTTCAAAAGGGTTTCATTTGTTCCGATTTTTTGCACAACACTTGACTTTTTTATTTGTACAACATATACTAATTCTGTTCCTTGATGACACGGTGAAGCGCATCGTGCCGGGAAAGTGAAAAAATATACAATCAACAGAGGAGTGTTTGAATATGAAAAAGATCAATCGCCGCAGCTTTCTGGCTGCCGCTGGTCTGACCGCTGCCGCTCTGGCTCTGACTGCCTGCGGCGGTTCCGCTCCAGCACCGCTTCTTCCACTGCAAGCAGTGCAGCTTCTTCCGAGGCTGCTTCCACCAGCGCTGCCGCTGAGCTGACCACCGTTGAGGCTGGCAAGCTGACCATGGCCACCAACGCCACCTTCCCTCCGTACGAGATGACCACCGATTCCGGTGAGATCGAGGGCATCGATGTGGACACCGCCAAGGCGATCGCTGAGAAGCTGGGCCTGGAGCTGCAGATCGATGATATGGACTTCGACGCAGCACTGCTGAGCGTGCAGCAGGGCAAGGCCGATATCGTCATGGCTGGCGTTACCGTGACCGACGAGCGCAAGGCTGTGATGGACTTCTCCGACAGCTACGCCACCGGCATCCAGTCCATCATCGTTCCCGAGGGTTCTGATATCACCTCTCCCGATGATCTGGCTGGCAAGAAGATCGGCACCCAGCGCGGCACCACCGGCTACATCTACTGCTCTGATGACTTCGGCGATGACGCTGTGGTCGCATACGACGACGGCCTGACCGCTGTGCAGGCTCTGAAGAATGGCCAGGTCGATGCAGTTGTCATCGACAATGCACCCGCTACGGAGTATGTTGCCGCCAACCCCGGTCTGGTCATTCTGGACACCAGCTACGCCGAGGAGGACTACGCCATTGGCATGGCAAAGGGTTCCGCTCTGGAGGATGCTGTCAATGCCGCTCTGGAAGAGCTGAAGGCTGACGGCACCCTGCAGTCCATCGTGGACAAGTACATCACCGCTGAATAATTCAGCTGTACCTTGTATCACGGGGAGGCGGCCCCATCTGGGGCACCTCCCCTTTTTTGGAAAGAACAGGTTACAAAATTCTAACAATTTTAGAAAGCGAGGATGCGAATGGCCGCACAATACGAACTGCTGAAAGAGCTGCTCAACAGCGGCACGAAGCTGGACTTCGGGCAGGAAATGTTCTTCAAATTCTATCAGGCGTTCATCCTGAACGACCGCTGGGTGCAGTACATCCAGGGCGTGGGCACTACGCTGCTGGTCACCGCCATTGCGCTGGCACTGGGCGTGGTGCTGGGCAGCGTGGTGGCACTGGTGCGTGTTGCGCACGACCAGCAGCGTCCCGGCCGCAGGAACCGGTGCTGGGCTTCTTCAATGCCGTCTGTCAGGTGTACACCACCATCATCCGCGGCACCCCCATGATGGTCCAGCTGCTCATTATGAGCATGGTCATCTTTGCCAACAGCCGCAACTTTACCATGGTCGGTGCACTGGCACTGGGCATCAACTCGGGCGCTTACGTTTCGGAGATCATCCGCGGCGGTCTGATGGCGGTGGACCCCGGCCAGATGGAAGCCGGCCGCAGCCTGGGCCTGAACTACATGACCACCATGGTGGTCATCGTCATTCCGCAGGCCATCCGCGCGGTGCTGCCTGCACTGGGCAACGAGTTCATCGTCCTGCTCAAGGATACCTCGCTCATCACCGTCATCGGCGGCAAGGAGCTGCTGTATGCGGCGCAGGGCATTATGAACCGTACCTACGAGGCCATGTTCCCCCTGTTGGGCGTTGCAGTGGTCTATCTGATTTTAGTCATGATCTTTACATGGCTGCTGTCGAAGTTTGAGAGGAGGATGGCGCAAGGTGACCGCTAATCATGCTGAAAAGATCCTGGAAGTCCGTGGTCTGACCAAGACCTACGGCGGTGAGGTCAAAAAGGGCGCAAAGCAGCCCACCCCCACCCTGGATGTCCTGAAGGGCATCGATATCGACATCTATCGCGGCGACGTGGTCTGCCTGATCGGCCCCTCCGGCTGCGGCAAGTCCACCTTCCTGCGCTGCCTGAACCGGCTGGAGATCCCCACCGGCGGCTCCATCAAGTTTGAGGGCATCGAGGTGGATGATGCCCACATTGATGCTGTGCGCCAGAAGATGGGCATGGTGTTCCAGCACTTCAACCTCTTCCCCCACCTGACCGTCAAGCAGAACCTTTGCCTGGCCCCGGAGCTGCTCAAGCTCAAGAGCAAGGAGGAGGCTTCCAAGCGCGCCGAGGAGCTGCTGGCCCGTGTCGGCCTGTCCGATAAAGCCAATGTGTTCCCCAAGAGCCTTTCCGGCGGCCAGCAGCAGCGCATTGCCATTGCCCGCGCTCTGGCCATGGACCCGGATGTCATCCTGTTCGACGAGCCCACCTCCGCCCTCGACCCTGAGATGGTCGGCGAGGTGCTGGAGCTGATGAAGGAGCTGGCCCACACCGGCATCACCATGCTGGTGGTCACCCACGAGATGGGCTTCGCCCGCGAGGTATCCAACCGCGTCATCTTCATCGATGAGGGCAGGATCCAGGAAGATGAGCCCCGCAGGAGCTCTTCTCGAACCCCAAGCATCCTCGTCTGAAAGCTTTCCTTTCCAAGATGCTGTAATTGAAGCTGAAAATGCCGTCGCACAAATTCGTGCGGCGGCATTTTTTGAATGGTTTAAAACTTCCAGAGACTTTGTGCCTGTTTATAAAGCCAGAGGGCACGGGTCTGAATCTCACTCTCGTTCCAGTCCGTTTTTGTCAGGGCATCCTGAAGCGTGGAAAGGCCCGATGCGCAGAGCGTAAGACCGGGCTTTTCCTGGCCCTTTCCGGCTTTCTTTGTGCTCCAGTCACTGTCCCGGATGGAGGCGTTCAAAGACTGTGGGATGATTGCGAGATTTCCCAGAGTCAGAAGGATAGAATCTCTTTTTTCTGCGTCCAGCGGGGTAGGGCAGGCGGGCCAGTTGTTGCGCCATTTTTTGGGCATCAGATGCTCAAGACTGTAATTGTTGAAACCATGCAGCACAACAGCACTCTGAGCAGGGCGGATGTGGCTTTCAATCAGATAAAGAACACCTTTAGAATAAAGATTCATCAGTTTAGAGTGTTCAAAACCATCCCGAAGTTCAGTGTCATCAGGAATCGAGGAGTTGGTGCCGCCAAGCACTTGCAAACGGTCTCGTAAATCCTGTGGAGTAAGTATTTCGTTGGCGATAAAGGAGAGAAATAACTTTGTATAATTTGTTGTGGAAGCACGAGTGACAATACGACGCATAACGTAGCTTTCCAGAATGCCATACATCTTGTTCAAAGCAGTCGTATCAGAAATATTTTTGGCAAGATAGAGAACGTACGGAATCAACGTTGTTGTTTTTAGACCGAAGATAACCACATTCAGCCGCTCGATACCAAATGTGGATGGAATTGTAGTATCGCAGATATCCGGCTGAAATGTCTTACGGAACAACTTGGCATACTCCCTCAGAGAGGAAAGGATGATCTGCTTGCTTCCGCCGCAGTAGTTGTCCACAAAGCTCTGATAGGAATTTGACAGTCGATCTGTGCGGGCATAAATCAACTTGTCCTCTGTGCTGATACTGTATTTTTTATTTTGGATGAACAATTGAAAATAAGCATCAAAAAAGATGTCGATCAGAGGACGGCGAATGCGGCCGGTCTCTATAATGGTATCCCAGTATTCTTTTGTTGCGACGCTATTATCAAAGACAGGCTCCCAGATCTCTGATAATCTGTCAGGTTATTACGACTGAAAAAATAAATTCTTGAGCAGTTCAGAGGTGGTCAGGCTGACTCCAAGAGAGTTTAGAGAATCGAATATTTGCTGTTCATCATCATTCGCATCCAGGTCGATCCGAACAAAGTGAGTTTTTCCAACGATCGTGGTGTAATTTAATTTGGATGTATCCAATGATTCTACAAAAAAGTTGTAAGCCTGAACGACACGGGATTTTGAAAAGTCATCTGTAATAGAAACTGGTGCGGTCATACCCATTACCTTTTCAAAGGCGGGACGATCGTTTTTTCCATGCTGAAGGCTCAAATCATTCGTGTCTGGAAATCGATAATGAGAATCAAATGTAAGAGACTGCCCTAACTTTAGACAGAGAACTTTCAAGAAGATGAGATATGTTGTCAATCGCTGCTGACCATCGATCAGAAGCAACTGCGTGGAATAAGGCTCGGACGATTTTGGCGTTCCGTTGTCTTTGAAAATCAGGGTACCAAGAAAATGTGGGGACTTTGTTTTGACCGTGAATTCCATATCATTTAGGAAGCGCTCCCAAAGATATTTGTCCCAGACGTAGGAACGTTGAAAAAATGGAATCTCAATCAATGTGGTTCCATCAAAAATGCTGGTGATTGTCGCTTTATGCGCATTCATAGAAAATCCTCCCGCTGCTTTTCAGATTTATTAGTAGAATAGCACGAATCCACTGTGAATTCAATGAATCACAAACAAAAGCTCCCGCTTCTCAGAAAAAGCTGAAAAACGGGAGCTTTACAATTCTACAAAACAGAAGCTATGCGCCTAGCCCATGGTCACGACAACTTCCACACTTTCACCGGCCTTTGCCAGCGGCAGGAGGGTGCCCGCAATAGGAGCGCCGTTCACGGTGACGCTCTGCACGCCCTTCTGCACGGCGTGGGGGTTCTCCACCCGGATGTGGTACACGGCACCCCGGTAACGGCGGGTGACGGTGTAGCCTGCCAGCGTGTGGGGGATGCAGGGGTCAACGCGCAGGCCGTCCAGAGTGGGCTGGATGCCCAGAATGTACTGGCTCACGTTCACGAAGGTCCATGCCGCCGTGCCGGTCAGCCAGCTGTTCTTGGCCTCGCCGAAAGTGGGGGCATCGCGGCCTGCCACCATCTGGCTGTAAACGTAGGGTTCGGTGCGGTGGATCTCGCTGATGTCCTCGATATAGGCCGGGCAGGTCTTTTTGTAGACAGCAAAGGCCCGGTCACCGTGGCCCAGCACGGTCTCAGCACAGCTGATCCAGGGGTTGTTGTGGCAGAAGATACCGGCGTTCTCCTTGTAGCCCGGGGGATAGCTGGAGATCTCGCCCAGATTGAGCCGGTAGGTGGTGTAGGTGGGCTGGAGCAGTACCACGCCGTACGGGGTGTCCAGCCGCTCCTCCACGCTCTTCAGTGCGGCTTCGGCCTGACCGGTCTCCCGGCCGATCCCGGCCATCACGCACATGCCCTGGGGTTCGATGAAGATCTGCCCCTCGTCGCATTCCCTGCTGCCTACGGGGGCACCAAAGGCATCGTAGGCACGGCGGAACCATGCGCCGTCCCAGCCGGCGGTCAGGGTGGCCTGTTCTACTGCGTCAATGGCGGTGCGGGCACTGGCGGCCTCCTCGGTGAGGTGCAGGTGGTCACAGAGTTCGGCGTACTCGCGGCCGTATTTCACGAACATGCCCGCAATGAACACGCTCTCAGCCACGGGGCCCTCGCTGGGGCCGGTGATCTGGAAGCTCTCGCCCGGGTGCTCCGAGAAGCAGTTCAGGTTCAGGCAGTCGTTCCAGTCGGCCCGGCCGATCAGCGGCAGGCCGTGGGGGCCCAGATGGGTATGGGTGTAGCGGAAGCTCCGGCGCAGATGCTCCATCAGGGGCTGTGCTCTGGTCACGTCGTTGTCAAAGGCAACCGGCTCGTCCAGGATCGACCAGTCACCGGTCTCCCGCAGATAGGCGGCGGTGCACGCAATGAGCCAGAGCGGGTCATCGTTGAAGCCGCTGCCCACGTCGCTGTTGCCCTTTTTGGTCAGGGGCTGGTACTGGTGGTAGGCACTGCCATCCTCAAACTGGGTGGCAGCAATGTCCAGAATGCGCTCCCGTGCGCGGGAGGGGATCATGTGGACGAAGCCCAGCAGATCCTGACAGGAATCCCGGAACCCCATGCCGCGGCCGATGCCGCTCTCGTAATAGCTGGCACTGCGGCTCATGTTGAAGGTGACCATGCACTGATACTGGTTCCAAAGGCTCACCATCCGGTCCAGCTTTTCCTCGCCGGAGGTCAGCTGCCAGCCCGAGAGCAGCTCCTGCCAGTAGTCGGCCAGTGCCCTGCGGGCGGCATCCACCTGTGCGTCGGTGGCATAGCGGGCCATCATGGCCTCGGCCCGGGCTTTGTTGATGATACCGGGAGCGCTGAATTTTTCCCCGACCGGGTTTTCAATGTAGCCCAGCCCGAAGATGATGCTCTTTTTCTCACCCGGTGCCAGCGTGAGATGGAAATGGTGGGCACCCACCGGAGCCCAGCCGTGGGCAATGCTGTTCGAGCAGTGACCGGCTTTGACCGCTTCCGGTGCGGCGGGGCCGCCGTACACGCCGCAGAAGGCATCCCGGCTGGTGTCGAAGCTGGTAACGGGGGCGTTGGCCCAGAACACGGCGTAGTGATCCCGGCGCTCCCGGTACTCTGTCTTATGATAGATGGCACTTTCCACCACTTCCACCTCGCCGGTGGAAAAGTTGCGCTGGAAATTGGAGCTGTCGTCCATGGCATCCCACAGGCAGAACTCCACATAGCTGAACACGTCCAGCGTGCGGGGGGCAGCGGTCTTGTTTTCCAGCGTCAGCCGGTCGATCTCACAGGCATCGCCCCGGGGCACGAACAACTCCTGAGCGGCCGCAATGCCGTTTTTTTCGCCCTGCAGGATCGTGTAGCCCAGACCTTGGCGGCAGGTGTAACTGTCCAGTTCCGTCTTGGCGGCTGCCAGCCGGGTTCCAGACGTGGTGCCGCCATCGGTTTGATGTACGATGCGGTGGCGTCCATTGGTCCGTAGCCGGGGAATTTCGATTGGTACGGCGGGT
>ENA-OQAZ01000784-OQAZ01000784.1-human-gut-metagenome-genome-assembly--contig:-NODE-784-length-17042-cov-2.476855_pt1 | contig 17042 bp, 20 predicted proteins | sample MGYA00242737_ERZ504531 | MGnify/ENA primary metagenome ERZ504531 (study PRJEB26092, sample SAMD00036244) | human gut metagenome | host: Homo sapiens | study: EMG produced TPA metagenomics assembly of... | reverse complement strand
TGAATATCACTTTTTGATTCATATGTAACAATCCCTTTTGATTATAAAGCTTTGAATTTGAAAGATCAAGAATTGGAATTTTTTCTTACAAATAGAATTCATTTTAAATTTATTAATATCATTATAGATATCACTATTTATATAACCTCCTGTGTACCCAATAAATGGAGAACTTTCTTTATCTTCATATTCTATCTTTTGGAATTTATCATATGATTCTAAAATTAATTTGATCATCTTTGAATAATTTTATATCTTATTTTATCCATATTTTCTATAAGCTGATCTTTTATAAAAACCTGAACAGCAGAGTACCTAGTGACTTCTTTTTGTTCAAAAAGAGTTGTGTTTTTATGTGAATCCAATCCAAAAGGTGGAACTTTATAATCAATTAGTATCGACTTTAAAATATCGTACTTCTTCTTCAATTAACTTCTTGTTGAATTGTTTTGACATAATCATCTTTTATATAAATGAGTCCTGCAACACTCAAACAAGAAAGAATCAATAAGATAACAAATGACTTTTTGACTATGCCAAATAGAATTCAAGTCTTTAAATTTAAAAATTCATCTTCTAAAAATCGATTAATCTTTATCAAATGATATTCAATAAAAACCAATAGAATAACCGATACTATAAGTAAAATATTTTCTATTATCAAAAGTTGTTCTATCCAATAACTAAAAATAATCATTACAAAATAACAAATCAAATAACTTCTATAACAGTTTTCGATATTTTCATTATTTTAATGATAAGTCAATATCCAATTTCCAATTCATTCCTTTAAAACAAAAAAACAATATAAACTTTAATATTAGAATTATTGCACTTTGGTTTGAAAAAAACAAAGTAAACAACTAAATTGATTCCAATTAAAATCAAAGAAACAATCAAATATTTTTGTTTTACTTTGTTTAAAACAATAAGAAGTCCAATGCAAATAATCATCAAAGCAACAACAATTGGAAAAAGAGAAATATTATTATAAATGAAATCTGAACACCTAACAAAAGCCACAAATCCTACAGCTATGATTCCTATTCCCATCAAACCACCTCCCATTAATATTAAATCATATTTATCAATATTCAAAAGTGAAAAACAATATTAAAATAGCCAAAATGTGGATTATGTTACCGAATTCAAACTTTAATTTTGAAAAGATAACTTTACTATAATTCATATCTACTATTTTTTCTTAGTTTCAATCAAGATAAATAAAATGGATAAAAACCTTATATATTGATTTTTTAATTATTTTTATGAATATCCATTATATAATATCATTCAATAAATCTACTGATTCACAATGATAAACATGTTTACATTATCTCTATCATATTTTTTTAAATCATTTCTATGGCGTTCATTTGCACATTCTGAAACCTCCGCCACAACTTTTTATTTTACTTTTACTGTTACGATCGCTTTCTTCATTTCCGGCTGCAAAAATTGTTGCCTGGCGTGCGATTCTGAGCAGCTCTTTGGATATTTACTTAAGGGAATAAAAGGGGAACCGATTAACATGATACTTTCCATGAGCAAATTATAATTTTCTGATAATTCACTCATTTTTTATAAGTATACAAATATGCGATTTTTCACTTTTTTGACGTTTGGAAACATCACTTATCATTTCTTCACAAAACGTGCGTTTGTTTTTTGGAATTTATAAACACTGCCTTTGTGCACAAAAAATGTGGATAATGTTGATAACTCAGTGTATAACTCTATTTTTCAGCAAATTCGACATTTTTCACTGTGGATAACTCGTGCGTGAATCCACAGGAATTTATCCACACTCTGTTTATATCTCAAATCTTTTGTGCATTTTGCCAAACAGCTTTTTTTATTGTTTTTCTATTTAATTAGAATTGTCTTAATCACCGTGTAAATATTTAAAATTATCTAATTATTTCATCTTAATTCCAGAAGACTTCCGCTTCCGCAAACAATATGCAGCAAATCTATCTTATCAGCCTTCAACCTTCGATTAAGATAAACACTCCGCAGAAACGCAGTATTTTTCCTTATAACGTAAGAAGAGCGTTCTTACGAACACTCCCGTTTTAGTTCTCTGTTCAATTAATCTTATTCTTAAAAGTAACTTCTTGCTGCACAAGCGGTTCTGTATCTACGCTTGATACGATGATACCGGTCTGTTCGTTACTTGCGTGAACAACCTGACCATTGCCGATGTACATAGATACGTGTCCGATACCGCTTCCGTTATCATAGAACAACAGATCGCCCGGCTGTAAATTGCTCATATCTACTGCAGTACCGCCGCCTGACTGAGATGCAGCTGTACGTGAAATGCTGATTCCGAAGTTTGCCAGGACAGACTGTGTAAATCCGGAGCAGTCTGTTCCGTTTGTCAGGCTTGTACCACCATATACATATGGATTACCAACAAACTGAAGTGCATAGTTTACAACGCTCTGTCTGAGAGAATCAGAACTGCTTGCATTTGACTGTGGAACATCTCCGGTATAGTCAGAACCCGATGGTGCAGAGCTGTCTGTCGTTGTACTTCCGGTGGTATCACCTGTTGTATAATCCGGTGTTGTCGTTGTATCGCCTGTGCCGTAATCCGGAGTAACGGTAACATCACCTGTGCTGTAATCTGGTGTTGTTGTCGCATCACCTGTCGTGTAGTCCGGTGTTGTTGTGGTATCACCTGTTGTGTAATCCGGTGTTGTCGTTGTATCCGTTGTTGTGGACGGTGCCTGTGTTTCCTGCTGTGTCTGATCACCTGTCCAATTCTGATTCTGCTGCTGAGATGCCTGTGCTGCTGCTGTGCTGCATACGCTGCTTCTGCTTCTGCCTGCTGGCGTGCTGCTTCCGCTTCTGCTGCTGCCTGTGCCTCTGCAGCTGCCTGATACTGTTCAGCCATATATGCTGCATACTGTGCTTCATCTGCAGAACTTACTGCGGTAGAAGCGATTTCCTGTACGTTATAATCTAATTCCTGCTCAGATGCAAGCTGTTTTGCTTCTGCCGCTGCTACGATTGCTTCCTGTGCTGCATACGCTGCTTCGTTTGCATCCGCATTGTTCATCGCATTGATTGCTGCTTCTTTCATCTGATCTGCACGATCCAGAGCACTCTGTACTGCCTCTTCTCTTGCTGTACTCGTTTCGATGGATTCTGCCTCTACAAATTTTGTTTCACAATCTACATAGTCGCTGGAAACATATCCAACTACGTCATTATCAACTGCTACTTTTACCCAGCCGTCTTCCTGATCAATAACCTGAAGCTGCTGTGAGTCTCCAACCAGTGCGATAATATCGGAATCGGTGCTTGCTTTCTTACGAACCATCAGAGTCTCTGTATTTACCGTAGCTACATCATCTCCGACTTCTGCTGCCAGCTCTTCTGCCTGTGCACCTGTTACAAAATAATCTTTGTTTACATATCCTGTAACATCTCCGGATTTGATCAGGTACCAGTCACCTGTCTGACCAATGATCTCTGCTGCTGAATTGTTATATAACTTTCCAACGATCTGACCTGTCTCTGTGCTTGCTTCATCACGAATATTTACATATTCATCAACCTGAGCAATTACCAGACTGTCGTAACCGGTTGCGATCACTTTTTTGTTCCAGAATTTTCCTTCTTTTCCTGACTTGCAATAATCTCAGCTCCGATTCCTGCTAATGGCATCTCCCCTGCTGCAAAAGCGGTAAGACCGGTGCTTGCGAAAATAACGCTTCCTGCAAGACAACATGCAGTGACTTTTACTACTCCTCTTTTCATTACTTATATCTACCTCCATGTATTGAAAACACTGTGCAATTTTCATTTATTACAAAACTGTTACATTTTTTACACGCTAATCATAACAAACCGAAGGTGTTTTGTCAACAGTAATTAATATCTTTTATAAGGATTTCATACATTTTTCAAATATTTTTTCACAGATATGAAGCCGTATTTGACTTTAAAAGAGGCTCTGCAAATTATTTTATACTTCTGCAATTCACGTATATTCCGCTTTGTTCCGGATATTAGCATTAAATACCGTGCTGAACGGACTCTACTGCATTTGCACCATCTGCTGCGGCTGTAATAATCTGACGTAACATTTTTGTACGCACATCACCGGCTGCAAAGATTCCCGTAACATTTGTGACACAATTTTCATCTGCCACGATATAACCTGCCTCATCTTTTTTAATTTCATCCGGAACCATGTTCGTATTTGGTTTCATACCGACGGCCACAAACACACCGTCCACAGGAAGATGTTTCTTCGCACCGGTTTTCTTATTTTCAATAAATAATGCCTCAACCTGATCTTCACCGCAGATTTCATGAACAACCGTATCCCAGATAATCTCCACATTCGGCAGAGCATTAATTTCTTCTGCAGGCTCTTTGCAGCACGCAGTTCATCTCTTCTGTGGATCAGATATACTTTCTCACATCCCCGTGCCAGAAACAGGGCATCGCCGACTGCCACATCTCCGCCGCCTACTACGGCAACCGTTCTTCCCCTGAAGAATGCTCCATCACAGGTCGCACAGTAAGAAACACCCATGCCTGCCAGCTCTCTTTCACCCGGAACGCCCAGTTTTCTGTGGCTTGCCCCCGTACTGATGATAATATTTTTTGCATAAAAATCACCTTCATTTGTACGCACCGTTTTCTGTGTTTCTTCTATTATAATGTCTTTTACTTCTGCAATCTGAAATTTCGCTTCCAGTGCATCCGCATGAGAACGGAATTTCATGCCAAGCTCATATCCATTCATTCCCGGCAGTCCCGGATAATTATCCACCTCTGCCGTGTTCACTACCTGTCCTCCACTGATATATTCCTTTTCCAGAACCAGAGTATCCAGTCCCGCTCTCTGGGCATAGATCGCAGCACTTAAACCTGCAGGGCCCGAACCAATGATGATCAGATCATATGTTTTTTCCATTGTATTTCCTCCTGATATCCATTATTTTCCTGTTGCTTACCGTATATTCCTGAAATGCTATCCGATATTAGTATAGTCAATCTTTTTGTAAAATAAAAGCATTGACAAACGGTTTTTTTTAGATTATTATAATAATAACTATTACTAATATTATGATATCAGGATTAACTTGAAATTTTTAAGCTTGGCATCATTTATCTAAAGGAGAACATTATGGCAGTTTTAAAGTACAGTAAACAGCGAGAAGCCATCCGGGATTTTCTTGCTCACTCGGAAGAACATCCGACTGCTGATATGGTTTACATGAATTTGCGGGAGAGCTTTCCAAATATCAGTCTCGGTACGGTTTACCGCAATCTGTCCCTGCTCTCTGAGACCGGACAGATCCTCAAGTTAAATATGCGAGATAGTGCTGACCGTTTCGATGGCAGGATCACACCACACGATCACTTTGTGTGTGAAAGATGCCATTGTGTAGAAGATATCTTCCTGGATGATAACGAGGAGATCACCATCGCAGCACAAAAAAAATTTGATGGCAAAATCAGAAGTCACACGACTACTTTTTACGGAATCTGCAAAAAATGTTTAGCATAATATAGATATCTGCTAAAACAGGAAAATTCTGTTGTTAAACACACTACAGCAAAAACCCCGCAAAACTTAATGAAAAAAAACTATTAAAAAAAGTCTTGACGGAAAGCAAAAGATGTGCTATCTTAATATCAGTAACAATTACTATTATTAATAGCAAGGATTCAACCTGTGAATGTTCAGAGCGTGAAAGTTTTGGACATCCCAGGATTAGCTTATTAAAAATCAAAGTGAAAAGGAGATCAAAAAAATGGCAAAATTTGTATGTACAGTATGTGGTTATGTTTATGAAGGCGAAGCAGCTCCGGAAGTCTGTCCAGTATGTAAAGCACCGGCTTCTAAATTCAAAGAGATGGATACAACAATGGCATGGGCTGCAGAGCACGAAGTAGGTATCGCTTCTGATGTTCCGGAAGACATCAAAGCTGACCTGAGAGCAAACTTCGAGGGTGAATGTTCTGAAGTAGGTATGTACCTGGCTATGGCAAGAGTTGCTCACAGAGAAGGTTATCCGGAAATCGGTCTTTACTGGGAAAAAGCAGCTTATGAAGAAGCTGAGCACGCTGCTAAATTTGCAGAACTGCTTGGTGAAGTTGTAACAGACAGCACAAAGAAAAACCTGGAAATGCGTGTAGAAGCAGAAAACGGTGCTACCGCAGGTAAAACAGATCTGGCAAAACGTGCAAAAGCTCTGAACCTGGATGCAATCCATGACACCGTTCATGAAATGGCAAGAGACGAAGCAAGACATGGAAAAGCATTCGCAGGTCTGCTTAAGAGATACTTCGGAGAATAATATTCAAGTCGAACGCACGCAGAAGTTGGAGTTTTCTCCGACCAGAATAAATTCATTTCCACGGAGGTGCCAGTATGGATTTAAATGAAACCATCTGTTTCTGTGCTGATGTGACAGCCGGAGATATCAAAAAAGCGTATGACGAAGGTCATACTACCGTTGATGCAATCGGTGAAGCAACCGAAGCCGGAACCTCTGCGGCGGCTGCCAGGATCGTATCGCTGAATTGCTGGAAGAATTTGCAAAATAATTCCAGACAGGTCAAAGCACTTGCTGCTCATTCAAGTCGAACGCATTTGATCGGTATGGAAATATAAAATAAAAAATGCCCTGAACCAAAGGAGATATCTGTAGGATCATCTCCGGAAGTTCAGGGCATTTTTGTTTCTGCTTTTGGGGCTTGTCAGATTTTTTGTGAACGTTTTAAAAAATCCATTATGCTATTTCCACCAGGGTTTTACAGAAGCAATCTTGCTGTCAAAACTTTGTATGTAGCCGTTTTTGTCATGGCATCCGTTGCCATATTATAAATCGTATCTGTATCTGTATTTGTCAGATCGTCCAATCCATCAAATACACTCAAAAGTTCCTGCGTGCACTCCTGCAAAGTACCAGCCGGATTGCCATCTGCGTCTATCAGATTTGCATCCTCCTTCACAATCGCATAATCATAGGTTCAGTCTCTGATAACCATTGATGCTTCCTGCTATGCAGACCGGTGCATCCACAGCTCTTACAAACTCTTCATTCAGCCTGGCTGCATCTCCTGTATATCTGTATCCCAGAAGATCAATTCCATAGACACCTTTCGCAAGATATTCTCTGGCCTGAAAGATCATCTCTTCGCAGGTTCCCTCCAGAACGGATGGGCGATCATGGATTTCTCCTACAAATGGCATATATTTGATTCCATTTTCCCTGCAAAATTCATTCACAGCATCTGAATAAATAGTCCCCATCAAAAGATCACAGCCACATTCTGCTGCCATTTTTGCACCTGACATACACTCCGCCTGTGTATATGCAACCACTTCCAGAACTGTTTTTTTGCCACAGCTTTTCATATATGCATAAAGGTCTTTCATCTGGAAAAGGGGGAGCGGCTCTTCCTTAAATCCCCAGTATTCTGCATCAGAATCCTTATATGCATCAAAATCTCATATGCGTTTTGAACAGTCTGATCCTCATGGGTAAGCATCACGATCAATGACGGGGTATGATACCTGTTTGTTAAATTTTTCTCCTTTTCCATACTGAACTCCTTCGTAACCTTTTAACTCTGGTAGCATATATTATACCTTACATTTATTTTTCACACAAGAAAAGCCTGTCGGCAAATAGCCGACAGGCAATAATGAATGGCAAAAGACCTTTCGACACTCATATCATAGTATTGCATGTGCAAATGAACAATTCCAGAGAAGGTACTCGAACATGGCCGGTACTTAGCGACCGTATTTTGGTCGGTTATGTACCGCTGCCAATGTGAGGTAGCGAGAGCGTGCCTTCGGGGAATTTGTTCATTTGCACATTCTAAAACCTCCGCCACAACTTTTAATTCGCCGCATCAAACCAGTAATCTACCACTCCATTTCGGAAGCTTACCATGGATCCGTCATCCCAGTTCCAATAAGTAAATCTATAAGAACTGCTGCTGGTGCTGCTTGGAGCACCCCATGTATAGCGTACCTGCTTCTGTGTCATGCCTTCCGTAACTCTGTTGCTGTACCACACTTCATCATTGTAATCGCAACTATCTTTTCCAATCTTCTTTCCTTTATAATACAGAGCAAGTTTTATTTTCTCTCCATATTCTGCCGGCTTAATATTAAATTTGTTGGTACTGCTGCCACTAACATTCCGGCTATCATAAATCCAATCCATTGTTTTTTCATAACCCTTCTTCTCCTTATCAAATATTTTCACCGGTTTTTCTTCGGTTTTCTGTTAAATTTAAGTTTATCAGACAATCCCTGTCTTGTAAAGTTACAGCATCACACCGCTTCTATCTGTTATAGCATCACACCTGCCTGCTTCCTGTCTCATAATTATCAATCAGTAGCATATTCAGTTTTTTCCACCTCTGCAGCTCCGTTTTGGTAAAGAGCAGATGCTTCCGCAGTTCTTCATTCAATTCCTGTTTTTCCAGTGCCACCAGACATTTGAATGCACATGGCATCAGATCTGCACTGGAGATACCGCAAAGCAGCCCATCGGTATGTGTTCGAAACTCCAGCGGATTGAAATATAAAGCAGATCTTCTTCCAGCGGATTGTACTGATTGACAAAGGAAAATCGGATCAGCATATCACTGTACAAAACGCTTCCATTATAATAACTCTCACTGCTTCTTCCATTCCCGGATACGGAACAGATAGAAAGCGTCGCACGGTAACTGCCATTCTCTTCTTTTTCGTGGATATTGATTACACCATCTTTCATACGGTTATAGCGGCCGTCATAAAAATAAAAATATAACATCTTTGCCTGGAAAAACGGACTTTTCCGGGCTGCGTATGCAGAAGAGTGATCTGCTTCTGCCTGCAGCCGTCCTATGTCTGTCAGCTGCGGGACAGACACCTGCAAAACCTGACTGATTTCGTATAAAGTTTCAATATCCATTGAGATATCACCATTTTCGTATTTGCAGATCGTGGCACGGCTTTTATGGATTGCATCTGCCAGCTGCTGCAGTGTCAGATTTGCTGCTTTTCGGTATTTTCGGATCATTTTTCCGACGTGTGTATTTATGCTGCTCATTTCCTTTTCCTTTCATTGCCTGATTTTTTAAAAAAGACCCCCGATATGCTTATGGAATTTTATCCGATTTCGGTTTCTGTATCTGTACCGTTGTTTCGTAAAAATATATATTTGGGATCTGTTTTATCCGCTTCTTCCTATTATATCTGTTTTTACTTCAAATTGTAATATATAAAGAAACTTTTTCTTTAAAAATTTCTTTATAAGAAATTCTGTGTGTTTGATTTTACCGACATATTTTCTTAAAATAATACAGAAAAATCTGACACAAACATCCTGCTGATTACAGAAGTGTGCGGAAAAATATGTCATGTGCTGCAAGTTTCACGTGCGTTCGGCTTGAATGTAAAGCGGACATTCACAATCCGCTTAGTGCTCTGCACACTTGAAGCGGGGGAATGCTTCTCTGCGTTCAAACAAAAAAAGTAAAATGAGGTAAAGAATGAAATGAAAGAAAAAAAGAGTAACTTCAGTGGTTCGATCGGATTCGTCCTCGCCGCTGCCGGCAGTGCTGTCGGTGTGGGGAATATCTGGCGTTTTCCCTATCTATGTGCAAAGGATGGCGGCGGTCTGTTTCTAATCGTTTATCTTGCACTGGTGCTGTCTTTTGGATTTGTATTGCTGACCACTGACATCGCCATCGGCCGCCACACAAAACAAAATGCATTGAAAGCCTTCGGAACTTTAAATTCAAAATGGAAATTTCTCGGATACCTGACTTTTCTGGTTCCGGCATTGATCATGACTTACTATTCGGTTATCGGCGGATGGATTACAAAATATTTCTGCACGTATCTTGTCTCAGATGGTTCTATACTGTCACAGGACAGCTATTTTACATCCTTTATCACTTCCAAGGTTTCGCCGATCGTATTCATGCTGCTGTTTCTGGCTTTAACTGCCTGGGTTGTATACCGTGGTGTGGAAAAGGGAATCGAAAAATTTTCACGTTTCATTATGCCTGGACTGATCCTGCTGATCCTTGGCATTGCAATTTTTTCTCTGACGCTTTCGTATACCGATGCAAATGGAACGGTTCGCACCGGACTGCAGGGACTTAAAGTTTATTTATATCCGGATTTCAGTTCGCTGACCGTGAAACGTTTTCTTGGTGTGCTTCTTGATGCGATGAGCCAGTTATTTTTCTCCCTGAGTGTTTCGATGGGAATCATGGTTACTTACGGATCTTATGTGAAAGATGATGTCGATCTGAATAAATCAATCAATCAGATTGAAATCTTTGATACCGGCGTGGCATTTCTTGCAGGAATGATGATCATACCGGCTGTGTTTGTATTTCTTGGAACAGACGGAATGGCTTCCGGCCCGAGCCTGATCTTTATTTCGCTGCCAAAAGTATTCGCATCCATGGGTGCGATCGGCAGAATCATTGCCATTGCCTTCTTCCTGATGATGGGCTTTGCTGCCCTGACTTCCTGTGTATCGGTTATGGAAACTCTGTCGCAAACTGCATGGAAATTTTCCATAAGTCACGCCAGAAAATGTGTGCTGTCATCGGAATTTATTCTCTTGTTACCGCAGTGCTGATCTGCCTCGGCTACAATATACTTTATTTTGAAGTAAAACTTCCAAACGGAACCGTCGCACAGCTTCTGGATATCATGGATTACATAAGCAACAGCTTCCTGATGCCGTTCATCTCACTGCTGACCAGTATTCTGATCGGCTGGGTTGTAGGGCCTAAGCTGATCATTGATGAAGTAGAACGAAATGGCGAACATTTCAAACGTGCAAAATTATATTGTTTTATGATCCGCTATGTTGTACCGGTTGTGATGTTGATCCTGTTTCTTGTTTCAACCGGCATCATATAAGATTCAAGAATGCCTCTGGCCTGCTTCAGATAATTTATTTCAGATGCAGAATATCCCACAGAAAAATCTGTGGGATATTTCGTATTTATATAGGAATGATGAAAAGAGATTTGTATTATTTTTTGATGGTTACTTTTTTTGCAGTACTCCATGCAGTACAGATCTGTTTGCCATTAGAGTCTTTACTGAAAGCCCTTACTCTTACATAATAGGTTTTTCCTTTTTTCAGTCTTTTGATTGTTATGCTGTTCTTTTTGATTTTTACATTTTTCGCACTCTTCATGGATTTTTTCAGGGAATACTGCACCTGATATCCTTCTGCACCAGCTACTTTTTTAACGGTAACGATTGCTTTTCCGGCTTTTTTACTCTTTACAGATTTTACAGCTGCTTTCTTTGCTGCCATTTTTGCTGCCTGAAGATCTTTCTTTGCTGCTTCTACTTCTGCTTTTGCTTTTGCAATCTCTGCATCTTTTGCTGCATTCTGTTTCTGCAGTTCTTCCAGATTTTTCTTTGCTTCTTCAAGATCCTTCTTTGCCTGATCCAGATTTTCTTTTAAAGTACGTTCTGTTGTGATCTCTGATTTATTTACTGTCTGATAATTTGTCAGATCACCGCAAAGTGCTGTGTAAGATCTTGTTGTTGTGCCGTAAATTCTTGCCATATCTCTTGACTGCATAATGACTTTCAGGTTGTTGATCGCACTCTTCTGCACATCACCAAGGCAAATATTGTTGTTTTCTTTGTAAGTACCTTTATAAACAATGGTTTTTCCATCTTCGCTTACAGATGCCACATCTGTCGTAACCGGTGTTTTATAGTTTCCTGTTCCAGCCCAGACATTTGCCTGATACTCTCTGTAAATTTCCTGTCCGTTTACCAGAATCTTTCCATCCTCACCTACACTTGCTGTGTAGTCATCTCCCAGTTTTGCTTCCGCTGTCTGTGTTCCATCCGCTGAAACTTCAAAATCGCCCCATGCTGCTGATTTATAACTGAACATATACATCAGTTCATCTTTCAAACCAATCTGTCCGTTTGCTTCAAAGATCGGTTTTACATCTTCCGCACCTGTGATAATTTCGTTTGCTTTGGATGCTCCGCCCGGCATGATCAGGTCATTTCCTGCATGCATGGATGTGGACGGGTGAGATACACCGCCGTTCCAGTCGGTCATGATCAGACCTTCAAATCCCCATTCACCGCGTGCAATATTGGTATTCATATCATAAGAGTCTGCCGCTGGAACGCCATTGATCTGGTTGTAGGATGTCATGATGGACATTGGTTTGGATTCTTTTACTGCAATTTCAAAACCTTTCAGGTAGATTTCTCTCAGTGCTCTTTCGCTTACAATGGAATCCGTTCCGGAACGGTCTGTTTCCTGATTATTTGCTGAGAAATGTTTCAGGCATGCCCCTACACCCGGCTCTTCCTGCACACCAAGTGTGATTGCAGATGCCATCGTACCGGAAATGACCGGATCTTCTGAGAAATACTCAAAGTTACGTCCGCAAAGAGGATCTCTGTGGATATTCAGGGACGGTCCAAGAAGAATTGTAATATTCATCTCTTCCAGTTCTTTTCCAAATGCTTCACCAATACGTTTCAGCAGATCCGTATCCCAGCTCTGTGCCAGAACAAAATCTACCGGCCATGCGGTACAGTACTGATAGTAAGTTGCTGTTTCTCCTGTTTCTACATTTTTTGCCTCGTATTTCTGTTTTACACGGATACCACCAGGGCCATCTGCTAAAACGATACTCGGAATACCATACTGATCATAAGTCAGCGTTTCTCCTGCTGCTCCCGGTACGGTTGCTGAGTTGGAGCCAACGATCGGAGTATTTTCATTTGCTACTCCCCAGCCGCTTCCACAGTTCAGCTTTGCCAGTTCTTCCAGACTCATCTGTGCCACAAATTCGCCCATGGTTACTTTGTTATCCACAACATCTTTTAAAGTAGCACCTTTTTTATCTGTAACAACTTCTACTTTTTCGTAATCCTGAACTGCCTTATAGTCTGGATCTGTTGTGTAAGTAGTAACTTTTCATCTTTATATTCAGAAACATTATTTTCTGTTTTTACTTTGGATGCATCCAGTGTAAATACCGGGGCTTCTGCCATTTCCTGCTGCTCTGTCGCATAAGTATATGGTGTTTTTCCTGCCTTGCTCCACTCGGTCAGATTTTCGCTTTCCGGAACTTCCATCTGATTGGACAGAACTTCTGTCACTGCACTCTGATTCAGTTTGATCGCTGCCGCTACTTTTGTATTTCTGGAAGAATCACCAACACGCACATAGTAGGTTCCCGGGTCAAGTATGTAAGATGCCTTTTCTTCACTATAATAAGCCATCTCATCGGTATCATAAGTCAGTGTCAGTACCTGACTTTCACCCGGTGCCAGTTCATCGGTCTTTCCATAGGCAGCCAGCTGCTGATATTCTTTTTCTGCATCTTTTGAGTCTGGTGCGGAGAAATAAACCTGTACTACTTCTTTTCCACTGTAAGTTTTTCCGGTGTTTGTAACTTCTGCTTTTACCGTCACCTTATCTTCATTTACCGATACATTCTTTACATTGATATCAAAATTTGTATAGGAAAGGCCATAACCAAATTCATATGCCGGCTTGATGCCAAAGGTATCAAAATAGCGGTATCCTACATAAATTCCTTCCTTGTACCATTCTTTCATACTATCCCCGTCTGCTTTTGCGAACGTGGCAGATGCAGGATAGTCTGAATAATTTTCTGCCCAGGTATCTGTCAGTTTTCCGGAAGGTGTGACAGCTCCGGTTACTACATCAAGCAGTGCATTTCCGCCTTCCTGACCGCCCTGTCCCATCAGAAGCAGAGAATCCAGACCTTCTGTTTCCTCGAAGAATTTCGTATCAATGACACCGCCTACATTCAGTACAACAATGGTATTTTCAAAAGCAGAGGCTACCTTTTTCAGATTTTCTTTTTCTACATCGCTTAACTCATAGTCACCTAATTCATATTCTACCTCATTTACTGTAACCTTTTTGGTCATTCCACGGTCGGCACCTTCACCGGCATTTCTTGAGATTACATAAACAGCAGTGTTGGTATCTTTTGCAGAAGCTGCCAGTTCTTCATCCGTGAAGGTAAGTTCCGGATAAGCAAAGGTTGCCATCGGATTGCTTGCTGCTTTTGCATTTTCTACATCGTATCCTTCTGCATATTTTTCAAGAATACTTGCCGTCGTGATATCGTAACCTGCTTTTTTGAAAGAATTATAAATGTTAATATTATATCTCTCACTCTGGTTTACATTCACATCACCGCCACCGGAAAGTCCGCCGTTAAACGGATCACCGGAACCGGTACCACCTCGACGGTACGTACAGCTCCGCCTCCGAACAATGCCAGCTTCTTTGTCTTAATCGGAAGAGAATTATTCTTGTTTTCCAGAAGAACCATTCCCTGTGCAGCTGCTTCTCTTGCCAGTGCTGCATTTGCCTTTTCTCTTGCTGTCACTTCATTGGAAGTAGTTGCTGCAAAAGATACCGGGCATGCTGCTGCCGCCATACTGACAGCAACAGCGGCACTCAAAATACTTCTTGTTGCTTTTTTCATGTTTTGTTTTTCCTCCTTTTTCTGGAAACACCTTATTTATCCGGTGCTTTGTTTGTGCCCTCAGTATAGGAAAAACACTATGTTTTTTAAAGAAGCAGTTTTTGATTTTACGTTTCATTTTTTGATATCAACTCTTTATACTGCGATGGAGTAATGCCTTCATAGCGTTTAAAGCTCTTGTAAACGCCTGTGCATCGGTATAACCTACGTCAAGTGCTATATTTTTGATGCGTACATCATTTTTTAACATTTCCTTTGCATGTTCCAGTCTTACTTTATGAATGTACTCCAGTACGCCATAATCACGGAAGTTTTTAAAGCTGCGGCTTACGTGTGGTACACTGATGCCAAATTCCTGTGCCAGACTGGTCACGTTCATATTGCAGTCCTGATAATGCCCCTGAATATATTCCTGCATTTCTTCCATCCACTCCGGTTCTCGTTCTGCAGATTTATTCTGTCTGTACTGAATGATCGCCTCAAAAATTGCCCTGCTTTCTGACAGCAGCTCATGGATCGACTGGATACGAAACAGACGCTCTTCATAATTCAGTGACTGATAATAAGCTTTGTCTTCTTCATTTGCACTGATATCAAGTGTCGTGATCAGGGTTCCGATCAGACCATACATGCGATAGCGATTAATCCTCAGCTCTTTCTGATTTTTGGAAAATGCACTCTGGTAAATCTGGTTAAGCTCCCGGTATGCTCCTTCAAAATCTTCACTCTCTAGGCAATTCAGAAGTCTTCTGCTGCCTGTCATGTAAACCGAGGAATGACTGTCTTCATCCGCATCCATCATCTCACCATATACATAGACTCCGGCAGGTGCACTCGTACTCCAGAACTCCAGATACTGCATACTCTCTTCCAGAAGATGATACGCTTCTTTCATCTTTTTATAGTCACTCTGACATTCTCCGATCATGATACAGGCAGAAATATGAAACGTCCGGCTGTAAAACTGTTCTACCGTCTTTAACAGACTGCGGATTTCTTTTTCATCATGTTTCGGTTCTGAAAGATTAACAACTGCCACAAAATCTTTTTCCGGCTGCAAAAGGATTCCTGGATATTTTTCAAAAATCTGCTCTTTTAAAATATTTTCAAGCACGAAATGCTCCAGCTCTTCCGGTTTCTCCTTTTTTTCCTGATCTCTGAAAACTGCATCACCATTTTCATCAAAAGCAAACTGGATCATTATATACTTTTCTTGATCTGACAGTTTGTTCAGACTTGCATATGGAAAATTTTTGACCGCACCTGTCAGATATTTTTCCAATTCCCTGCATTCCCGGGTCTCTTCTTTCTTTTTAACTTTTTTCGAAAGTTTTTTGTTATCACTGATCAGATTTCCCACCGGGACATAAGTTTTTTTTGAAAAATACCAGGAACCGATAACCGCCACGCTGATCAGCATAAGAAGTTCTGCCGTTAGAATCATTGCAAAACGTCTCAGTTCTCCATAAAACAAGGTATTCGGAACATACATATCGCAGTTCCATTGAAACATACTCATCTGTTTTTCTACTTTTATGTATCCGTTTTTCTGATTTTCTTCCAATTTTCTGCTGTAAATCACATTTTCTTTTTCCGGCGTTTCAATATAAATACAGTTTTCTGCTCCTGGATCGCCGATCAGACGGCTTCCGCTGTACTCTGCGAAAATAACGGCAATGCGATTATTCTGCGTGTCATTGACCGGACGGAAAAACCAGATTTGATTATCTGATAAAACCTGATAAGATTTTTGATTTTCTTCTGTCATCCAACAATAAAAATCCTGTGCAGTGATACCATACTGTCGGCAGAAAAAGCTGATATCCTCTTTTCCTTCCCGACGCTGCGAATTGGAAGAAAGAATGGAATCGCTCTTCAGAAAATAGATATGCAGATTCTGACAGAGATTGTTCTGTACATTCAATTCTGACATTGTATTTTTCAGTTTCATGGAATCTAAAATCTGCTGTGGTGAAAAATTTCCTTCTATCAATGCAATATCATCCAAACCACCACTGACGCAAGCGTATCACACAACTGATATGACAGCCGAATATTATTTTCAATCTTCCCCACAACTTCTCTCATACGCAATGCAGCTGAATTTCGTATTTCTTTCTGCACATAAAAGATCGAACTGCTGTAACCGATGATCGTAACTGTGAGCATTGCCAGGCATAATACCAGATAAGAAATCAAAATAGAACGAAAAGTAAGTGCTTTTCCTGTTTCATAAGTTTTTATCTCCTGCTCTTTACAAAAAGATTTCTTCTCATTTCTTTTAATATAATGTCTGTCTTTTTGTTTTGCAAGGAAATTTATGATTCTTTCTTTTTTGCTGATGATTTTTTTCCTGAGTATTTACTTTTTACTTCCAACACAGTAAACTAAAAATAAAGCTTATTATCTGGAGGAAATTATGAAACACAAGTATAGGAATTACTATTTCCCGGTACTGATCTGTATTTTTTTCTGTCTGTGCATTTTTCTTGTCCGACACGCTTTTTCTGTCAGGA
>ENA-OQAZ01000783-OQAZ01000783.1-human-gut-metagenome-genome-assembly--contig:-NODE-783-length-17042-cov-5.077269_pt1 | contig 17042 bp, 27 predicted proteins | sample MGYA00242737_ERZ504531 | MGnify/ENA primary metagenome ERZ504531 (study PRJEB26092, sample SAMD00036244) | human gut metagenome | host: Homo sapiens | study: EMG produced TPA metagenomics assembly of... | reverse complement strand
TGCCGGCAGGCCGATTTCTGGGCAGCGGGTGGGGTTCAGCGCCGGGGCGATATCCTGCTGGGGTTTGCGCTGGGCGTGGTGGTCAGCGTTCTGCTGGCGGCCGCTGCCGAGCGCTGGGCCTGGGTGGACACGCTGCTGGCCCCGGTCATCCAGCTGGTCAAGGCCACGCCGGTGGCCAGCTTCATCATTCTGGCGCTGGTGTGGGTCAGCGGGCGGTCGCTTTCCATCCTCATCAGCTTTCTGATGGTCCTGCCCGTGCTGTACAGTGCCGTGCGCACCGGCATCGAGAGCGCGGATGCGCAGCTGCTGGAAATGGCACAGGTGTTCCACCTGTCGCTGGCCCGGCGGGTCAAAGCCATCTGGCTGCCCGCCATCCTGCCGGCCTTCCGGCAGGGGTGCAGCGTGGCGCTGGGCATCTGCTGGAAGAGCGGTGTGGCCGCCGAGGTCATCGGCCTGCCCGATGGCAGCATCGGAGATGCCCTCTACCGGGCAAAGATCACACTCTCTACCGGGGAGCTGTTCGCCTGGACGTTCGTCATCATCCTGCTGAGCGCAGGCTTTGAGAAGCTGTTCCTGGCCCTGCTGGACAAGGCGGTGGCCCGCGTGTTGGGAGAGGATGTGGCAGAAAATGATTAACAAACTGGAAATTTGCGAATTAACAAAACGCTTTGGAGAAAAAACGCTCTTTGAGGATCTGGATCTGACCCTTGCGGAGCCTGCCGTTCTCTGGGCACCAGCGGCTGGGGCAAGACCACCCTGCTCCGCATCCTGATGGGGCTGGAAGTGCCGGATTCGGGCACGGTGCAGGGCGTGGGCCGGGTCGGTGCTGTCTTTCAGGAGGATCGGCTCTGCCCGCAGCTGACCGCCGTGCAGAATGTGGAACTGGTGCTCCCGGAGGAAAAACACAATACAAAACGCAAATCGTGTCGGATTTTCAACGATTTGGATATGATGAGCAGGCGCTTGCTCTGCCTGCCCGGAAGCTTTCCGGCGGGCAGAAGCGCCGTGCGGCCCTGCTCCGCGCTCTCTGGGCCGGGTGCGATACCCTGCTGCTGGACGAACCCTTCACCGGTATGGACCCGGAGACCATGAAAAAAGCCGCAGCGCTCCTGAAAGAGCGCCGCGGCGAACGGGCTGTTCTGTTGGCCACCCATGACCGGGAAGCCATCCGGGAGCTGGGGTGGAGGGTCATTGACCTGACGTAAGCGATTGTATTTTGTCAGAAAATATGATATCCTAAAAATACAGCTTTTAAGCTGTCATCAGGTGTTGCCTTAAACGTAGGCGGCTGAACGCTCCTTACCGAACCGCAAAGGTTTTACTTACTGGTAAACAGGCATCGGGAGGGCGGCTTTTTTGGGCGCACAATCCCGACGCTTCGGCGAAAGGAGGAATGCGCATGACTTTGTCAGAAGTGCTGCTGTTGTTGACATTTGTTTCCAGCGTAGCATATGGTGTTTTTGACATCACATGGAAAATCAGCCATGACGACAAAAGATATAAAAACAAAAAAGACTGACCGCCATCTATGCTTCCCCAAGCAAATCGGTCAATCTTTTTTGATACGAGTAACGTAAGGAGCTGGCCGTTTGGAGGGCAGCACCTTTTGTAATTTCAGTATATACGTTTCAACGTAAATTGTCAAGCAAAAGTCACAGCAGCTCTGCCAGAATGCTGTTCTGCACAATGAGACCGGCGGGGGTGAGGGCAAGGGTGCTGCCATCGAAGGTGGCATAGCCGGACTTCACACAGTTCTTCACAAAGGCGAGCTGGGCGGTGGAAAACTCCTTCCCGTAGCGGGCCTTATAGGCGGCAAGATCCAGCCCCTTGCGCAGCCGCAGCTGTAAAATGAGATAGTCCTCTGCGCCGCAGCCTCCGTCCATAACGGGGGCTGCTTTGTCGTTCAGGAAGGCCTCGGTGTCGGCAGGGTAATAGAACCGTCTGCCGCCCATGCAGGAGTGCGCCGCCGGGCCAAGGCCGAGGTAATCCCCGCAGTCCCAGTAGATGAGGTTGTGCCTGCCTCATAGCCGGGCTTTGCAAAGTTCGAGATCTCATACTGCCGGTATCCGTGGTGCTCCAGGTGTTCCACGGCGTAGAGGTAAAAGTCTGCTGCTTCGTCGGGGGAGGGCAGATCCTCGGGCGGGTGCCTGCCAAAGGCGGAATCCGGTTCGATCTTTAAAAGGTATGCGGAGATGTGCGTTGCCCCGCCCTCCGCAATGAGCTCCAGTGTCTCGTCAAACTCGGCCTGCGTATAATGGGGCAGGGCCAGCATGATGTCGCCGCTGATGTTGGTAAGCCTGCCCGCCGTGCCGCCGCAAAGGAGCCCGGGCCTGCCGGGCGGTGTGGGGGGCGGCCCAGCGTTTTCAGCTGGCTGTCCCGGGCCGACTGTACCCCGAAAGAGATGCGGTTCACCCCGGCTTCCGGAAACCGCACAGGGTCTGCTCGGTCACGGTCTCAGGGTTGGCCTCCAGCGTGATCTCCGCCCCGGGTGCCGGAGCTGCCGCCGCAATGAGCCGGGCGGCATCAGCAGGGGAGAGCAGGCTGGGGGTGCCGCCGCCAAAATAGATCGTGTCCGGGTGAAGAGGCGCTTCCGGCGCAAAGCGGGCAAGCTCCCGCAGAAGGGCATCCACATACTGGGTGGGCACGCCGCGCTGGCCGGGGGCAGAATAGAAATCACAGTACCGGCATTTGGAAAAACAGTAGGGAATATGCAGATAAAGTCCAAGAGACATACAATATCACAGCCTTTTTCACGAAACGTTCATTTCTATGCAGTATACTATAAAACGTAGACCGGAGCAAGGCGGAATGCCCGCCCCGGCAAAAAGACTGGAGGAGTTCCACAATGGATTACAGAAATTATGACCGCGGCTATGCGGAGCCCACGATGAGCGCATCGGACTATATGACCCGCACCTACCGCTGGATGGCCTGCGGCCTGCTCATTACCTTCGCCATGGCCTATCTCACTGCGACGACCTCGCTCATCTATCTGGTCGATTCGCTCTATCTTGTGCTGACCATTGCGGAGCTGGCGCTGGTAATCGTGCTGAGCTCCCGGGTGCAGACCATGTCGGTGGGAGCTGCCCGCGCGGCCTTTTTCGGTTATGCACTGCTCAACGGCATGGTGCTGAGCTACTATTTCCTTGTTTTCTCGGCAAGCACCTGATCATGGCGCTGCTGGCAACGTCCCTCTACTTCGGGCTGATGGCTGTTTACGGCACCACCACCCATAAGGACCTGACCGGCTGGGGCCCCCGCCTGATGATGGCTCTGGTTGCCATGATCATCACCGGCTTTGTGGGGATGCTGTTCGGCTTCGGCTTTGGCGGCTCGGTGCTCTACTGCGGCATCGGTCTGGTGGTGTTCATGCTGCTGACTGCTTACGATACCCAGAAGCTGCAGCAGATGTACAGCTACTACTCCGCTGATGCTGAGATGGCCGAAAAGGCTTCCATCTATGGCGCGCTGACCCTGTATCTGGACTTCATCAACATCTTCCTGTATGTTGTCCGCCTGATGGGCAACAACCGCCGCCGCAGCTGATCTGTGTATTTCAGCCCTCTCCGTCAAGGCTCAGGCTTTGCGGAGAGGGTTTTCTTTTTATAAAATGTGTATAAACCCGGTTCCGGAATCGCATACTGCAATCAGAAAATCAAGCGAAACCATGACGGATTGGAGTAACGAACATGGAACAGATCAGGAAATTTCTGCGGGACAAAGGGTTTGCGCTGGCACTGCTGGCCTGTCTGGTGGCGGCAGCGGCGGCGGGGGTCTGGGCGGTGCGCACCGTGCGCGACGAGCTGGACAAGAACCTTTCGGGCCTGAAGACACCGGACAGCACATCCACGGCCCCCGGCATCGATGAGGGGCTTTCCACCACCACGCCACAGGAGGACGAAACAACATGGGAATGGCCGACCGAACCCGCCGCAAACAGTGTAAGCAATGTGCCCAAGGCAGCCTCCTCGGCATCGCGGAGTGCGTCTTCGGCCTCCTCTGCGCCGCAGGCTGGCTCTGGCTCGGTGCGCGAACCATCCGCGCTGCAAGGTGCATCCTCGCCTGCCAGCAGTTCGGCAGCGCCTGCTTCCACGCAGCCGATCTCTGGCAGGGTGCTCAATGGATACAGCGGCGATGAGCTGGTCTACAACAAGACCCTGGGCGACTGGCGTACCCACAACGGCATCGACTATGCCTGCGCAAAGGATGCTGCCGTCCAGAGTCCCACGCGGGCACGGTGGTGCTGGCCGGTTCCGATGGCAGCTGGGGCCCACTGTGGCGATCAAGGACAGTGCGGGCCGTGTCTGGCGGCTCTGCGGCGTGGCCAGCCCGGCGGTGAAGGAGGGCGAGACGGTCAGTGCCGGGCAGACATTGGGCAAAGTGGGCAGCGTCAGCTGTGAATGCGCCGAGGAAAGCCATATCCACCTGGAAGTGAAGCAGGACGACAGTTATCTTGACCCAGCAAAACTGATGCAGTGACCCCAAGCGGCAGACGCGACTGTCTGCCGCTTTTCTGTGCCTTTCCAAAGGAATGCAGATTGCAATTGCGGGCCGATTCTGGTATGATAAACTAGAACAAATTTCGACAGGCAGTGAATTGCGGGAGGAACCAGAATGGCAAAGGTGTTGATCGTGGGGGCCGGTGCGGCCGGGCTGATGGCGGCGGGGGCCGCTGTGCGGCAGGGGCATCAGGTAACGGTGCTGGAGCATACCGACAAGCCCGGTCAGAAGATCCTGGTCACGGGCAAGGGGCGCTGCAATGTGACCAACGACTGCACCGCGGAGGAGTTTCTGCACCATGTCCGCACCAATCCGCGCTTTCTGTTCTCCTCGCTGGGGGCGTTCCCGCCCGCCAGGACCATAGAGCTGTTCGAGAGCCTGGGCGTGGAGCTGAAGGTGGAGCGCGGCCGCCGGGTGTTCCCGGTGTCCGACAAAGCCGAAGAGGTCCGGCAGGCACTGCTCCGCTACGCACAGGACGCGGAGATCGTCTATGACGGGGCAAAAAAGCTGCTTCTGGAAGAGCTGCCCCCGGAGCTGGAAGCCGCCCCTGCCGTGCCGGAAAATCCGCGCCATCCCAAAAAGAAAAAAGCCGGGCCTGCCCTGCGGTGTGTCGGTGTGAGGGGGACTTCCGGGAAAGAATACCGGGCCGATGCCGTGCTGGTGGCTACCGGCGGTGTGAGCTACCCCACCACCGGCTCCACCGGTGACGGCTACCGGCTGGCCCGGCAGGCCGGGCACACCCTTGTGGAGCCGGTGCCCAGTCTGGTCAGTCTGGTCAGCCATGACCCGGACTGCAAAAAGATGATGGGGCTTGCCCTGAAAAATGTGACCCTGACCCTTTTTGAGGACGGCAAAGACATCTTTGAGGAGCAGGGCGAGATGCTGTTCACCCACTTTGGCATCAGCGGCCCGCTGACCCTGAGCGCGTCCAGCCATCTGGGCGATATGAAAAAGCACAAGTACCACGCCGAGATCGACCTGAAGCCCGCCCTGAGCGAGGAGCAGCTTTATGACCGTATCACCCGGGATTTTGCCTGCTGGCCAACCATGCCGCCCAGGGGGCGCTGGTCAAGCTGCTGCCTGCCAGTATGCAGCCGGTCATGGTGGCACGCTGGGGCATTGACCCCGCCACAAAGGCCAACCAGATCACCCGGGAGCAGAAGCGGGAGCTGGTGCGCCTGATGAAGCACTGGAACGTGCCCATCGATGCCCGGGGCGACCTGGCCCATGCGGTCATCACCTCCGGCGGCGTGTCCGTGCGGGAGGTGGACCCCAGGACCATGCAGAGCAAGAAGGCGCTGGGCCTTTACTTTGCAGGTGAGGTGCTGGATGTGGATGCCTATACCGGCGGCTACAACCTGCAGATCGCTTTCTGTACGGCGCAGAGCTTTGCGAGGAATCTGGACTAAACCGCTCAGTCTTGCTGACGCTCGCCAGCTCCCCTAGTAGGGGAGCCCTTGGCATTACGTAAAGTTTATACTGACCGATAAAAGAAAAGCTTATATTATAAAAGGAGCGTATCAAATGGTTTCAGTTGCAATCGACGGCCCTGCGGGGGCAGGCAAATCCACCCTGGCGCGGCGGCTGGCCGCAGAGATGGGCTACATCTATGTGGATACCGGTGCCATGTTCCGCACCATCGGCCTGTATGCCTGCGCAAGGGCGTGGACCCGAAGGACAATGCGGCGGTCAACACCCTGCTGCCGGAGATCGGCCTGCGGGTGGACTGCATTGACGGGGAGCAGCATATCTATCTGAACGGCGAGGACGTGAGCACCGCCATCCGCACGGAGGAGGCTGGTATGGCCGCCTCTGCCGTGGGTGCCAACCCGGAAGTCCGCGCCTTCCTGCTGGAGCTGCAGCGCGGCATGACCAAGACCCAGAACGTCCTGATGGATGGCCGGGATATCGGCACTGTGGTGCTGCCGGATGCCACGGTCAAGATCTTCCTGACCGCGGCCCCCGAAGCCCGGGCCAGACGGCGCTGGCTGGAATACCAGCAGAAGGGCATGGAGGTCGCCTTTGAGGATGTGCTGGCTGATGTGAAGCAGCGGGACTATCAGGACACCCACCGTGCCGCCGCCCCCCTGAAGCAGGCCGAGGATGCAGTGCTGCTGGATACCTCTGACCTCAACTTTGAGCAGAGCCTTGCGGCGATGAAAAAGATTATTGCAGAAAAGGTTAATTGAATGGTACTATATTACATACTGCTGCCGCTGGCCTGGCTGGTGTTCCACATCGGCTTCCGGTCCATACCGTTGGCCGCGAGAACCTGCGCAAGGTGCAGACCAAAGGCTGCATCATTGCCCCCAACCACGTTTCAGCCATTGACCCGGTGTTCATCGTCATCAGCCGGTTCTGGGGCAGGCGGATGCTCGTTTTTGCCAAAAAGGAGCTGTTTGAGATCAACGTCCTGCTCACCTGGTTCTTCCGCTGCTGCGGCGCGCTCTGCGTGCGCGGCACCAAGGAGGAGCTGGAGATCATTGACCGGACCGTGGAGGCCTGCCGGGCAGGGGAGACTTTGCTCATCTTCCCGGAGGGCACCCGCGAAAAAGAGGGCAGGCTCCTGCCGCCCAAGAGCGGCCTGTTTGTCATTGCGGCGCAGGCTGTGGTGGATGTAGTGCCGGTGCGCATCCGCTACGATACGCCGGACGGGAAGATGCGGCTGTTCTGCCGGGTGAACGTCATCTACGGCGAGCCGATGCCCGCCGCCCAGTTCGCCATGGAGAGCCGCCGGGATATGAAGGTGCTCCGGGCCAATAAGCAGGCACTGCTGGATGCCTGGGAACAGCTGAATTGAGAACCTTTCCGTCACCTTCGGTGACACCTCCCTGGTAGGGGAGCTGCCGAGCGAATGCGAGGCTGAGAGGTTTAGAGAAGGAGAAACGCTATGGAAATTCGTCTTGCCAAAACCGCCGGCTTCTGCTTTGGCGTGAACCGTGCGGTGGAGCTGACCTACAATCTGCTGAACGAGGGCCATAAGGTGGCAACGCTGGGCCCGCTGATCCATAACCCGCAGGCTGTGGCCGATATGGAAAGGCGCGGGGCGCTGGTGGCCGATACCGTGGACGATATCCCCACCGGCTACGAGGTCATCATCCGCAGCCACGGCGTACCCCGCACCATCTATGATACTTTGGAGCAGCGCGGCCTTGTTTACCACGATGCCACCTGCCCCTTTGTGAAGAAGATCCAGAGCATTGCCGCCCGGGCCGAGGCCGAGGGCGCGGTGCTTCTGGTGGCCGGTGATGCTGCCCACCCCGAGGTGCAGGGCATCGTGGGCCATACCCGGGGAGAGGTATTTGTGTTCAGCGATCTGGACGAGCTGAAGGCCTGGAAAGGCCCTTCTGACCCCCAAAAGCCCATTTTTGCGGTTGCACAGACCACATTTCAGGTAACAAAATGGCAAGAAAGTTCGGAGTTTCTCAAAAAAGCCTATACAAACGCCCGAATTTTTGATACAATATGTAATGCGACGTGGGCGAGGCAACAGGAAGCGGAAGACCTCAGCCAACAATGCGACATCATTGTTGTCATTGGCGGTCATCATTCTTCCAATACCCAAAAGCTGGTACAGGTCGCCGCAAAGCATACGAAAGCCGTGACGGTCGAGACAGCGAGCGAACTTCGGCCGGAATGGTTTGCAGATGTAAAAACGGCGGGCGTAACAGCAGGGGCTTCAACGCCATCGTCTATTATTGAGGAGGTACTTAACAGTATGAGCGCAGAAATCAATGACAGCATGAGCTTCGAGGAGATGCTGAACGCATCCGAGGAGAAGCGTGTTCATGCAGGCAGTATTGTGAAAGGAATCGTGACCAGCATCTCTGCCAACGAGATCCAGGTGGATATCGGAGCCAAGCAGACCGGCTTTGTCAAGCTGAGCGAGCTGACCGATGATTCCTCCGCCAAGGTCGAAGACCTGGTGAAGGTTGGCGATGAGCTGGACCTCATCGTCGAGAAGGTTATGGACCAGGATGGCGTTATCCAGCTCTCCCGCAAGAAGCTCGCATCTCGCAAGGGCATGGAAGAGATCGCCAAGGCTGCTGAATCCGGCGAGGTCGTCGAGGGCGATGTCACCGAGTTCAACAAGGGCGGCGTTGTCGTCAACGTCAAGGGTGTTAAGGTGTTCGTTCCCCGTTCTCAGGCCACGATGCGCCGTGACGAGGACTACACTGCTCTGGTTGGCCAGCATGTCCAGCTGGTCGTTACCGAGTGCTCCGGCCGCAAGATCGTCGGCAGCATCAACAAGGTCACCGCTGAGCAGAACAAGGCAAAGCGTGAGGAGTTCTGGGCAAATGTCGAGGTGGGCAAGACCTACACCGGCGTTGTCAAGAGCCTGACCTCTTACGGTGCATTCGTCGATATCGGCGGTGTGGACGGCCTGTGCCACATCAGCGAGCTGAGCTGGAACCGCATCAAGCATCCCTCCGAGGTTGTCTCCGTTGGTGACACCATCGAAGTGTATGTGAAGGACATCGACACCGAGAACCACAAGGTCTCTCTGGCTACAAGAAGGCTGAGGACAACCCCTGGGAGCAGCTGAAGAACAACTACCCCATCGGCAGCACCTTCCATGCTCCGGTCGTGTCCCTGACCAAGTTCGGTGCATTCGTCCGCATCCTGCCGGGTGTTGACGGTCTGGTCCACATCAGCGAGATCAGCAATGATCGCGTTGAGAAGGTCTCCGACGCACTGAAGGTCGGCGATATGGTCGATGTGAAGCTGCTGGATGTTGACTTCGACAAGAAGCGCATCAGCCTGTCCATGAAGGCTCTGCTGAACGACGACGCTGAGTAATCAGTCCGTGGTTCGCTGAGTTTCAGACACAATGCGACTGCAGCCCCGTTGCCGGGTAACGGCGGCGGGGCTGTTTTTGTTAACAAAGCCATGATAAAAATTTTTAAAAAGCACTGGGAGGTCATCTCCTACCTGATCTTCGGCGTGCTGACCACCCTGCTGAATATCCTGCTGTACGCCCTGTTCAACAGGCTGTTCGGCTACACCGCCGCCAACAGCTGGGGCAATGTGCTGGACAACATCCTCTGCATCCTGTTTGCCTACGCCACCAACCGGGCGTTCGTCTTCCGCAGCAAGACCCGTGGCCGGGAGATGGCACGGGAGTTCGGCACATTTGTCACCTGCCGTCTGGGTACAATGCTGCTGGACACTGCAATTATGCTGGTGCTGGGCAATCTGCTGGCTGCGCAGGGTGCAGCGCTGATGGACGAGCTGATGCAGGGGGTGCTGAGCGTGGTGGCCCACTGGCTTGGCCCGGATACGGCCATACAGATGGCAGCTCCTATGCAGGCACACCGGCGGGGGTCACGGATGGCTCTGCCGCTATTGCCGTCATCGGCGGTGCAGACGGCCCCACGGCAATCTTCGTTACCAGCCGCTACAATGCACAGGCACTGTGGGGTCTTGCCGTGAAGGTCTTTTCCAATGTACTGGTGATCGTGCTGAACTATGTGTTCAGCAAGCTGATCATCTTTAAGAAAAAGTAAGCAAGACCTCCCTGGCTGTGCCGGGGAAGGTTTTTAAATCAAATCATCTTAGGAGGTACGGTATTATGAAACGTGGTCTGAAAGGTTTTGCATTCCTGGTTTCCGGTCTTGTTCTGGGCATCATTGGTGCCACCGCATCCGTAACGGCAATTGCCTGAGCGCTGTGGGCATGGCAAAGGTCCGCCGTGCCAGCAAGAATTGATGGAGGAAAATAATATGACCCGTGAAGAGATCCTCTCCCATGTCGATCATACCCTGCTGAAGCCTGAGGCCACCTGGCCCCAGATCCAGACCATCTGTGACGAGGCCATTGCCAACCACACCGCATCCGTCTGCATCAACACCTGCTATGTAAAGCAGGCGGTCGAGTATATGGCGGGCCGCATCCCGGTGTGCTGCGTGGTGGGCTTCCCTCTGGGTGCCATGGATACCGCCAGCAAGGCCTTTGAGGCCAGGACTGCCATTGAGAACGGCGCTGCCGAGGTGGACATGGTCATCAACATCGGCCGCCTGAAGAACAAGGAATACGATGCTGTCCGTGAGGACATCCGTGCCGTGAAGCAGGCTGTGGGCACCAAGGTGCTCAAGGTCATCATTGAGACCTGCCTGCTGACCGACGAGGAAAAGGAAAAGATGTGCGACATCGTCTGCGAGGCAGGCGCTGACTACATCAAGACCAGCACCGGCTTCTCCACCGCAGGCGCTACCTTCCACGATGTGGAGCTGATGGTCAAGGGCGTGCATGGCCGCTGCAAGGTCAAGGCTGCCGGCGGCATCTCCACCGTGGAGGATATGGAAAAGTTCCTCGCTCTGGGCGCAGACCGTCTGGGCACTTCCCGCGCGGTCAAACTGCTGAACGGCGAACAGGCAAAGGGGTACTAAGAGAGTGCCCAAAGCATACCGGGAGCTTTCCCGCGCAAGTGAAACGGGCCATTCCATCGCCCGCCCTACTGCCTACGGCAGCAGGTCCCACCCCAGCGGACACTTGCTTCGGGAAACTCCCGGCATTTCTAGGGAGAATCCTAATCAATTTCGTTGAGATGTCTAAAAAGAGTGATACTCTTCTTGACAATCTGACGAAGAGATGATAAGATATCTCTCAGAAAACAACTGAATACCGACTTATCAAGAGCGGCTGAGGGGACAGGCCCTGTGAAGCCCGACAACCTGTGCGATGAGCATAAGGTGCCAAATCCTGCGGGAAACCGAAAGATAAGAGTGCAAACGCTCAGAGCTTCGGTTCTGAGCGTTTTTGTTGCGCAAACTTGATGGACGTGTATGAAGCTGTGCAAGATTCACCACACACATGGAGGACAAAATTTATGGCAAGACACCTGTTTACTTCTGAGTCCGTCACCGAGGGACATCCTGACAAGATCTGCGACCAGATCTCCGATGCCATCCTGGACGAGATCCTGACCCACGACCCCGATGCCCGCGTGGCCTGCGAGACCTGCGCTTCCACCGGTCTGGTCCACATTATGGGCGAGATCACCACCAGCTGCTATGTCGATTTCCAGAAGATCGTCCGCGAGGTCATCTCTGACATCGGCTACACCCGTGCAAAGTACGGCTTTGATGCTGACACCTGTGCCGTGATCTCCAACATCGACGGCCAGAGCCCCGATATCGCACTGGTACCAACGACCAGGTGGGCGGTGCCGGTGACCAGGGCATGATGTTCGGCTATGCCTGCGATGAGACCCCTGAGCTGATGCCCATGCCCATCAGCCTGGCTCACAAGCTGGCCAAGAAGCTGACCGAGGTGCGCAAGAGCGGCGAGCTGGATTACCTGCGCCCGGATGGCAAGAGCCAGGTCACCGTGGAGTACGACGAGAACAACAAGCCCATCCGCGTGGATGCAGTCGTCATCTCCAGCCAGCACAGCGAGAGCGTGACCATGGAGCAGCTCCGGGCCGACATTATGGAAAAGGTCATCAAGGCCACCATTCCTGCCGAGCTGCTGGATGAGAACACCAAGTACTACATCAACCCCACCGGCCGCTTTGTTGTGGGCGGCCCGCAGGGTGACAGCGGCCTGACCGGCCGCAAGATCATCGTTGACACCTACGGCGCTACGCCCGCCACGGCGGCGGCGCATTCTCCGGCAAGGACCCCAGCAAGGTGGACCGCAGTGCCGCTTATGCGACCCGCTGGGTGGCCAAGAACATCGTGGCTGCCGGTCTGGCCAAACAGTGCGAGGTGCAGGTGGCCTACGCCATCGGCGTGGCAAAGCCTGTGTCCATCATGGTGGATACCTTTGGCACCGGCACCGTGGCCGATGAGAAGATCGAGCAGGCAGTGGAAAAGGTCTTTGACCTGACCCCCGCCGCCATCATCCGTGACCTCGGCCTGCGGAAGCCCATCTACCGCAAGCTGGCCGCCTACGGCCACATGGGCCGCGAGGATCTGGGCGTGAAGTGGGAGAACACCGACCGCGTGGATGAGCTCAAGGCCGCTGTTGCAGCGCTGTAAAACTGAAACGCAAAGCGCCCTGTACCGTGAAAGGTGCAGGGCGCTTTTCTATGGTGGGCGGCAGACAAACAAAAAAACGCTCCCCCGTGCAGGTGGGAAAGCGTTTTTTGTTTGTCCGTTTCAGGACAGGGTAAATGATAAGAAGGTAAATGAAGAAAATAGCATAATAATAGAAGGATGAACAACAGGAGTGCCGGAGAGGAAAGCGCGTCGTTTCGCTTTGTATCCAACTGGCGCTCCTGTTGGATACAAGATAACACTTTTCACAGAAAAATACAAGAGCTTTTTTGAAAAAAGTTCTTTTGTTCGAGCAAAAAATGTAATTTTGTCACAACGCACAAAAATGGGAGAGATGCGTTTGGCAAAGTGATGAAACAAGCACGGGCTGGGGGCAGAGGTCCGGAATCACAGAAGCTGATTCTTTACAACAGGAGGCGGCTGTGTTATGATGGATACATCTATGAGAAAAAGACGCTCTGCGGCCCGGAAGGGCAGAAAAGGTGTGGGAAGAAGCGAGGAATAGAATGGAACATACGATCGCACAAAATAAGGCCCCGTGCTTTGGCGGGCGGGCCCCGCTGTTCAGCCAGCGTGACCTGCTCAGGCTGGTGGGGCCGCTGCTGGTGGAGCAGCTGCTGGCCGTGACGGTGGGCATGGCCGATACCATGATGGTCTCCCGCTGCGGCGAAGCCGCCATCTCGGGTGTCAGCCTGGTGGATATGATTAACAACCTCATCATCGTGCTGTTTGCGGCGCTGGCCACCGGCGGCGCGGTGGTGGTCAGCCAGTATCTGGGTGCAAAGGAGCAGAAGCACGCCAACGCAAGCTCGGGTCAGCTGATCCTGCTCAGCGCTCTGCTGGGCGTGGGTGTGGGGGTGTTCTGCTTTGTGCTGGCCCGTCCCATGATCCGGCTGTGCTATGGCAGCATCGATGCCGACGTACTGGAGGCTGGTGTGCTCTACCTGCGCATCACGGCGGTCAGCTACCCGTTCCTGGCCATGTACAATGCCGGTGCTGCGCTCTTCCGCAGCATGGGCAACTCCAAAATCTCCATGCAGATCAGCATCCTGATGAACATCATCAACATCGTGGGCAACGCGGTCTGCATCTTTGTACTGGGCATGGGCGTGGACGGCGTTGCCTGGCCCAGCGTCCTCTCCCGTGCTGTGGCGGCGGTGCTCATCCTGAACCGCTGCTACCAGAAGGGCCACATGCTCACCGTGCCCAAAACGTTCCGGCTGGATGGCCGGATGGCAAAGCGCATCCTGGCATCGGCATTCCGTCCGCCTTTGAGAACAGCCTGTTCCAGGCGGGCCGTATTCTGGTGGTGAGCATGATCTCCACTTCGGCACCGTGCAGATCGCCGCCAATGCGTGGCAAACAATCTGGACGGCGTGGGCTGCATCCCGGGGCAGGCCATTGGTCTGGCCATGATCACGGTGGTGGGCCGCTGCGTTGGCGCAGGGGACAATGAGCAGACCGTTTTCTATACCCGCAAGCTGCTGCTCTGGGCCTACATTTCCATGGGGATCTTCAACGGCGGCATCCTGCTCTTCCTCAAGCCGCTGGTGGGCATCTACGCCCTCTCCGGCGAGACCATGGCGCTGGCCATCCTGCTGGTGCAGATCCACGCAGGCAGCGGCCTGTTCCTGTGGCCGGCTCCTTTGTTCTGCCCAACGCCCTGCGCGCGGCCAACGATGTGAAATTTACCATGGTGGTCTCTGTGCTCAGTATGGCCATCTGGCGGCTGGGATTCAGCTACCTGCTCTGTGTCAGGATGGGCTGGGGCGCTGTGGGTGTCTGGATCGCCATGGTCATTGACTGGGTCTGCCGTGTCATCTGCTTTGTGGCGCGCATGAAGAGCGGCGCATGGAAAACAAAATATCAGGCATAAGAAAGGAACAGGATATGAAACTGATCAGCTGGAACGTCAATGGCCTGCGGGCCTGCCTGACCCACGATTTTGCCGCAAGCTTTGCGGCGCTGGATGCCGACATCTTCTCGGTGCAGGAGACCAAGATGCAGCCGGGGCAGGCTGATTTTGCCCCCGAGGCTACACCGAGTACACCTGCTCTGCCGAGAAAAAGGGCTACTCCGGCACGGCCTGCTGGTGCAAAACGGCCCCGCTGGCCGTGACCACCGGCATCGGCAAGGAGGAGCACGACCACGAGGGCCGGGTGCTGACGCTGGAATATCCCGGCTTCTACCTGGTCAACTGCTACACGCCCAACAGCCAGGACGGCCTGAAGCGGCTGGACTACCGCATGACCTGGGAGGATGCGTTCCGGGCCTACCTGCTGGAGCTGGACGCAAAAAAGCCGGTCATCCTCTGCGGTGACCTGAACGTGGCCCACACCGAGATCGACATCAAGAATGCGAAGACCAACCGGATGAGCGCGGGCTTCACTGACCAGGAGCGGGCCAAGATGACCGAGCTGCTGGCGGCGGCTTTACCGACACCTTCCGCGCGGTTCACCCGGACGAGGTGAAGTACAGCTGGTGGAGCTACCGCTTCCACGCCCGGGAAAAGAACGCGGGCTGGCGCATTGATTATTTCATCGTTTCAAACCGCATTGCCGGCAAGGTGACCGCCGCCGAGATCCACAACGAGGTGTTTGGCTCCGACCACTGCCCGGTGGAGCTGGTCATCGACCTGTAAGCCGTTACGATCATGATCTTATCATAAGGAGAAACCTGGATGCTCAAGAATTATCTGATGGTGTTTTTTATCTCGATGGTGCCGGTCATTGAACTGCGCGGTGCCATTCCGATCGGGCTGGGCATGGGCCTGCCCGCCCTGCCCACCTATCTGGTCTGCGTGCTCGGCAATATGCTGCCGGTGCCCTTTATCTATCTGTTTGCCCGCAAGTTCCTCATCTGGGGCTACCACAAACCGGTCATCGGGCCGGTGTGCAAGTTCTTCATCACCAAGGGGGAAAAGGGCGGCCGCAAACTGGAGGAAAAGGCCGGCAAGGGTCTGACCGTTGCCCTGCTGCTCTTTGTGGGGATCCCGCTGCCCGGCACCGGTGCCTGGACCGGCACGCTGGCAGCCTCCATTCTGGACATGAAGTTCAAGGATGTTCTCATTGCCTGCATGGGCGGTGTGCTGCTGGCGGGCATCATCATGGGCCTGGCAAGCGCCGGGCTGCTGGGCGCGGTCAGCGGGCTGTTTGCGGCAGGCTGACAAAACGCGGGCGCTTTTGTCGTGTAAAATGCCGGTAGCTTTTCTGCCCGCAGTATGCTACACTGAATAATAGTTGTGTGAAAACCGGAAGCCGCTTCCGGTCAGAAAGGACGTTGTAGAACATGGATCAGGCACTGAATCAGAAAATTGACGCATATATTGCGGAAAACAAGGAGCAGCTGCTGCAGGATATTGCGGCGCTGGTGGCCATTGACAGTGTAGAGGGCACCCCGGAGGAGGGCGCACCCTTCGGCGCAGCCCCCGCGCAGCGCTGGACAAGACGCTGGAGCTGGCTGCAGGCATGGGTCTGGCGACCCGCAACTGCGAGAACTACATCGGCTATGCCGAGCTGGCCGGTGCAGACCCCGAGAAGTATCTGGCAACCATCTGCCATGTGGACGTGGTGCCCGTGGGCAACGGCTGGAGCCAGGACCCCTTTAAGATGCAGATCCGGGACGGCTGGATGATCGGCCGTGGTGTAGCCGATGACAAGGGCCCCATGGTGGCTACCCTGTACGCCTGAAGTTCCTCAAGGAGGAGGGCGTTTCCCTGCGGTATCCCATCCGCGCAATGGTTGGTGACAACGAAGAGACCCACATGAACGATGTGGAATATTACCTCAAGAACTACCCGGCCCCGGTGTTCTGCTTCACTCCGGATGCGGAGTTCCCGGTGTGCAACGGCGAGAAGGGCCATTTCGGTGCGGAGCTGGTCAGCCCGGTCTGCAACGGCGAGATCAAGGAGTTCGAGGGCGGCGTTGCCAACAACGCAGTCCCCGACCGCGCCAGCGCACTGGTGGAGACTGACATCACCAAGCTGAAAAATGCCCCCAACATCACGCTGGAGCCGGAAGGCAATGGGGTGCGTATCCGGGGCTGGGGCAAGAGCGGCCATGCCGCCATGCCCGAGGCACGGTCAACGCCATCGGTCTGGTGGTGAACTACCTGCTGGACAACGGTCTGTGCAACGATGCAGAGCGCGCTATCTGGAAGCCCTGAAAAAACTGCACGCTTCCACCGCAGGCACCGGCCTGGGCATCGACTGCGCCGACGGCCCCTTCGGCCCCCTGACCATCATCGGCGGCCGCATCTTCATGCGGGAGGGCCGGATCGTCCAGACCATGGACAGCCGTTACCCCACCTGCACCAACGCCGAGAAGATGAAGGAGCAGATCAAGGCGGCCATCGGCACGGGTGCTTCTCTGGAGAAGGCCGAGGGTGCCGAGCCCTTCTATATCGCAGCCGATACCCCCGCCATCAAGGCCTGCATCGAGACCTACAACGAGGTCACCGGCGAGAATGCCACGCCCTTTACCATGGGCGGCGGCACCTATGCCCGCCACTTCCCCTATGCGGTGAGCTTTGGCCCCGAGCACG